>Ga0208916_10000953_pt1 | contig 12746 bp, 19 predicted proteins | sample DEB19_08_DNA_5_FD_184523 | JGI IMG/M metagenome (GOLD analysis project Ga0208916, IMG submission 184523) | Aqueous microbial communities from the Delaware River and Bay under freshwater to marine salinity gradient to study organic matter... | ecosystem: Environmental > Aquatic > Marine >... | reverse complement strand
GTACCTATGCATAAGACTGATGTAGTGTTGAGTTAGTCTACCCATTTCAGCAAAAGCCTCTTCAATGGTCTCAAACTCATCTGATACATGTTTCCAGCCAGCGTACTCACCAGTTTCTGGAACAACCATTTTCTGCATTACACAGTAGTGTTGACCGTTTTCGTGGTATGGGTGTTCTTGCATTTTATTTACTTTTAGGTATGGGATTGCTGTAAATGTTTTTTCTCTGTCGTCACTAATAGTTATTTTTTGCTCACCACAGTATCTACAGTCACCGTCAGTGTTGGTCTTAGTGTCGCTTTTACAGTTATTACAGTTGCTCATCATTCTACCTCTCTACTTTCTTATTGGTTGCGTACATAGACTCAATCATCAACTTCTGCGACTCCACCTCTAAGTGATGGCTTATCAGTGCAGTAAGTTCTATCATTTCGTGTAGATCAAGATGTTTTTGTAGTATGTTGAATGCTTTTTGTGCTTTACTCATATCTACTCCTTACTTCTATTTAGTTTAGGTTGCATTATTTAGACCTTTTATGAACAGGGTTTTTGACATCTTTCCAGTTTTCTTGGGCGTGTACGGTGGCAATTCTAAAAGCAATACTCCGCTTATACCACTTCCAAATAAGCCAGCATAGTAAAGGCTTCTCAAGCATCTTCTCCCTTACTAGAGTTGTTTTGGAGTTGGGCTTCAATCTCTTTTATTGCTTTGTCGTTGCGTATGATCTCGTCTATACCACCTTTGATGAAACCTTTTTTACAGGCTTCCCTCTCTCTATTTGCTAATTCTGATTCGAAAAGGGCTAGGAGTTGGTTCATAGCCTTTTCGCTAATTAAGTCTTCTAGGCAGTATTCTGGATCTTCGGGATTATCATATATACCCGCTATCTTCTCTTTTAGTTCTTGGTTATTAAGAGGGGTCATGATTTGATTTCTTCCTGAAGTTCATCGAGCCGTTTCTGTAAGTATTTCTGCCCGTCTTCAGTGAACTCTTTAATGCCACCAGTAAGCCAGGTTAGTGCTTCTATTTGGTTATGAGCTAGTAGCTTTCGCAAATCTCCACGCATTCTTTTACCAGACTGGTAACGATACCGTTTCATAAATTTAGTTAGCTCTCTGACAGAAAACAGTCGTTTTTCTTTACTGTAAAAATTTCCACTCATCACTTCCTTCTTTCTATAATCATGTTTACAAGACCAGCTAATATAAATGCAGGTAGCATTGTTATCACTGTTATTATTAGTAGTTGGGTTAGGAGGTACATTATTTAACCCTCCAAAGCGTTACATAGCCATGATGTCGTGACTTTCGCCTACACTTAACTTGAGTACCTGTTGATTCAATCAGTCCGGTTCGTGAAAACGCGGTCATAATTGCGCCAAGTGCGCGGTTCTCTTTGGTGAATATTCCAAGTTTGTCTAGGTATTCAAGTATGTCATCACTGGTAAACGTACCACCACGATCTATTAGTTCGTGTATACGTTCGTTTACAGCCTCGCGCCAAATTGAATCTGATGACCTGTAACTTGATTCCATTCCCTCGTGCTTTTTTCGTTCTATCAAATCGTAAATTGTTGCCTGTCTCATTTTGGAGCCTCACCTTTTCTACAATTATGTTGACCGTACAGCCGGACCACGTCTGCTAATAGTGCCCCCCTTGCCACCGGCTAATTTTGCCCGTTCTCTGCCGGTTAGACCATTGGCATCAACCTTCTCGCTTGCGAAGCCGCCAGTCTTACTTTTCTTACCGCCTTTAGCGCCCAGGTTCTTATAAAAATCATCGCCATACTTAGCTTTATTAGTCTTGCCCGCTTTTAGTCCGCCTTCTTTTGTTCCTGCCATATTTTTTCTCCTTCTTTTTAGAGCGCATGGTGCTAGTAGTCCTACGAACTTTCGGAGCTGGGTAATGAACCGCTAAGTGATGAACTCGCCTACTCACGCTTGAACTACCAGCACTATACGCTCTAAATTGTTAATTATTTCTTACGAATCTTCGTTCATCTTGCGCTTTAGATACTTGCCTATAGCGTCAAACTTATCTCGTCCTCTCAGATCTTGGTCCTTGACCATAGCTCGGACAAACATGTCCGGGCCATCGCTCGTGTGACTCTGGGGCTCAGTAGGCCTTGACACCTGTACCGGCTCAAAGACGACATCAACAACGGTATCTATGAACTTAGCTTGCTTCTCATCCTCTGGTTCACGATTACCATCGAGTATCATCTTGATTCGAGAGCCCTTGCTGTAGTTCACCTCTTGTCTCTTGCCGTCCGAGAACACGATAGTTGGCATATTAGTCCCTTTTCCACCCAAATAGGCTAAGGATGTAGCCAAACAAGGCTGCGATCCCCTGGAATATTACTCCAATGATAGTGAAGCCTATAGTCATGACGAAGCTGAATATCATCATAGCCACGAATATCCAGAACCCTACCCAAAATAATGTTAATATTACGTCCACGTCTATCTCCTTTATGTTAATACTCATAGTGTATTCCTATTGTTTACACATTGCAAGACTTTTTAGCATTTTCTTTTTGTAAAATATCTTACAGACAACCGCTCTAAGAGGTAGCATACTGAGAAAGTCATTAAATAGCGGAGGACATATGGCGAATACAATTAAAAAAATCATGGACGAATACGACCATGGTTACGAAGATATACCAAGGGGACATAAACGCTGGAATAAGATCTATGACTGGGGTAACAACAGACGCAAATCTCGTAAGATCAAGATGAAGAATGGGCATTTAGACCATACACCCCGCACCTGGTAAGGGGGCCAGGGGGAAGCTTGGTGAACTATCTTGTGTTGGTAACCGGCCAGGACCTACACGCGGGGGTGAACGCATTTGTGTAGGATTTGCGGTCCGTCACCAACATACGTCTTTGTTTATTGATGGGTAGTCACTCTCAACCAGTTTAGTATCCAGACATTACACAGCTGTCAGTACTGTTTTATTGGTTGGGAGCTTCGTCCATCAAGGTGATCGTATAACACCTGATAGTTATTTGGTCTAACAGATTGATATCTATTGACAATTTGCTATTAACTTGATAAGATGTAAGGTAATAGAAACCGCCTCCAGGATAATCAGGCGGTTTTCTATTTCCACCGCTTTACCTGATAGTATTCCAATAATAAATCTACTGTGTTAGTCTGTCAATATGGCGATACAGGAACTTGGAGCTATAACAGAGGACGATCTTCAGTCATTAGCGCTGCAAAAAATAGCCCTACGCTGTAAGACGGACTTGTTTTTCCTGTGTAGAGAGGTTCTAGGCTATGACCGCATGACCACAAACACTCACCAAGAGCTTTGTGATTATACGACCGCAGCCCTACCTAACCCGCCCGACATTCGCCGAGAAGGCTTTGATCCGAGTAAGAACTTGATGCTCCTGCTCATGCCCCGAGGTACCTTCAAGTCGTCTGTTGTGACCATTGGCTTCAGTTTACAGATGATCCTCAACGAGCCAAATGTTCGAATCTTAATAGACTCTGAAACCTACTCCAAGAGCAAGGCTTTCCTTCGTGAGATTATTGGACACCTGGAGAATAACGACCGCTACCGCGCGATATTCAAAGCTATTCACGGGATACTGCCGTTTGAAAGCAAGCACAAGGCGAAGCTATGGACTGATTCTGAGATCATCTTGCCCTGCCGAACCCGGGACCGCAAAGAGCCAACAATTTCTTGCGCCGGTATCGACGTGACTAAGAATGGGATGCACTATGATCTTATTATTGGGGATGATCTCCATTCCGAGCGTAACGTCACCAACAAGGAGCAGATCCAACAGGTTAAAGACCACTACAAGCTGGCCTTTTCGCTGCTTGACCCTGGCCAGCCGATGATTATTATTGGTACTCGCTGGGACTACAACGATCTATATCAGCACATTATTGATTACGAGTCTGAGGACTTTAATATTCTGAAGAAGTCTGCCTACAAAGAGGACGGTTCGTTGTTTTTCCCGGAGACGTTATCTGAAAAAGAGCTCGACAAGATTCGACGGCGTCAGGGTAGCTACATCTTCTCCTGTCAATACCTTAATGAGCCGGTCTCTGACGAGAATGCCATCTTCAAGCGCGACTCGATTGTTCGAGTACCGTGGCAAGAGGTTGCTGGCCGGCCAATGAACTGGTACTTATCTGTTGATCCTAGCTATACAGACCCCCGCGGCTCCGGTATCTACTCGGACTACGTCGGTATGGTCTTAGTTGGGATGGATTACCAACGCAATCTTTACATCCGGCACATTACCAGGAGAAAAATGACATACTCTGAGACTATTGATGAGATGTTCCGGATCTATACTGATGAGAAATTCAAGGATATTAAGAATATGAAGATTATTTTAGAGATTATTGGCACCAAGTCGCTGTCTTACGAACTAGCTAACGAACAGCGCCGGCGTAATACCTGGCTTCCAGTCCAGGAAATAAAGTCTCGATCGGAATCTAAAGAAGAGCGCATCCGTGGACTGGCCCCCTTCTACGAATACGGCCACATATTCCACATTAAAGAATGCCCTAGCCTAGAGGAGCTGGAGTATGAGTTACTGCATTTCCCACGCGGCGCACACGACGACATTATTGATCCGCTGGCTACCGTACTTGAGATAGCTTCACCGCCAACCAATAGAATGGCGGTTGTTGGACGGACTAGCGACAAGGAAACCGGTCGGACCTATAAGCCTAGAAGTAGCATAACTGGCTATTAGACACTTGTAGTGAATGGCTAATTGTATTTTAGTTAGATTATGACAAAACAAACTGACGCCCAGTCTGAGATTGAGAAACTACAGAACCAGGCTGGCGATCTTGATCCAAAACCTCGTGAAAATATTGGGTATAACCCAAACAAGCGACGTCGCGCGATACGACGTCGAGTCTACCAGCGTTGGTATGATCTCCGTGACAACCCTTTCAGAACAGAACAGGAGGCCGACTGGGAGATGGCCGACAAAGAATTCGGGATGGTGGTGCCAGATCGTGATCCCGACGACTGGCATTCTGATCTTCACCTACCCGATGCCTTTGCGGCCATTCAGGCTCAATCTCAGGAGACGGTTGAGCGCAAGTCTCGACCACACTTAACGGCCACTGAAGAATCTGACGAACCGGTCGCCCAGCTCGGCAATGCCGTACTGACCTACAACATGAACACCACCGGCTTCGACTACCAGTATTACCTGGCTAAATTGTCTGCTTCTATCCGTGGTACTGCTTTCTTAATGGATTATTGGCGTACAGAAAAACGTACAGTCAAGGTCCCGACCAAGTTAAAAGAAGACGGTACCATCGAGTACAAGGCTGAAGAAGTCGTTGACTTTGATGATGACTACACAGAGTGGGTACCTAATGAATTCATCCATATAGATGAAAAAGCTAAGGATATTGACGAAGCGGTTGACGGCTTCAAGCGTGAGGTGATGAACATTGAAGAGTTCCACCGCATATACGGCAATAACCCAGACTACTTTGATACTGAGTATGTGACGGCTGGTGGAGACTTTGACAAGCGATCATACTTCAAGATGCCAGAAGACGTCACCATGCAAGAGGTTGAAGTGCTACACTACTACAACCGATCTATTGACGCCTATTGGGTTGTGGCTAATAACATCTGTATCCGCGACACTCCGCTCCCAACTAAGCACAAGGAATTGCCATTCATCCCTATTTACCAGTACCGTCGACCTGGCTCTATGTGGGGTATCGGTATCCCTAAGACTATTCACTTCCTGTCTGAAGAGCGCCGGACTATCCGAAACCTTAATATGGACCGTCAGAAGCTCCAGATTAACAAGTCCTTCTTGCACAACAATGCCTTCGATATTGATGACGAAGATCTAATCTCTCATCCCCACAAAGTAATCTCCGTCGACACCAACGGTGCTGACATTAGAAGCGCTATGGTGCCACTAGAGTATGGTGATGTTCCACCAAGCTACTTCCGAACCGAGGAAATTCTACTTGAAGATATCCGCCGCGCGCACGGTATAGATGATCGTATCCAAGGCGTCCAGGCTGGTGGTACCGCTACTGAAGCGGCCATCTTGAAAGAATCTTCTATGAAGCGCGTGAACTTGATCTCTATCACTAATGAGATGAGCTCATTAGTCCGACTAGGGCGAATCAAGTGGAGTAATATCCAGTTCTTCTACGGTGTTCCTAAGATTAATAAGATAACCGAAGACAATAAAGAACGTGAACAGAAGGTCTATAGGACGATCACTGCCGAGGGTAGGCGCTTTAGAATAGCCGACGATGATGGTCGCAAAGTACTAAAGATGGACGACATTAAGGGAACCTCTGCACTTACTCTTGATCCGAAGTTCAACAAGTACATTGACGGCAGCTTCGATATCTCTGTTGACTCCGAGGTGTTCTCTCCAGTGTCTAAGGCAATCGACCAGACCAAGAAGACTGAAATGTTCTCTTTGGCTATGAGTAACCCGGTAACTGCGGCATTACTTGATGTCCAGAATGCACTCTCTGATGTACTGAAGGTCAACAATATCAACCCTGAGAAGTGGCTCAAGGACGAAGGTAAGAGTGTTGGAGACTGGATGGCTGAAGCTGATGCCGAGAATCTCGTCATGTCGTCTGGTCAGATATTATCCGGCACTAAAGATGCGCCAGAAACTCACACTATTGTTCACCTCATGTACACCAGGACAGAAGAGTTCGCCAGCCTATCTCCCGAAATTCAAGGTATTATCTTGCAACACATCATGGAGGAGCACGATAACAACCCGGCAACCACTTCGGCAGCCTCGATGCTTGGAGCTGGATCACCTGGCCCCGGAGCTCCCGGTGCAGCCAGTCCAGAAGCGGGCGGTGTTGGCGCTGGCCCTGCGTTGGGTGCTGGCATACAAGCCAACACTACAGCTCCACAGGCTCAAGTGGCTGATCTACAACCTACAAACTTTGGCAAATAGTAGACTATTGCTTTCATAAAGTAATGTCTCTAGGCTTAGAGTATGAAGAGCGCGTTGGACCAGTTAACATACAAAGAGAAGCAGCTGCTGAACACTTTCTATGGTACTGAACAGTACAAAGCTCTTCGTAAACTCATTGATATCGAGCGACTTGAGCTCGCCAAGGACCATGTTGATGAGCGTGACATTTTACAGATCCGGTTTCTTTCCGGTCAAGTGCAGGGCCTGAAGCGCCTAGTCGGGAGCCTTAAGACGCTCCACACCCAGTCCGTTAAGAACGAAGAACTTAAGAAGAAGAGTTGAGTCCTTCCCTGGTATGTCCACCGCTAACAGGGAAGAACCCAGCTCTGCTGGCTAAAGAACAAATCTTTAAGGAGAAACATGTCACAGGTACCAAATACCGATGATGAAGTCGTGATTGACGACGACGTAGCAGTAACAGAAGATGATCTACGTGCATTGAAGTACGACGAGACGGATGTAGAAACTCCAATAGGAGAAGACGAACCCGACGAAGTTGAGCTTGATGAAACGGCAACAGAAGATACTGAAGAAGAGAATGATGAAGATCAGGAGACTTCGGACGATGAGAGTATCGACTCATCTGAATTCGTCAAAGAGTTCCCACAGATTAAGGGCGATACACCTGAAGAGTACGCTCGTAACCTAGAGATAGCTTACAGTAACTCTACCGCCGAGGCGATGCGACTAAAGTCGTCCACCGAAGTACCAAGTGTTAGTCCAACTAGCGACCCCGCACCTCAACAAGATCCGATTGACATAGATAATGTTGATCCTGTCGCGCTTTACGCAAAACAGCAAATGGATTCTGAGATCGCAGCTGCTTACGAGGATTTTAAAAAAGATTACTCACAAGTAGAAGAGTTAGCTAGTTATCAAAACTTTACCAAGACAGTAGGCGTTATGAGTCGAACTATACTAGAGACTGAGGGCCGGCTGGCCTCACCAGGCGAGTTGTATAGCAAGGCGGCGGTGGCACTGGGATGGGAGAAAACATCTCTCCCTAGCAGCAAGGAGAAACTCGGAATGGCCATTAAAGATAGCGGTTCCACCTCAAAGACTCCGACGGCATCCGGGCAGAAGCCTCCCGTGCGCTCAAAGGTGACGCAAGCCATGATCGACGCTAACAAGAAAATGTACCCTGGTAAATCTGATGATGAGATCAGAAAAGAGCTCGAACCTTACGTTTAAATTTTAGTAACTCTGAAGGAGTTTTGTTATGGCTTTAAAGAATCGTCCATTAGGACGTATTGATGGCCAAACAAACTACGCTACTTACGAGTTCGTTGTAACTAGTGGTGTCACTATTACTGAAGGCGATTTTGTTTATTTTGCTTCCGGCGAAATAACAAACGCAACAGTAGCTGGCGCTCGTCTAGTTGGAATGGCTCTACAGACTGTTACCGGCGTTGCCGATAACTCTGTTAAGTGTTTAGTTTGTATTGACCCAACAATGCGATATTTAGTAGATAATGATAATGATAGTACAACCTTTGCTGCAACTCATGTAGGTACGAATTTCGACCTTGTAGGTGCAACTGGTGCTCAGTTAGTCGACACGAGCTCTACAGGTACAAGTGGTAGCCTTATCTGTTTGGAATATAATCCGCAGATTGATCCCGTCAAGACTGACACGTCTTGGGGTGTGTTCATGATTGCAGAAAATGTTCTTAATACAGGCTCAGGCGCTCAATAGAAAGGCTATAGGAATATATTATGGCATCAGTACGACCACAATGGCCAGATCTTCTTGATCCTAGATTCAAAAAAATCTATGGCGATGAAATGAAGGCTATTCCACAAGTAGGCCCATCAATCTTCCACGTTGAAACATCTTCACGGAATATTGAAAAAGAAAGTTCTGCTAGCGGCCTTAGCAAGTTGATTCGTCGATCAGAAGGTCAGGCGATTAGTTATGAAGACGAAGTACAGGGCTACGACGTGACTTATACTCACGTTGAAGATTCACTCGGTACTAGCGTCTCAAATGTGCTTTGGGAAGATGACCAATTTAACGTCATCAAGAAAAAGCCAGCAAACCTAGCGAAAGCTAAGGTTCGCACCCAGGAGCAAATGATGTCTGACATCTTCAACTACGGCTTCACAGCTGGTGGTGGTGGACTTAGCTCATTTACTTCTGGTGACGCACTAGCGTTGTTCAGTGCTTCTCACACCCGTGAAGACGGCGGAGCTGTACAAAGCAACTACACAACTACCGATTTGAACGAGAACTCAATCGAAACCGGTATTGTGTCTATGCGTCAAACGCTTGATCACAAGGGCCAACTATTCATGGTAAAGGCAGATACTCTTGTAGTAGCTCCTGCACTTGAAAAAGAAGCTCGTATTCTACTCAACAGCACACAGCGTGTTGGAACAGCTAACAACGACGTAAACCCTTACCAGGGCGCACTTAAGCTCGTTGTCTGGGACTTCCTGTCATCTGCTGCTGGTGGTAGCGATACTGCTTGGTTCTTGCTTGACAGCTCACTACATCAACTTAACTTCTTCAACCGATCTGATCGCGGTCTTGAAGGCCCAGACTGGGACTTCGATACTAAGACAGCTCGTTGGACTGTTGATGTTCGTCACAGCGTTGGTTTCTCTAGCTGGCGCGGCGTTTACGGAAGTAAAGGCGACAACTCTTAATCGAGTTATAGAGTAAATATGGTCCGGGTAAGTAGGGGACGATAAAGTCCCCGCTACCCCCGGCAAAAAGGATATACATGGTTGGAGATAGAACATACCGTTGGGCCTGGAGACAGACTACCGGTACTTTGCGTTTCAGGAGTATTTTACAGCATATCGTTGGATACACTGAGACAAACAAAAAGGTTTCAGCTGCATCTGCAACAGCGGTGTTAGCTGCAACAAACACAGTCGCGGCTGGTACGACCATCACGTCTGGCATAACTAATCCAGACGTACCTCGCAACCTCACGATTACAACTGGCGGAACAACCGCTAACATCGCTGCTGGTGATGTTGTGATCACTGGTACTAACGTCGAGGGTAAAGTTATTGCTGAATCATTCGCGATGGCCGACAACCTTAATGGCGCCGTTACTGGTAACCTGGCATTCAAGACTGTAACTAGTGTCAGATTCCCTGCCGCTGACGGTACGGGTGCGACAATCAGTGTTGGTACAGGTGCTAAGCTTGGTATTAATCACCGACTTATGCCGAACGTATCTTCTGTTGTTGTTATTCAAGACACAGCTATCGATGGTACTAACCCAGCTAACCAAGCTGCTCCATCGGCAACTACTATTGATGCCACTCTCGTCGAGAAGAACACTGTTACGCCAGCTACTACACCTGATGGCTCAACATTCCTTACGATTCTTTATTGGTACCACAACATCACTGTTGCACCAACTAACGACTCACCTAGGTTTGCTACGAGTACTTCGACATCAAGCTCAACATCTACTTCGGTATCGACTTCAACTTCGATTTCGACATCAAGTACATCAAGCTCGACATCAAGTACCTCTACATCAGTTTCATCAACCTCAACATCTACAACGACTACTCCGTAGTCAGACTTTTCGGGAGGGGTATAATAACCCCTCCTGGGTAGGCATTTAACCTAAATAAGAAAGAAGGACCTCAATATGCCACGACACTCAGATAATACATGGTTAGAACGAATCTCAGGATATTTATCCGGAACCGCTACCAACAGCCAGGGACTAGAAGTAAACATATCTAACCCACTAGACAGTAATGGGAACATTATTACTAGCCTTGGCACCAAAATAGCTGGTGAAGATCTCACAAACGATGTGATAAAAACCAGTAATAACGCTACCTATACCAACATATCCGCTTCAGCCCTCATTAAAACAGGTGCAGGTGTAGTATCAGGGTTTGTTGTAAACTCACACTCATCAGGAACTTTGAAGCTCTGGGATAACACCTCGGCAGCTACAACAGTTCTGACGAACACTATTACATTCGCAGCAGGCTCAGGTATCGTAGTAAACTTTGGCAAGGACATTCAGTTCTCAACAGGTCTCTACGCAACAATCGGTGGAACTGCTGACATAACAATATTCTGGAAATAATCATGGCTAAATATAAAATCACATCAGTAGATGAAACCAAAGGTCACGTAACATTCCAGTGCCTAAAGAACGACGGTACAGTAATCTCTACAGAAACTCGTGGCGACTTACCTATAGAGGATAAAGAAGCTGTAGGCGCAGAACTTAGCAGATATGCAGTAGAAATTGTTGCAGCGAGCAAAGCAGCCCGTAAAGCTGACGCAGCACTTACGGCTATAGTCGGAGTCGCACAAACAGCTAAGGAGGCTTAAGATGCCGCGTACAAGCATTCAGGATAGTAACGCCAGTTTGTATTTTAATGGTACATCTGGATATATGACGTCTCCAGTAGTTCCTGACATTACTGGGTTTAGTTTTGGCGTATGGATAAAAACAGCCGTCAGAGCTGACTCAACAGAACACTATATGTCCTGGAACACAGCAGGATTTACAGATGGCTTTGCTTTGATTAAAACCTCTGCTCAAATCGGTTCGGTTCAACTTCAGTTATATAATGGTGTTACAGTAAAGGCTGGTATATTAGCCGCAGACCAAAGAAACTGGATGCACATCGCCTGTACGTACGTACCAGATGGCACAGCTAAGATTTACTTGAATGGAGTATTAGCTTCAAGTGCAGCCGTAACTGGCTCTATAACCGCAGCAACAGCACAAACACTAACCTTTGGTAAGCGTTCGTATATTGCATCCTACTCAAGATACAACATGAGCAACCTCGTATGGCACAACACTACTACTCCTTGGACTCAAGAACAAGTACAAGACTTATACAACGGCACTATCCCTACGGGCGCTACCGCAGTATATCCTCTTTCCGAAGGTGCTGGCTCTATAGCCTACGACACATCAGGCAACGGCAATGACGGAACTATAACATCAGGTACTTGGACTAGAGATACTCCTACAAAGACTCGCAAGGCAGTAGGTGGGAATATGGTATTCAATGGAGATTTTGAGATAGCTCCTGTGGTGAATGTGCCTACTACTACTCAGTATAGGTGGATAGACGGAACTGCAGCAGGGAATAGTATTCCAACCACCATCTTTGGCTGGGGGTTAGAATCACTAACTGGCACAGGTGGCGCACAGTTTGATACCAGTGTGAAGTATTCGGGCAACGCTTCAATGAAGTTGTCAACCTCCGCTGTATCATCTACGGTTGAGGTATCCCAAAAAGCTAACTCAAGCTTCATAAACTCGACCATCCCCGTGTTGCCAAGTACGAGCTACACTGCAACTTGCAGAATTAAGACAAATATAACTAGCGGTACTGCCACAACTGGCGCACAACTTAGGGCGATTGAGCTACAAGGCAATAACTCAAGCACCGCAGCGATAAACACAATAGCGAGTGGTATCGTAACCACTCAAGACTGGACTCAATACACAGCCACGTTCACTACGGCATCAAATACTAGATTTATTAAGATGGTGTGTAGAATTGTAAATGACGGCGCAGCCACCCTCATCATGGATGCTTGGTTTGATGACATCACCCTAACCAAAACCACTCCAGAAACTAGAACAGCAGCAGGAACAAGGACAGTGGCTACTAGTAGGACGGTGGCGTAGCATGGACAAACGAGCAGGATTGAGACAACACTTCCAACAGGAAGAATCTCACGCTCAAGAGTTGGAGCAGTACAAACAACGTACTGCCCAGCTCAACGCTCTTGAAGATACCGTCGTTCAGGCGTTCAA
>Ga0208916_10000951_pt1 | contig 12752 bp, 8 predicted proteins | sample DEB19_08_DNA_5_FD_184523 | JGI IMG/M metagenome (GOLD analysis project Ga0208916, IMG submission 184523) | Aqueous microbial communities from the Delaware River and Bay under freshwater to marine salinity gradient to study organic matter... | ecosystem: Environmental > Aquatic > Marine > Coastal... | reverse complement strand
AGTCAAAGGCACGCGCTTGAGTGCCAAGCCAGCGGTCTGCCGGATGGTTGTGGCATCGGCCGTGTAGTGCGCCAGCGTCTGGTCGCGCGTGACACTTTGGAAGTTGTCATAGCGCAGCTTGATGCCGATGGTCTTGCCCACGTAACCCTTGCGCTGCAAGTCTTCAGCCACCCTCTCACACAGCCGCGTGAAGACGGCACCCAGCTCGGCTTTGTCGCGCACCGCGTGCAGGTCGCGCTCAAAAGTCGTCTCACGGCTCATTGACACCGGCTCGCTCTCAGTCACCACCGGCCGGCTGTCGCGGCCCCAAGCAGCGTCATGCATCCAAGCCCCAGTGGCTTGACCGAAGTGGTCTATCAACCAACCGATTTCTTGCGCCGCCATTTCGCCAATCGTGAGGATGTTCAGTGCGGCCAGCTTGGCATCCGACTTGGGCCCAATGCCATTGATCTTGCGACATGGCAGCGGCCAGATCATGCTTTGCAGGTCAGCCTCATGAACAATCGAAATACCATTCGGCTTGTTGAACTCGCTCGCCATTTTTGCGATGAGTTTGTTCGGCGCGACACCGATGGAGCAAGTCAGGCCGGTCTTCTCCAGAATGCTGCGCTGAAGCAGCCGCGCCAGCGAACGACCGCCGCCACGCTGACCGCCTGGCACGTCGGTGAAGTCGATGTAAACCTCGTCAACGCCTCGGTCTTCTACCAACGGCGCGACTTCCCGAATAGCCTCCTTGAAGGCTCGCGAGTACTTGCGCACTTCGTCAAAATCCACCGGCAACACAATCGCATCCGGGCAGAGCTTGGCGGCTTTCATCATGCCCATCGCTGAACCAACCCCGAACTGCCGGGCGGCATAGGTCGCCGTGGTGATGACGCCGCGGCCCACATAGTCTTTGAGCCGGGGGAAGTCGTCGACTGGAATGAATCGCAGCGCGCGTTCGCCCTGCGCTTCGCGCAATGCTTCGTCAACCCGACGGCGACCGCCGCCGATGACCACCGGCAGGCCCTTCAGCTGGGGGTAGCGCAGCAACTCGATGGACGCAAAAAAAGCGTCCATGTCGAGGTGGGCAATTCGGCGGATCACGGTCTTTACAAAAACCGATCCAGCAACTTGCGTGAATGGCGGTCCATCTGAGCCATATCTCGAATCAAAAATTGCACGCCGTGGCTGTCTGTGACGAGCAACACCGTGGCCGACAACCGGCGGATGTCTTCCTCGCCTTTGAGCAGCAAGCTGGTGTCGCCGCGGTCGGTTTCGATGTCCCAAGTGCAAGGCGCGACCAGACTGCTGACGCCGCGCAATTTCAAGATGCGAGGCATGAATTCACGCTGGGTCAAGGCGCGCAAAACGTTGGCACGCAAGCCGGCGGACAAGTCATTCAAAGTCGCGATCCACAGCAGCTCATGGCCTTCGGCGTCGACCAGTGCGACGCTTTCATCAGGCGCGGCTACGGGAAAGGCCCGGACAGCGATGACCTGCTCATGGCGCACGCCTTGGTTAGAGACATAAAACCAGTGGCCGGCGGCATCGCAGTCAAATTCAAAATTCAGCGTACTCACAAAACATCCTTTGCGCTGTGTGCCACAGCCACGGGCGCGCTCAAAGGCGCAGCTTCGACGATGGGTAACTCGCGCAACACAGCGCCTTCGGCTTCGGCTTGGCGCTGCTGCGCCTCGTACAAACGCCAGTAAGCGCCTTGCGCCGCAATCAGTTCGTCGTGTGGGCCGACCTCCACAATCTGGCCTTTGTCCATCACCACCAAACGATCGGCTTTTCGCAAGGTCGACAAGCGGTGGGCAATGGCAATAGTGGTGCGTCCGCGCACCAAGTTGTCCAAGGCATTTTGAATTTCTTTTTCGGTTTCAGTGTCCACCGACGACGTCGCTTCGTCCAAAATCAAAATGCGCGGGTTGATCAGCAAAGCCCGAGCAATCGAGATTCGCTGGCGTTCGCCGCCCGACAAACCCTGGCCGCGTTCGCCAACCAAAGAGTCGTAACCTTGCGGCATGCGCAAAATAAATTCGTGCGCATGGGCGGCGCGCGCCGCCGCCACAATCTCCTGCCGTGAGGCATTCGGTTTGCCGTACGCAATGTTGTCTGACACCGTGCCAAAAAACAAAAATGGTTCTTGCAGCACCAAACCGATGTTGCGGCGGTAATCACTCACGCCAAACTGCCGAATGTCGACCCCATCTAGGGCAATGCTGCCCTCGGTGACATCGTAGAAACGACAAATCAAATTCACCAAGGTGCTCTTGCCCGAACCGCTGTGACCGACCAGACCGATCATCTCGCCAGGCTGAATGTCCAAGCTCAATTGACGAATCACGGCGCGGTTGCCGTACCTGAAATCGGCATTCGACAAAGTCAGACGCCCCTGCACTTCAGGCATAAGCAGCGGATTTTTTGGCTCAGGGACACTAGAAACATGATCGAGAATTTCAAAGATTCGCTTGGCCCCAGACGCGGCTTTTTGGGTGCTGGAGACGATCCGGCTCATCGAATCAAGGCGCGCGTAAAAACGTCCGATGTAGGCCAAGAAAGCTGTCAACACACCGACGGTTATTTCATTCTTAGAGACCAGCCAAATGCCAAACGCCCAGACTACCAACAAACCGATTTCGGTCACGAAGGTGATGGTCGGTCCGAACAAGGACCAGACCCGGTTCAAGCGGTCGTTCACTGCTAAGTTGTGTTTGTTGGCGTCATTGAAACGCTGTGCTTCGCGGTCTTCCTGCGCAAAGGCCTTGACCACCCGAATACCCGGAATGGTGTCGGCCAAGACGTTGGTCACCTCAGACCAGACCCGGTCAATCTTTTCAAAACCGGTGCGCAAACGTTCGCGCACGATATGGATCAACCAACCGATGAACGGCAAGGGCAGCAGCGTGACCAAGGCCAAGGCCGGATTAATAAAAAACAAAATGACGGCCGTCATCAAAATCATCAGCACATCGGTAGCGAAATCCAGCAAGTGCAAAGACAAAAAGACGTTGATGCGGTCGGTCTCGCTGCCAATTCGGGCAATCAAGTCACCTGTGCGCCTGCCGCCAAAATACTCGAGAGACAACTTCATCAAGTGCTCGTAGGTGGTGGTTCGCAAGTCTGCACCAATCCGCTCTGACACCAAAGACAAAACGTAGGTTTTGATCCAACCCAAGCCCCAGGCCACGAAGGCCGAACCAAACAAACCCAGCAAATACCAAGACACCGTGACGGGGTCGATATGCGCACCGTTCTGGTAGGGAATCAAGACCTCGTCCATCAACGGCATGGTCAAGTACGGTGGTACCAACGTGGCGGCAGTGGCGGCCAATGTCAGGACAAACCCCAGCAGCAACTGACCTTGGTAAGGCCGCGCAAAACGCCACAACTTGAACAGTGTCAGCGTTGACGTCGGGCGGCTTTCTTTTTCAGCGCAAATCGGACAGTCGTCCTCGGCGGCATCAATCGGGCTGTGACAGACCGGGCAAATGTCGTCTGGCAAACCGCCTTGAGCCGGCTCACCCGCTGTCACGCCGGCATCCTCTGAAGACGCGGATTTGTGTAACTCTTCAAATTGACTTTTAAAGCGCAACACCGCAGGCAAGCGGCCCAAAGTGAAGCGCCAGGCCGCTAAACGCTCGCCCTTAGCGTGCAAAGCCAAAGTCCCAACACCCGCGTGATCGCTCAATACCAAGGTTTGCAAAGGGTCAAACGGCCAAGAAGGCCAGTTTTTTTGCGCTAAATCGCCAGAGATGACTCGTTGATCGGTCAGAATCAGCAGACTTTTTACGAAATTTAAATTCTCGTTCAGGTCAACTTCTAAGCTAGCTGAAACGTTTTCATCAGGATGAACCTGCAAAACACCCTGCTCGCGCCAGTCAGAAGGCAACCCCAGCAAGTTATTGGGCGTAAGGGCGTTGGGGGTCATAAAGGTTCAAGCAACAAGAGTCAGCGTGTGTTGGCGGCTAAGAAAAAGAGCGGCCAAGACACCGTCCATTCGCCTTGTTTATCGGAAGAATTTTGCCAGTGCAGCAACCATCAAGATATTCTATCGTTACACGTCAATGCTCCCAGAGTAGCGTCGCCCATGAGTGCTAAAGACATTCAATTTTTGCGGATGACGCATTTGCGTGGGCCCAATATTTGGACCTATCGCCCCGTCATGGAAGCGTGGATCGACATTGGCGCCCTTGAAGACTGCCCATCCGATACCCTGCCCGGCTTTAACCAGCGCCTGCAAGCCCTGCTACCTGGCTTGGTTGAACACCGTTGCAGCGTTGGCGAACGTGGTGGATTTTTAAAGCGTTTAGAAGAAGGCACCTGGCCCGGCCACATCATGGAACATGTGGCGCTGGAACTGCAAAACCGCGCTGGCATGCAGACAGGTTTTGGCAAAGCCCGCGAAGCCGGCGTGCGCGGCATCTACAAAGTCGTCATCCGCACCCGACACGAAGCCGTCAGCCGCGCTGCCTTGCAAGCCGCCCGCGACTTGGTCATGGCGGCCATCGAAGACCGGGACTACCCAGTGGCCCAAACCATCGCGGACTTGACCCAAATGGTCGACAGCCTGTGCATCGGGCCGAGCACTGCTTGCATCGTCAATGCCGCGGCAGAACGCGGTATTCCGGCCATCCGATTGAACGAAGGCAACTTGGTCCAATTAGGTTATGGCGTCAGCCAGCGCCGTATTTGGACAGCAGAAACTGATCAAACCAGCGCCATTGCCGAAGGTATTTCCAAAGACAAAGACCTGACCAAAAGTTTGCTGGCCAACTGCGGCGTGCCCGTGCCCGAAGGTCGCAATGTAGCTTCGGCGCAAGAGGCTTGGTCTGCGGCGCAAGACATCGGCCTGCCGGTTTGCGTCAAACCGGTTGACGGCAACCACGCCCGCGGCGTGTCACTGGAGCTGTACACCCAAGCGGAAGTTGAATCAGCCTTTGTGTTGGCTGAAGCCGAAGGCAGCGAAGTCTTGGTCGAGCGCCACATCTTGGGCGATGAACACCGCCTGCTAGTGGTCGGCGGCAAAGTCGTCGCGGCCAACAAAGGCGAGGTGGCCAGCATTGTGGGCGACGGCGTTCACTCCGTTCAAGCCTTGATTGAAAGCCAGATCAACTCCGACCCGCGTCGCGGCGAGGAAGAAGATTTCCCACTGGACACCATCCGGCTGCACGAGCACCCGACCGCCGTGATGGAACTGAAACGCCAAGGCTTGACCGGCGACTCCATCCCCGAGTTGGGTCGCAGCGTCATGGTCATGCGCACCGGCAACATGGCCATGGACGTGACCGATCTGGTGCACCCCGACGTCGCCGAGCTGGTCGCCTTGGCTGCCCGCATCGTTGGCCTAGACATCGCCGGGGTTGATTTGGTGGCCCAAGATATTTCCAAGCCCATGAAAGCCCAAGGCGCCGCCATTGTGGAAGTCAACGCAGGGCCAGGCCTGTTGATGCACTTGAAACCAGGCTCCGGCCTCGCCCGCCCGGTCGGTGAAGCGATTGCCAGCCACTTGTTTGCCAACGACAGCAACGCACGCATCCCCGTGGTCGGCTTGCTCGGCCATGAAAACACCACTGGCACCAGCCATCTGATTGGCTGGTTTCTGCACTTACAAGGTCTGCGCACAGGTTTGTCGTCGGCCAAGGGTTTGTTTGTTGGCCAACGCTGCTTGCAAGAAGACGACGGCATGACGTGGGAGGTCGCACAGCGCTTGCTGGTCAACCGTGCCGTGCAGGCGGCGGTGTTTGAAACCACCGCCCGCCAAGTCTTGACCGAAGGCCTGCCCTACGACCGCTGCCATGTGGGCGTGGTCACCGCCATGCCCAAAGCCGACGGCTTGCAAGATCTTTACATCCAAAACGACGACCAAATGCCGAACGTGGCGCGCACGCAAGTCGACGTCGTGCTGCCCGATGGCGTGGCCGTGTTGAACGCACAAGACGACGCCGTGGCGGCCTTGGCCGACTACTGCGACGGCGAAGTGATTTTTTATGCCGCCTCAGAAACCAACCCACATTTGGTCAAACACCGCGCCATTGACGGCCGGGTGGCGTTTTGGCGCAAGGGTCACTTGATCTTGTCCCACGGCACGCATGAAACCGATGTGCTGAACCGGCAGTTGCCCGCGATCGACAAATTCTTTCGCGATCAAATCCTCACCAGCGACGAACTTCTGGCCGCAGCAGCCGCGGCTTGGGCCTTGAACGTACCTGTTGATTTGATCCGAGCAGGGACCAAGAGCTTTGCCAGAAGTCCTGCATCGCACTGACGCTCACCGAACCCACTTCAGGAAAACTTGGTCATGGAAGTTTCAAGAATTCGTGCATTGCGAGGCCCCAACTTATGGAGCCGCCACACCAGCATTGAGGCCATCGTCACCTGCACACCCGACGAATGCGCCTTGCCAGCGGACAGTGCGTTTGAAAAAGAATTGCGGCGCATTTTCCCGGCCCTAGGCCACTTGGAAGGCCCACACCCAGGTCAGCCTGCCAGCATGGCCAAGGCCTTGGAAAAAATCACACTTGATTTGCAAGCCCATGCCGGCTGCCCTGTCACCTTCAGCCGGACCACGCCCACCGAAGAACCTGGCGTCTACCAAGTGGTGGCGCAATACACCGAAGAAGCAGTGGGTCGTCTGGCCTTTTCTTGGGCTGAAAAGCTCTGCCATGCCGCCCAGAATCAAGAAGCGTTCGACCTGAACCAAGCTTTGGCCGAATTGCATGACTTGGACGAAGCTGTGCGCTTAGGTCCATCGACCGGCGCCATCGTCGATGCTGCCATCGTTCGCGGCATTCCATTTCGGCGCCTGACTGAAGGCAGCATGGTTCAGTTCGGCTGGGGCTCACAACAGCGGCGCATTCAAGCCGCCGAGACCGACAGCACCAGCGCCATTGCCGAAGCCATCGCGCAAGACAAAGATTTGACCAAGTCCTTATTGCTGTCCGTGGGTGTGCCCGTCCCACTTGGCCGACCCGCCAAAGACCTGGAAGACGGCTGGGCGATTGCCCAAAAAATTGGCCTGCCCGTGGTGCTCAAGCCGCTGGACGGCAACCAAGGCAAAGGCGTCACCGTCAATGTGGTTGAACGCGAGGTGTTCAACCGAGCCTATGCCACCGCCGCGTATTACGGCGAGGTGTTGGTCGAAAAATTTCTGCCGGGCAGCGACTATCGACTGTTGGTGGTGGGCGACAAATTAGTCGCGGCGGCGCGGCGTGAACCACCGTTGGTGGTGGGCGACGGCGTGTTGAGCGTTCGCGAGTTGGTGGCCGAGGTCAACACTGACCCTCGCCGCGGCGAAGGTCACTCGACATCTCTGAGCAAAATCAAGTTTGACGACATCGCCATCGGCTGCCTGAAGTCGCAAGACCTCGACCCCGACAGCGTGCCTGAAAAAGGCCGGCGCGTGGTCTTGCGGAACAACGCCAACTTGTCCACCGGCGGCACCGCGACCGACGTCACCGACGATGTTCACGCCGATGTGGCGGCGCGTGTGGTGGCTGCGGCTCAAATGGTCGGCGTTGACGTTTGCGGCGTCGATGTGGTCTGCGAGTCGGTGCTGCGCCCCTTGGAGGAGCAAAACGGCGGCGTGGTGGAAGTTAACGCCGCGCCGGGCCTGCGCATGCACATCAGTCCGTCTTTTGGCAAGGGCCGCCCAGTCGGGCAAGCGATCATTGAACAGTTGTATCCAGACGGGCAAGACGGCCGGATTCCCGTCATTGCCGTGACTGGCACCAACGGCAAAACCACCACCGTACGCCTGACAGCACACTTGCTCAAAGCCCATAAACTCCGCGTCGGTATGACCAACACCGACGGTGTGTATGTCAACGGCCGACAAATCGATGACGGCGATTGCAGCGGCCCACGCAGTGCCCGCAATGTGCTGATGCACCCTGACGTCGACGCCGCAGTCTTTGAAACAGCCCGCGGTGGTTTGCTGCGCGAAGGTTTGGCCTTTGACCGCTGCCAAGTGGCGATCGTGACCAACCTTGGCTCAGGTGATCACTTAGGCCTGAACTACATCACGACCCTAGAAGATTTGTCGGTATTAAAGCGCGTGGTCGTCTTGAATGTGGCGACTGACGGCATGGCCGTTCTGAATGCCGCCGATCCCTTGGTCGCCATGATGGCCAAACTCTGCCCAGGCAACGTGACCTTCTTTGCACTCGACTCCCACAATGCCGTTTTGGCCACGCATCGGGCCCAAGGCAAGCGCGTGGTCTACACAGAAAACGGCCATGTCGTGGCCCAAGAAGGGAAAAAGTTTTTCCGCATTCCGTTAGCCGAGGTGCCACTGACCCGGCAAGGTCAAATCGGCTTTCAAACTGAAAACGTCATGGCCTCAGTGGCGGCGGCTTGGGCCCTCAATGTGCCGTGGGAAACCATCGCCCTCGGTCTGTCGACTTTCATCAGCGACATCCAAGGTGTGCCGGGACGCTTCAACGTGTTTGACTACCGCGGTGCCACCTTGATTGCCGACTACGGCCACAACCCTGACGCCATTCAAGCCTTGGTGAACGCAGTCGAAAACATGCCCGCCAAGCAACGTTTGGTGGTGATCAGCGGCGCTGGCGACCGACGGGACCAAGACATTCGGGACCAAACCAAAATTCTGGGCGCCGCCTTTGACGACGTGTTGCTGTACGAAGACGCCTGCCAACGCGGCCGCAGTGACGGCGAAGTCATGCAGCTTTTGCGTGAAGGTTTGGACGGTGCTGAACGCACACGCCATGTGCAAGAAATTCGCGGTGAATTCAAGGCCATCGACACCGCCTTGGCGCGCTTGGCACCGGGCGACTTGTGCCTGATCTTGGTGGACCAAGTTGAAGCCGCACTGGCCTATATTCAGCAACAAGTCAACGACAGTCAAAACACGCTAGCCGCGCTAGAAGACTGACGCCAACGGAGATAAAGGCTTTGCCGGTGGCACGTTCCCCCTTGATTGACGTCTTGAAAGCCTTGGCGGCACAATTCATCGTCTTACATCATTTTTCGCTTTACGGTCCGGTGTCTGAGGCGCTGCATGCGGCCTTGCCCGGGCTGGTGGGCGTGCTCTACGAGCATGGCCGCATCGCCGTGCAGGTTTTTCTTGTGGTTGGCGGCTACTTGGCTGCGTGCGGCTTGTCGGCGTCCACTGACGCTTGGCGCAAGCCAAGCGTCGTCATCTTCAAGCGCTACCGTCGCTTGCTAGTGCCTTATCTGTTCGCTCTGGCGCTGGTCATCTTCTGCACTGCTTCAGTCCAAACTTGGCTGACGGCTGACTTGACCGCAGCTTTTCCCGACTGGGGGCAGTCGCTGGCGCACGTCGCCATGGTGCAAAGTATTTTGGGGGTGGAATCCTTGTCAGCTGGCGTTTGGTACGTGGCCATGGATTTTCAACTGTTTGCCTTGTTGACGTTGTTGCTATGGCTGTTCGGCGGCGGCCAAACACGACGCGCGCATACAGCGGTCGCCTTGCTGTGCATCGCCTCACTGCTGGTGTTCAATCGTCAATCAGAACTTGACGCATGGGCGGTGTATTTTTTCGGCGCTTACGGTTTAGGCGCGTTGGCGTGGTGGGCGCGTCGCACCAGCCAGACCGCGCTGCCAAGTGCCTCAACGCTTTATGTCAAAGCCCTGTTTGTGGGGACAGTCGCCTTAGGGCTGGTAGCTTTAACAGTCGACTTCAGACTGCGTATCGCCTTAGCCCTAGGGGTTGCCGTGACGCTGGTGCTCTGGGGCACGGCTGCGTCACACTGGCTGGCATCTCACATCAAGACGTCAACCCTCGTTCAGACTTTGAGCCTGCAATCGTATGCGCTGTTTCTGGTGCATTTCCCGGTGCTGTTGCTGGTCAATGCGGCGTACACACGTTTTGGATTCATGCCAGAAACTGTCTCTACAACAAGCGCTTTGAGCTGGGGTATTGCCGGATGGGCAGCCAGTCTGTGGGCTGCTAATCTCTTCTACCGTTGGATAGAGTCACCTGCAGCCCCATGGCGTAGTGTTCTAGGTTGGCGCTAACACCAGCCATGGCCACCGGCCCCTTTTTTTCTTTCGTTTGATCACTGTCCATGACCGCTTTCACATCATCCGCTGCGCCGCACCAGATCAGCCATGGCATCGTCATACAAAGCACACATCAAAGCGAGGCTGATGCTGCGCGGCACACTGTGAACGCAGAACTCAGTGCACTCGGTTTGACCGACGATGTTGAAGGATCGGGTTGCACGCCAGCAACCGGCGAGTTGCAATGGATCTTGAAAAAAGAACGCGTGGACGCCTGGATGCCCGGCCTCAACACCTTTGATCTGTGTGAACGTGCGGGCTTGCAAAGCCGCGCTTCTACCGCTGATTTAATGCGAGAAATTTGGCTCAGTCTGCTGGCCAGCCCCGTGGCTTGGGTCTTCCCTAGCGCTGAAGAGTTGGTCTCCGCCGTACGCATGCGCCTGTTCATTGTGCAAGCCGCCCGCAAAACCGCGCTGGACTTTCACACAAGTGAAGCCGAGCGCCCCAACGACTGCTGGACTTACCAAAAAGAAACCGGCTTCACCGTTCGGCCCGGCTCACCGCTGATTGACGCACTCATCAAAGCCACACAGCCTGAGGCGTCTGGCATGCTCTACGCCTTCTCGTGTTACCGCGCGACTGAGTACATCTTGCTGCTGGCCATCGCACAAGAAGCGCAGATCAGCAACCCCGTTTTATTGGCGGCTTTGCAGAAACAATGGGAAACCCGAGCCGTCATGTCCGGCCGCTTTCACGAGGTTTTTTTGCGAGAAACCGGCAGCATGGAAGCGCCCTTGCCCATCAGTTATTACATCCCCGGCGACCGGGTCTGGTTTCGCAACCCGGATGACGCGTCGTCAGACGTCGCGGGCTTCGAGGGTTCCTGGGTTTTCTATTTGGGTGGCGGCCAGTTTTCAAACTTTTGGCAGCGCAACAAACCCTTCACCCTCGCCTCCAAGTGCGTCGACGTCTACCAGTGGCGAAATGGCACTACACGCGGCGCAAACGGCGAACTGCAAATGGATGAAGCACTGGTCGAGCAACTGGTCGACACCACCATGACCCAGCCCGCCGAGGTCGAACGCATCACACAGCGCATGTTTCGGCTGCGCGACCCGAAAGGCGTTTACGCAGAAGGCGGCGGCATGGACACCTCTCGCGAATCACCGCGCTGGGTGCGACCCGACACCACGGACATCGTGCTGCCGGGTATGTACTGAGCAAAGCATCAATCGACCAGTTCGGTCAAGGCCTTGGCGTAACGGTTGGCGTGTGAACGCTCTGACTTGGCCAGCATTTCAAACCAGTCAGCCACTGCGTCATGGCCTTCTTCGCGGGCGGTTTTGGCCATGCGGGGGTACATCTCACCGGACTCAATCGCCTCGCTGGCGGCCGCCGATGCGAGGTTGTCTCGGGTCGTGCCGAATGGCATGCCCGTGACGGGGTCACCACATTTCTCTAGCCACTCGAGGTGACCGTGGGCATGTCCGGTTTCGCCCTCCGCCGTGGAGCGGAACAAGGTGGCCACGTCGGTTTGGCCTTCAAGGTCCGCTTTGGCTGCAAAGTACAGATAGCGGCGGTTGGCCTGGGCTTCGATGGCGAACGCAGCTTTTAAATTTTCTTCAGTTCTGGAGCCTTTGAGAGCGGCCATAAAAAATTCCCTTGGTGGTTACTGGCGCCCCCTTTAAAAAGGAACGTGAAAATCTAATTTACTGCGGCTGAAAGCCACTATTTTTGATGATTCGAGTCCAAGCTTGTGAATATGCTTTTTCCCGCTGAGCCAATTGACTGGATGTCATGTGACCCACGGTCAGACCCATCTGGCTCAAATGATTGCGCACTTCCGGCTGAGTGAGAACTTTGGCCAAGGCGCTAGAGAAGGTGTCGACGAACGCCTTGGGCGTGCCCGCAGGCGCAAAAATGCCGTAGTACGGCAGATCTTCCAAGCCGCTCATGCCGAGCTCCGAGAACGTTGGCACATCAGGCAAAGCGGCCTGTCTCTTGGCACCCAGCACAGCCACAATGCGGACTTTGCCGGCCTTGTGGTTTTCAATAAAGTCAGGCACCGACGCCACGCCCGCACCGATCTGGTTGCCCAACATGTCCGCCATCATGGGCGCGCTGCCGCGGTACGGCGCAGACAACAGGTCGAGCTTGAATTTGTCACCGATGACCTTGACCAGAAACTCAGGCGTTGAGGCTGGCGCCGGAATGCCCACCGCGCCCTTGCCGTTTTGCGTTTTAACCCAGTCCACGTACTCCGTGAAGCTCTTAGCCGGTGTGCCACCGGACACCGCAAAGGCATTCACAAACGTGGCAAAACCGGCCACCGGCACAAAGTCTTGGGCGGGGGCGTAACCCGGGTTTTTAAGTACCATCGGCAAGATGGTGATGGTGTGATCGTGCGACAAAAACAGCGTGCTGCCATCCGCCACAGCGGTTTTCAGCGCTTGAGCTGCAATCTGCCCGCCGGCACCCGGTTTGTTCTCCACAATCACCGCGACGCCCAACTCGTCCTTGAGCTTTTCAGCCAAGATGCGCGCCGCGGCGTCTGTGCCGCCCCCGGGTGGGAAGCCCACCAAGATTTTGATGGGCTTGAGAGGCTGCGCCATGGCCACGCCGAAGCTGCAACAAACGGCCAAACCGGTTAATACGGCGGCACGACGAGCGAGCGAAGCCAAGCCGAGGCGTCGAGAAAAAATCATGGGAAAGCTCCAGCGTTTGAAAGTTTGCATATTTTTGAGAGGACGCGCAATTTTGCTACTGATTTAGGCGAATCG
>Ga0208916_10000950_pt1 | contig 12756 bp, 15 predicted proteins | sample DEB19_08_DNA_5_FD_184523 | JGI IMG/M metagenome (GOLD analysis project Ga0208916, IMG submission 184523) | Aqueous microbial communities from the Delaware River and Bay under freshwater to marine salinity gradient to study organic matter... | ecosystem: Environmental > Aquatic > Marine >... | reverse complement strand
ACCTAGGGCGTAGCCCAAAGGTTACTCGCCAGTAAGGGTTTAGGACAGTACCTAATTAGGCGTTAACGACAGCCTTTGCACGTGGCTTTGATAGGTAAGGAACCAAAACTGCGCCTAGGTAGAGCACGTACACGCCTAGCTGCATCCATGAGGTGGTTGTATCAAAGCCGATTGTGCCCGAAAGCGATGCCCCAAGGATTGAATCCTTAGCGATAAATGAGGTGATATCCCAGGCAAATGCATCTGGGCCAGGAAGGTAACCCAGCTCCTGGAACTCATGAACTCCGTAGGAGAGAACTCCTGCAGCCACGATGATCAATGCAACACCTGAATATGTAAAGAACTTTGAAAGGTTCAACTTAACCGAGCTCTTGTAAATCAAATATCCAAGAGTGATCGAAACAGCGAAACCTAAAATCAAACCTGTTGCTGAACTTGTTGTATCTGCAACTGTTTGAAAGTTTGTGTACACAAATAATGATGTTTCAAGACCTTCGCGAATAACAGCGAAAAATGCTGCTCCAGCAAGGGCTAGGGGACCTGCAGATGCTGCTGCATCAACTTTTCCTTGCAACTCATTGCGAAGGTTGCGAGCTGTGCGCTTCATCCAGAAAACCATCCAGGTAACAAGTGCTACTGCGATGAATGAGGTAACTCCCGCGAATAGTTCTTGTCCGCGATCGCTGAGTGAGACTGATGTGAATGTCAGAAATGCGCCGAGTCCGATGCTGGCGATAACCGCCGAGATAACACCGGTCCACAAAGGCTTTAAATACCCCTTGCGGTTGGTTTTGACGATATAGGCGACCAAAATTCCCACAATGAGTGAGGCCTCGAGGCCCTCACGCAACGCAATTATGAATGTGCTCAACATGAGTCAAAATCTAGAGCCACTGGGGGAATTACGCAACTCTAATGTTGCGTAATTCAGGCCTCGTCGGGGGTGGTTTCCGCCACTTCCACGGGGATGGGCTCGGTCTCAAGCAGGGCGGCGGCCAGGGCGGGGGCGACCAGGTCGATCTGCCACTGGCGGGCACCTAAGGATTTCAACCCTTGCTCTACCAATGAGACGGACAAAGATTCCCGCGAGCCCGCAGGAGGGTTCCAACAGATACGACGCACATGTTCGGGTGTAATTAAATTTTCAACGGGGATGTTGTTTTCTGTTGAAATTAATTCAAGAGCAGCACGTGCGTGCGAAAGTGGCGCATACTTTTCTGGAAACTTATCGCGCCACAATTTAATCGGAGGCAAGGTATCTGCATTTGTTCGCATCTGTGGCCATTGATCTTCAGGTAACGCTACAGCTGTTGCAATGCTGTCGAGCCACACCTTTAAATTTTCCATCCAACGTGCGCGAAGCCCCAGCGGGCGAAGTGCTTTTTCAAAATCCTTTTTTGTAACAGGTGCCGCAATGGCAAGTTCAACAATTGCAGAGTCATTAAGCAGTTTTCCGGCAGCGATATCTTGCGAAGAGGCAATGGCATCTCGGGCGACCCACAACGATCTAATGATCGCCAATTGATCGCGCTTTTTAATCTTGTGCATTCCTGAAGTGCGTCGCCAAGGATCAACACGTGGTGGAGCAGGTGGTGCTTTCAAAATCGAAGCAAACTCTTCAACCGCCCAATCAAGTTTCTTGGAATCCTTAAGAATTTCATACATACGATCGCGAAGTTCAACTAAGAGCTCTACATCTAAGGCTGCGTAGGTAAGCCACTCTTGTGGCAAAGGGCGGGCAGACCAATCAGCTGCACTATGTTCCTTTGCAAGCGTTACGCCCATAAGTGACTCTAAAAGTGGCCCTAATCCAACACGTGGTAAACCAGCGATACGCCCTGCTAATTCAGTATCAAAGAGCAGCTGTGGGTTGATTCCGAGCTCTCGCAAGCATGGAAGATCTTGCGTACTTGCGTGCAAAATAACCTCGTCGGTATTGAGAAGGTCATTTAATTGAATAAATAATTGATGTCCAGGCCCAAATGGAATTGGGTCAATAAGGTGTAAGCCACCATCATTTCTTTTAATCTGAATCAAATATGCACGTGCGCTATACCGAAAACCTGATGCTCTTTCAGCATCAACTGCAAAAGGTCCATGACCTGCTGCTAGTTCCTTTAATGCCGATTCAAATGCTGATTCAGTATCAATAACTGGGGGAGTTCCATTTGCTGGTTGCAACAAAGGTACAGCTGTTATTTCCTCAGTCATGATTAACGTTTGCGCGCAGATGAGATTGCTGAAACACCTTCAGGTACAGGAGCCAGGCCTGCAACATCTGAAATCAAATTGCACCAGCTATCGATGTGTTTCATTAAATCGTGTGGCTCTGTAATAAGCGGTGTCCACGATGCTCGGATTTCAATTTCAGCCTCATCATTGCGTGGTGACAATTTTCCAAAAGATGCGCTAGAAACTCGAGTCACCGTTCCACTAGGAGCGTTGAATGCGCATTCATTTTTTTCCAAGGATTCTAGAAACCAGCTCCAACCAACTTCTGGCAGAAGCGGATCTTCCTGCATGATGGGATCAACATCTGCACTTACAAAGGTAACGCAGCGAAATTCGCCCTCCCAGGTGGTTTGTCCGCCGGGTTCGTGAAGCAAAACAAAACGCCCATTGGCGATCTCATCCTCTTCCTCGCCAAACAAACCATTGGAAACATCTGCAGAGAATGCAAAGGCAAAGGTCGCTAATTTTTGAGGAGCAGGAACTTCGGTAAGGGTAATTTCAGATCGAGGTGTGAAGGTGCGGAGATGGTCAATTAATCTCTCAAAAGCATTCGCATCCACCTGCATAGAATAAAGAAGTAACAAAGCATTTCTTGGGAGGCAGGGCGGTAACCTTGCCTAATGGCATCGCTACTGGCACTCCTTTCAAGTGCAATGTGGGGCACCTCTGATTTCTTTGCCGGACGATTAAGTAAGAAGCACCATCCCTTCGCAGTCCTGGGTTTTTCGCAGGTAATCGGATTAATTGTTGGCCTTGCAATCGTTGTAATTTCTGGTGATTGGCACGGCAAGGTTCTTGGCTTTGATGGGTATTTAATAACAGGAGCACTTGCAGGTTTATGCGGTTATATCGGCTTAGCCTGCTTGTACGAAGGGCTCTCAACGGGACGCATGGGTGTTGTGTCACCAATTAGTTCGATGAGCACCGTTGTTCCACTTGTCTATGCATTAATCAATGGTGATTCACTATCAACCATCACATCTATTGGTGTTGTTGTCGCACTAGTTGGAGTTTTCTGCGCGAGTGGTCCTGAGCTTTCGCAAGGGCTTCCACTTAAACCACTTCTACTGGCATTAGGTGCTGCAGCTGGATTTGGATTTGCGTTGACATTTATTGCAATGGGATCTCAGAGCAGCGCATTGTTAACTATGGTTTCTATGCGAAGTGCAACCTTCTTTGTGACCATGTCATTAGCTTTCAAATTTAAGACCACCGGCAAATTTAGTAAAAAGGAAATGCCCGCGCTTATCTTTATTGGTGCAGCGGATTTCTTGGCCAACTTGCTTCTTGGAATAGCCTGCACAAAGGGACTGGTTTCGATCGCAATGGTCTTTGGAAGTTTGTATCCAATCGCAACCGCCGTTTTAGCATTCAAGTTTTTACATGAGAGATTGCATAAAGTTCAGTATGTTGGAATCGCCCTAGCTGTTACAGGTGTTTCGATAATTTCAGCCTTTTAATTACTGGCGGAGTAAAAATGTGTTCCTTCGATTTCGCGGGATTCGCAATGTGCAAAACGAGCCAGTAATGCTTTGTAATCAATTTTATCCTCGCCACCAGTTGCAGGTGTAACACTCAGTTCTAGACGATCAATTTTATTGTTATCGATCAAATCGTTAATCATCGAAATTCCACCTTCGATAAGGATTTTCTCGCCAAATAATTTACGGGCCTTTTCAACGGCATCGACAGGGGAGCAGTTCCAAAATAGCGCCAAGTGATTTCCTTGAACTGGATTAACCAATGATCGCGAGATAACAACCAAGGGCACTGGCGTGCGGTTATATGGTTCATGACGAGCGGTGTTGCCGCCGACGATGATGCAATCAACTTCGCGGCGCCGTTGCAGAAATAGTTGGCGATCTTGGGGCGAGCTCACACCGGCTGACCTGGACTCTTTTGAGGTCGAACCATCGCTGCCAACAACCAAGGTCGCAACGATGCTCACCCCATAATTATTGCTTACGGGGGTGTAATTATCAGCAGAATCTGTCAGTGCTCGCCTTTACATTTATGCACATGATCATTGATTGCAATAAGTGCACCATGGCGACGATCGCATGTAATACATGTGTCGTGGCCTTCTTTCTAGAACCTGCGCGAGATATCAGCGATGGAACTGTTTCCGCGTTGACGGTACTTGCTGACAGTGGATTGACCCCACCGCTGCAGTTTGACGCTCGCGGAGCGTGATTCCCTCGTAATTCACAGCGATTTACAGGGCGATGAGGTTGAGGTGTGGGTATAGGCGCGGTTAGCCTTGCACCCATGTCCCTTCCCGTGCGCATTGTGCTGGCGCTTGCCCTCGTGGCAGGTGTACTTCTGCCGACTCAGGCAGATGCGGCGCAAACCTTGGCGCAGGTTCAGGCAAAGGTTCGCCAGCTTGAAGAGGAGGCGACAACCGCTGCCGAGGGTGCTCAAGAAGCCAAGGTGAAGTTAGCCTCGCTGACAAAAACCTTAAATGGAATTAAGGCAAAGGCTGAAATTCAGGGCCAGACCGTTTCCACCCTGCAACGATCGTTAGGCGCGATTGCGATTGAGCAATACAAATCAGGCGGCTTTGGGCAAAGTTTCGAACTTCTCTTTTCATCTGATCCAACCTTGTATCTCTCATCTGCTGGCGCTTTGGATGCGATCACCCGCAGAAAGTCGGCGCAACTTCGAAAGTTCGAAGCGGCACAACAAAGACTTAATGCAACGACGCTAACTGTTAATGACAAGGTGGCACTTGTTGCAGCGGCTCAGAAAAAGTTTGCTGCACAATCTGCAATTGCACAAAAGAAATTAGCAGAAGCTGAAAGCTTGTTATCTAAGTTAACTAAGGCAGAGCGTGAACGTTTAGCAAAGCTTGCGGAAGATCAAGAAAATGCCGATCAGGCATCATCACTTGAGGCGGCAAAGAGCGCCAGCGGTGTTTCCGGTCGCGCAGGAACAGCCTTGAAGTTTGCCTTGAAACAAATTGGTGACCGCTATGTATTCGGATCAGCTGGATTAATAACCTGGGATTGTTCAGGATTAACTATGCGTGCTTACCAAGCAGCGGGTGTATCACTGCCTCACTCATCTGCTGCACAATCTCGAATGGGTAAGAAGGTTTCACTCAGCGCGCTCAAGCCCGGAGATCTTTTATTCTTTGGCCGACCTGTTTCACACGTAGGTATTTATCTGGGTGGCGGAAAGATGGTTCATGCTCCACGTTCTGGTTCGCGCGTAAAGGTTGCAAGTAGCGGATCACTTGGTAGCAAGCGATTGGTTGGAGCACGCCGTTTCTAAGCAGCTTCTATGTGTAACCAATGACTTCGGCCCCCGAGCAGGCGGAATCGAAACCTTTGTCATTGGATTAATAGAACGTCGACCATTTGGTTCAACCATTGTTTACACATCAGCACAAGATGGCAGCGCTGAATACGATGCACGATGGTTAAAGGATTTTGGCGTCACTGTTATTCGTGACAAATCAAAGATCTTGCTGCCAACACCACGTGTTGCTCGAGCGCTGCGAAAGTTAATAGAAAAAGAGCGGATTGAAGTAGCTGCATTTGGCGCTGCTGCACCCCTTGGCCTGTTGTCGGCGTCGATGAAAAAAGCTGGTGTTAAACGAACAGTGGCGCTTACTCATGGCCATGAAGTGTGGTGGGCGAAGGTATTTCCATTCAATCTTTTAATGCGCCGTATTGGTGCAACCGTTGATTCTTTAACCTACCTCGGAGAGTTCACACGTAACGCAATCTCGACAGCACTTTCTAAAGAGGCTGCACATGCAATGGTCAAAATCGCACCTGGAATTGATGTGGATCATTTCAAGCCAGTTGAAGCCGGCTCACTTCGAGCTGAATTGGGATTAACTAACAAAAAAGTAATTGTTTCAGTCGGCCGTTTAGTCCACCGAAAAGGACAAGATCACTTAATTGAATCAATGCCTGCAATTTTAAAGGTGCATCCCGATGCGCATCTTTTATTGGTAGGCAAAGGACCTTATTTGGAGCATTTAGCTAAATTAGTAGCAAAGAATGGATTGCAGGATTCCGTCTCCTTTATTGGTCGCATTCAATATGCAGAACTGCCTGCATACATCTGTTGCGGAGATATTTTTGCTATGCCATCACGTTCCCGACTAATGGGCCTTGAAGTTGAAGGTCTGGGAATTGTGTATTTAGAGGCAAGTGCCTGCGGCTTACCAGTTATCGCCGGTAAATCTGGGGGAGCACCTGATGCTGTTATTGATGGAACAACTGGTTTAGTTGTCGATGGAACTAACAATGATGAGATTGCTCAAGCTGCGATTGCATTGTTATCTGATCCATCGAAGGCACAGCAGATGGGCGCTGCGGGCCGACAGTGGATTATTGATGAATGGCGCTGGGAGATTTGGGCTCAGAAGTTTGAGTCGCTGCTAAGTAAGTAGCCCGGTATCTCGTGCGACCTTTAACGCCGCGACTCTGTTGTTTGCCGATAATTTTTGAAGAATTGACGATACATGTGTCTTTACCGTTGAAAGACTTATGTGCAGCTGCGTCGAGATTTGAAGGTTGCTAAATCCCTTGTCCATAAGCGCCAGCACATCAAACTCACGTGCAGTTAGTGCAAACTCATATGTTGAGGCTTTTACCTTGCTGCTAAAGGAATGCGGACTGCTAATTGCAAATTGGATTGCTGCAATTAACTCATCGATTGGCGCTGATTTAATAACATAAGCATTTGCACCACTTGAGCGTGCAGCCCTTACATATTCTGGTGAATCATTTAGGGAAAGAACAACTATTGGCAAAGAGTTGTTGATCTTTCGGATCCACCGAATTAACTCAAAGCCTGAGCCATCAGGAAGGTTGATATCTACGACGACTATTTGAGGGTTCAGCGCCGCAATAGCCGAACGAGCTTCAGCAATCGTGGGTAACGTGGCAACAACCTCGAAACCGTTATGTTCGCAGGCAAGTTTTAAGCCATGTCTTACTACCGCGTGATCATCAACAATGAGTAGCCGTTTCATCACCTATCCAATGGGATTTGAAACTTTATTGTCGTCCCTTCTTCACTGGATTCAATCTGGATCTCCCCATTGAGTTTTTCTGTTCGCTCCTGTATCCCAGCTAAACCAAATGATCCGGGTTCTATTTGGGCGCCACCAACTCCGTTATCGCTCACCTGAACAGAAAGCAGAGTTGCTTGAGAGTGCTCTTGAACATTACGAAGTATTTCGAGAAAAATCCGTTGTAACTCATATGTCAGATCGGTAACAGCTGGTGAATCAAGTATTTCGCCATCGCTTCTTAGGGAGTGAATCTCATTACGCACCTTGTCTACAAGTTCAGTAATTGTAAAACGTAAGGATCTCAAAGAACTTTTAGTATCCGCAGAATCGGTCGTAGAGATAAGCGCATCAATGGAAAAGCCCAGGGCAACTAAGTCCTGGGCTATTCCATCATGTAACTCTTGTGCGAGGGCTACTCGCTCATTGTTCATTTTGTAAACAATGCGTCGATCTCTTTTGCAAACTCCTTCGCAACTACGTGGCGCTTAACTGAAAGCTTGGCAGTTAGGTGACCGCCTGCAATTGTGAAATCATTTGGCAAGATTGTGAACTTACGAATTGATTCAGCCTTACTTACCGCTTTATTTGCATCATCTACTGCGGTTTGAACAACTGCAATTAGGTCAGGATCGTTAACAAGATCATTCATCGACGCCCCATCCTTCTTGTTGTTTGCTACCCATGCTTTAAGCGCATCTGGATCAATTGTTACTAGAGCTGCAATGAATGGCTGGTTATCTCCAACAACCATGCACTGGCTTACTAGTGGATGAGCACGCAAACGATCTTCAAGCACGGCTGGTGCAACATTCTTTCCACCAGCGGTAACAATCAGCTCCTTCTTACGTCCAACGATGTACAAGAAACCTTCATCATCTAACTTTCCAAGGTCACCAGTCTTAAACCAGCGTTCGCCATCAAATACTTCGCTATTGGCGGCATCATTTTGCCAGTAACCCTGCATGACGATTGGACCACGGATCAGAACTTCGCCATCTTCAGCAATCTTTACCGATGTACCTGGAATTGGTCGACCAACAGAACCAACGCGATGTGCCCCATACAAGTTAAGAGTTGCACCCGCTGTAGTTTCAGTTAATCCATATCCTTCAAGAATTGTTACACCAGCACCACGATAGAAGTGACCGAGGCGAGCTCCAAGTGGTGCACCACCAGAAATTGCTGCCTCAACCTGTCCACCCATACCTGCGCGGATCTTGCTGTAAACCAACTTGTCGAAAAGAGCGTGCTTAATCTTCAAAATTGGAGACATACCCTTTTTATCAAGGGCTTCAGAGTATGCAATTGCAACATCGGCCGCCTTCTTGAAAATCTTTCCTTTGCCAGCGGCTTCAGCGCGAGCCTCTGCACCGTTGTAAATCTTTTCAAAAATACGCGGAACAGCTAAAACAAATGTTGGCTTAAATGATGCAAGATCCATTGGCAGACGTCCAGCAGGATCGCTGCAATGTGCCATATGTAAACCGGCGGCGATTGAACCGATTTCAACCATGCGACCAAATACGTGAGCAACTGGAAGGAACAACAGGGTTGAGCCACCAGGCTTTAAGAAGAGTTCACTCGCGCCTTGAACTACATTTCCACATTCAGCAAGGAAGTTTGCATGTGTTAGTTGAACTCCCTTTGGCTTTCCGGTTGTGCCTGATGTGTAAATCAAAGTTGCAAGCGATGATGGCACAAGCGCATTTCGGCGACGATCGATCTCATCATCACCGATGTGCTTTCCGGCTTCACGCAAAATTGCCAGAACATCATCTGTCATCGTCCATACATGGCGTGTGTGTGATGGCAAAACAGTCTGCACCAGATCGCGTAGTGCTGGTGTCTCGACAATGATTCCCACTGAATGTGAATCGTTGAGGATCCAATCGATCTGTTCTGCAGATGAAGTGTCGTAAATTGGAACTACAACTGCACCAGCAAACCAGGTAGCAAAATCAAGAATGGTCCACTCGTAACGAGTGCGAGCCATAATCGCTACGCGATCACCAATTTGAACACCTGCGGCGATCAATCCTTTTGCGGTAGCTCGGATCTCTTCATCGACTTCACGAGCGGTAACTGGTTGCCATCCTTCGCCCAAAGGACGAGACATAGTGATGCGCTCTGGTTCAAACCATGCGCGTTCTGCAATCAGATTTGTGAGGTTTCCAGCTGTTGCAGCCGGTACGAGAGGTGGGACTGAGATTTCATTCATGGGCGAACGCTAGCGTGAGCGCGGTTCAAAGCGGAAGAGGGTAGCCTTGCGCCATGGCCGAATTCAGCAAATCCACGATCACTATTGATGCACCAATCGCCGACGTTCAGAAGGCGCTCTTTGAACTGGACAAGTACCCAGAGTGGTCTTCCCAGATCAAATCATCTGAGGCGCTTGCTCATGATGACCAGGGACGCATTACCAAGGTAAAGATGAGCATCGATGCAGGCATGATGAAGGATCGCCTGACGCTGGATTACGACTGGAGCAAGGCTCCAGCCTCAATCTCATTCTCACTAGATGAAGCCGATCTTTTAACGGGCATGGATGGTGTGTACACAATTAAAGCTATCGACGAGGACACGACTGAAGTTACTTATGAACTCGAGGTAGCTCTATCAATGCCGGTTCCAGCGATGATGCGTCAGAAGGCTGAGAAGTCAACGATTGATGCTGCACTAACACAATTGAAATCTGCCCTCGAGGGATAATTTCTTAATGTCCTACACAATCGGAATCGATGTCGGTGGAACAAAGGTTCTGGGCGGCGTAGTTGATGAAACTGGAAAGATTGTTGCAACCGCTCGCAAGGACACTCCGCGACAAGGTGGCGCTGCATTAACTCAAACTATTGCAGATACTGCAAAAGAGTTGATGGCCCAATACGAAGTTTCTTCTGTTGGAGTTTCAGCGGCAGGTTTTGTTTCCTCTGATCGTAAAACAATGTTGGCAACTCCAAACATCGCCGATTGGAATGGCGTTGATTTAGATTCTGAGTTAACTAAGTTAATTGGTTTACCGGTTGTAATTGAAAATGATGCCAATGCAGCAGCATGGGGCGAAGCAAAGTTTGGTGCAGGTCGCAATCAAGATCACATGATGATGTTGACCGTTGGAACCGGAATCGGTGGCGGAATTGTTGTCAATGGAAATTTGTACCGCGGAGCCTTTGGTATTGCAGCAGAGTTTGGACATTTGCGAGTTGTACCTGACGGACATCTCTGTGGATGTGGCGCACGTGGATGTTTTGAACAATATGCATCAGGTAATGCTCTTTTGCGTCACGCCCGCGAAGCTATTAGCGCGAGCCCTGAAATCGCCCGCAATCTTTTATCTCGTGGTGATGGCACAGTTGCCGGCTTAACAGGCAAAGCGATCACTGATGCTGCTCGCGAAGGTGATCCAGTTGCACTGGCAGCATTTAATACAACAGGTCAATGGCTAGGTGCAGGTATTGCTTCGCTTTCAGTATTACTCGATCCTGCATGTGTAGTAATTGGCGGGGGAGTTATTGATGCCGGCGAGATCTTGCTCAAGCCAACACGTGAAGCGCTAGAGCGCACCATGCCCTTTGCAGGAAAGCATCCGTACCCAACATTGATCGCAGCAGAGTTAGGAAATGAAGCAGGCCTGGTTGGCGTTGCTGATTTAGCTCGCGCTTAAAGTTCGAAAGGGTATTTCAACCCAATCTGAGAACGTACCTGATCAAGTGTTTTCATAATATCGACAGTGTCTTGCCAATTAAGAATCTGACTTTGCTGTTGACCTGAAGTAACCAGTTGCTTAAACACTTCAGCTTGTTCGCGAAGTCCGTGACCTACATAGGAGCTTGGGTATTCAGTGGTTGTTCCATCATTTAATACAACACGCATGCTTGCCGGATTGTAAAAAGTACGATCAATTTCAAGCCAGCCATTTAATCCTGCAACTACTGCGCGGCACGGTGTCTGCTCAATCATCGTAGTGTTCAAAACCGCTTGTGCGCCATCGGCGTAATCAAAGATCATCGAAGTCTGTGCATCTACTCCCTTGTCAGTCAACACAGCGCTAGAAGTTATCTTTGAAGGATTTCCTAAAATCATATGTGCAAAAGAAACGGGATAAATTCCAAGATCCAATAAGGCTCCGCCGGCAAGGGATGGTTCTACTAAACGTGGAATATTTTGATCTGCAAGGCGTTGTCCATGATCTGCCTGAATCGTATGAATCTTTCCTAGAACTCCACTTTGGATAATTTCGCGAACCTGTGCGTAATGAGGCAAGAAACGCGCCCACATCGCCTCCATCAAAGCAACACCGTTCTTGTGTGCTGCATCAACCATCTGTTGTGCTTCGCCAGCATTGACTGCAAAAGGTTTTTCGCACAGAACAGGTTTTCCTGCATTGAGCGCAAGAATTACATTCTCTTGGTGGGCAGGATGGGGAGTTGCAACATAAATTGCATCAACTTGTGGATCTGCAACTAGCTCTTCATAACTTCCATAAGCGGTTCCGCCAAAGGTGCTTGCAAAACTCTGTGCATTACTCAGCGTTCGTGATCCAACAGCAGCGATTGAATGTCCATCGAGCTTCTTTAAATCTTCAGCAAAGGCTTTAGCAATTCCACCCGGACCTAAAATTCCCCAATTAAAGTTACTCATAGCGCTGCTCCATCATCGTCGTGATAGCCACGGTGTAACCAACGGTTAATCGCATTGCGTGCAGATGCGATGAAACCCTTTGGAGTTTGGCGTGGGGGATTAGGTTGGATAAATCCTTCTCGATCGATGCGATCGAGATCATCCAAATATGAGGTGGGAGCAGACTCATCTAAAGACAGGCCCGAGACGATAGATTCGAATTCAGAGCGGATTAGCTCCTCCTCATCGAACTCATCTCGATCTTTTTTCTCGTTGCCCACCCTCAGATAGTGTCATAGTCGTCAATAGCCACTAAATTGGCCCCGTGTTCAACAACCTGCCATACGGAACCTTGCGAGCATTTCTGACTCCATTTCTGATGCTCGCCTTTCGTCCCAAGGTTCGCGGGTTGCGCAACGTTCCAGCTAAGGGACCGGTGATCATCGCTTCTAACCACCTGTCATTTAGCGATTCAATCTTTATGCCCCTTGTTGTTCCTCGCAAAGTAACTTTCTTGGCGAAGAGTGAGTACTTCACATCTCCAGGGCCAAAGGGATTCATCAAGAAGTTGACCTTCATCGCATTGGGTCAGGTACCGGTAGATCGCTCTGGTGGTCGTCGAAGTGAAGCCGCCCTGATTACTGGATTAAAAGTTTTAGCAGATGGTGATTGCATTGGAATTTATCCCGAAGGCACCCGTTCACCTGATGGCCGTTTGTACAAAGGTCGCACAGGAATCGCACGCCTTGCAATTGAATCTGGCGCTCCAGTTATTCCAGTAGCGATGTTTAACACCGACAAGATTCAACCAACTGGAAAAGTAATTCCAAATGTAAAAAGAGTTGGCATGAGCTTTGGTGCTCCTATGTACTTCG
>Ga0208916_10000949_pt1 | contig 12766 bp, 8 predicted proteins | sample DEB19_08_DNA_5_FD_184523 | JGI IMG/M metagenome (GOLD analysis project Ga0208916, IMG submission 184523) | Aqueous microbial communities from the Delaware River and Bay under freshwater to marine salinity gradient to study organic matter... | ecosystem: Environmental > Aquatic > Marine > Coastal... | reverse complement strand
AAAGTCGTGAGATAATTCACGTTGTTATTAGGAATCGTGACCGAGTGGCCGAAGGTGCTCCCCTGCTAAGGGAGTATAGGGTGTAGAGCCTTATCGAGAGTTCGAATCTCTCCGATTCCGCCAGAACTAGGTTTTTGTGTGCTTTCACAAGTCCACATCAATCTCTCAAAAGCCCTTGCTCCCCAGTGGAGTCGGGGCTTTTTTGTTTTCTTGCGTCCATTCCGGTATATTTGAAGCCACGGTTTTTTGTGGGTAACCATACGGGTAATTTCAACGTTACCCACAACAGTACCAGCCGTTACCCACAAACTAGGGGAGCTTCATGCTGACTGTCACTGCAATCCAAAAAGCAAAGCCAACGGAAAAACAGTACCGTCTGGCTGACGACCGCGGCCTAGTGCTGCTGGTCAGACCCAACGGTTCTAAGCTGTGGCAGCTTCGATACCGGCACGGCGGCAAAGAAAAAACCGCCTCATTGGGTCAATACCCAGACGTCAGCTTGAGTGATGCACGAGCCAAGCGCGATGAACAGCGCAAGCTGGTTGCTGCGGGTAATGATCCTGTAACGGTCAAGCGGGAGCAAAGGCAGGCGAAAGCTGCGGCAAGTGAACACACCTTTGAAGTCGTTGCGCGGCAGTGGTTCCAGCACTGGAGTGGCTCTAAAAACCCACGCCATGCGGGCTACGTACTGGCGCGCTTGGAGGCAGACGTTTTCCCTGCGATTGGTTCTAGGCCGGTAGCTGAAATACTGGCGCCGGAGCTGGTGAGCATGGTTAAGACCATTGAAAAGCGGGGCGCCTTGGATATTGCAAAGCGGTGCCTACAAATGACCGGCCAGATATTTCGTCATGCCATTGCCCACGGCATCGGGGGTGCCACGCGGAACCCGGCGGCAGACATCAAGCCAACGGACGTACTGACACCAAGAACCCGAGAAAATTACGCCCGCATTGACGCCAAGGATTTCCCCTTGTTGCTGCGCAAGATCGAAGCCTATCAGGGCACGCCCACGACGCGCTTGGCGGTCAAGCTGATGGCGCTGACGTTCGTTAGGACTGGGGAGTTGATAGGCGCACGCTGGGCAGAGTTTGACTTAGAGGCCGGTCGCTGGGACATTCCCGCCACCCGCATGAAGATGAAAACCCCGCATGTTGTGCCGCTGTCACCTCAAGCCCTAGACGTGCTGCGCACCTTGCAAACTGTCACCGGGGGGCGCGAACTACTGTTTCCGGGTGAGCGTGACCATTCCAAGTCAATCAGCAACAACACAATTTTGGGCGCACTGGCACGTATGGGGTACAAAGGTCAAATGACCGGCCACGGTTTTAGAGGCCTTGCTTCCACTGTGCTGCATGAACGCGGTTTCGATCACGCCCATATTGAATTGCAACTTGCGCACATGGAGCGCAATCAGGTGTCGGCGGCGTACAACCATGCTTTGTACCTGCCACAGCGGGCCGAGATGATGCAGTGGTGGGGTGAGTACCTCGAAGGGCTCGTGCGGGGAAATGTCTTGCCGCTTCGTAAATTGAGAGCTTGAGGGTAAAACTATGCCATTTGTAAAAATACCAGGTACGGACCGAGAAGTCTTTGTTGAGCTGCATGACCCAAAAGAAGAGGGGCTACCGTTACTTATAGCAGCCGGCACAGAGGTCAAGCTAACCCCCGAGCGAATAGCATATGAAATGGCCGACCCCAACTCTAAATGGGACTTCTCACTCGCCCATGAAGCTGCGGTCAAATTAACCCCGGAAGTGGCATTCGCATTAAAGGCTAGTGTTAATAAGTTTGAACCTTTACGCCGGAAGGCTCGTGCCAATAAGCTCGGCGTCGGGGTGGGTGGTAGAGGTCGCGGCGGGAGACCGATCAGTACCCGTTTTTCTGTTGCCGAAGACATCTCAGTAATCGCCACTCACTTCATGCTTCAGGGCATGAAAAGGCAAAAAGCGATTAACCAAGCGGTTGATTACTGGATCAACAACGATAAAACAAGGATCGAACCCTCGAGGCGGCTGATTGACGCTGCACTGGCGCGAATTCGTCGAGGCGGGACCTCGAATCTTTCTGGATTGGTTGAGTTCGTGCGTGCGAAATATTTGTTGCCTGCATTGCCTGCATTGCAAGCAGTGCCACCGGATAAATCAAAGCCAAAAACTCGAATTAAGTGAGGTAGTTTTTCGCGGGGCACAACAGAAACTAGGGCCTTTACCACCTAAGGCCCATATGAACATCCTTCCTGCAACGCTGCCTCCTGTAGACAAAGCACCGCCTCGCCTTTATGCGATTCCCGACATTCTGTTGCGAGGCAATTTCTCAAAATCTCACCTTTACAACTTGATGGCACGCGGGCAGTTCCCCCTGCCCTCGTTGCGTTGCGGTCCAAGATTTACTCGTTGGAGTGCGTCGGAGGTGGACGACTGGCTGGCAGACCCTCAGAGCTATGTAAACGCTCATGCAGTTACGGAGGCCCCAACATGACCTTCAAGACACTAAACACCCGCGACGATATGGTCGAAGGCGACTACACGGTGCGCAACGTGCCAGCGCTGGATGCCTCCGAAAATGAGTCGCTAAAGCCGGCGAAATATCAGATGTCGCGCACGCACTGGGCGCTGACACCACAGTTTGAGAACGTACCACCTTGGCTGCAAGCGCTGCCTTGGGCGAACTGGACCGCAGAGCCCAGGGGCAACGGCAAGATGCACAAGGCACCACGTCATCCCAACGGCGGATGGAAGCTCAGCGTTACGCAGCCAGGCCAATGGGCGAGCTTCGGGGAAGTGGTGCACGCCTATGAAGCTGGCAACTTCGATGGTGTCGGTATCTTGCTCACCACCGCCTGCGGCCTGGTTGGTATCGATATTGACGACTGGCCGACCGTCCTGACGGCTCATGACTCGATCACGCAGACCCTCGTCGAATTCCAGAGGGCCGGTGGCCATGTTGAGCTGTCGCCTAGCGGTAACGGCTTACGCGCCTTTCTACGCGGCACCCTGGGTTCGACCGGCAGGAAGTCCGGCGGCCTTGAAATTTACGATAACACTCGGTTCCTGACCGTGACCGGCCACGTCCACAAAGTGAAGGTACGCTATGACTGACTCTATCCATTTTCCTGGGCTCATCACGGCGGTCCAGGACGCCATCAGCGCGCTAAAGGGCAAGGCCGCACCAACTCCAATGTTGCCGCTACAAGCCACAGGACTGGCACAGCTAACGGGAACTCTTCGCCTGGAAGATTTGCCGTCTACCGTACGCGAGAGGGTCTTGGACATGATCAACCCACTGAACTCCGACCTCACGCGCAACGATGCCAAGATCGCTCTTTGGGGCGGGAAATGGCAGGAGAAATATCCAAGCCAGAGCGAAGCTGACGTAGCGCTCTGTGGACATCTGGCCCGCTTGGGGCTGTCGAGTATTGAAATTGACCAAGCATTTCGGGCATCAGGCCTTTACCGCGGAAAGTGGGAGCGTGAAGACTACCGAAGGGGCGTGATCGGTCTTGTTCTAAGCCCCGCAGATGTTGTCACGGCCGCGGTAAGTGCTGCGCCCCCAGCCTCGGAGTCTGAATCGCTCTGGGACATTAAAAACGGCAAGCTGTTTGCCGATCAGTGGCGAGACAAGCTGCTGTATGTGCATGAGGTCAACGAATGGCTGAGCTTTAGCCCGAGCGTCGGTTGGATAAAGAGCGACCCGGGTGAGTCAGACCGTGCAGCCAAAGCTGTAGTGGCCCAAATCCACGCGCAGGCGGTGGTCATGTTCCAGGCTGAGCCTGACGCCAAAGCAACGAAGAAACAGATAGCCCACTTCGGGTACAGCAGCAAGGCCAGTAGCTTAGAGGCTATGCAACGCATGGCGAAGTCAGAGTTAGGGATGATTGCCAGCGTCACAAACTTTGACGCTGATCCCCTGCTTTTAGGCATAGGCAACGGCGTCCTGAACCTTAAAAGTCAGCAGCTGCTGGCGGTCTCGCCCGCCATCAGGGTGTCCAAACGCTGCAATGTTGTCTTTGACGCAGAAGCGACCTGTCCTCGCTTCCTGCGCTACCTCGAAGAGGTTCAGCCTGAGCTGCCGATTCGCGAGTTCTTGCAGCGCTTTGCCGGGTACTGCCTCACAGGGGAGGTAGGGGAAAAGATGTTTTTGATGCTGCTGGGCACGGGAGACAACGGCAAGACGATTTTGGTTGAGGTCATCTCTTGGCTGCTTGGCACTTACGCCACGAAGATCGAGACGGAGATGCTCATGGAGCACAAGCGAAACCCACAAGGAGCAAGCCCGGATATCGTCGCTCTCAAAGGCATGCGCTTTGTCTTTGCAAACGAAACAGGAGAAGGCCAGCGCCTGGCAGACGCTCGCGTCAAGGACCTGACCGGCGGGGATACCCTGACTGGCCGGATACCTTACGGCAAGGCCGCTATCACCTTCCAGCCAACGCACAAGCTAGTGGTCGTGGGCAATCACAAGCCAAACATCAGCGACACCTCCAGCGGCATGTGGAGCCGCGTGGGCCTGGTCTCGTTCGATGTTGTCGTTCCGCTAGAGCAGCGCGACCGACAACTGCTGCAAAAACTCAAGACCGAGGGCTCAGGCATCTTGAACTGGATGCTGGAAGGCTGCGCAGCCTTCCAGCGCCAGGGCTTGGCACTACCTTCGAAAGTTAACGCGGCCACACAGGCCTACCGCGAAGAGCAGGATGTCGTTGGTGAATGGCGCAGCGAACACTGCAACGCGGGGCCGGGCCTTGTTTGCACTAAAGACGATGCCTACATAGCCTACGCGTATTGGGCTCGGGCTGCAGGCTCTGGCGTTCTATCAAAAAAGCGCTTCACCCGTCGTCTTTGCGGCGCCGAAGTCCAGCAGCTCCCGGACAAGCGCACATACAGCGGCATTGAACTGAACGCAGCGGGGAAACGCGCCGTCCAGCGCGGCTTCTGAAGCCGCCTTTTGCGTCATTTGCGTCATTTCATCTGGCTTTTCATAAAACCCCCTATAGGAGAGAGATATAGGAAAGTTGTTGGAAACAGGTCCCAAATGACGCAAATGACGCAAACCAGAGCACCCCCAAACTCGTGGAGGACAAACCGTGATGCAGCCACCAACCATACAAGCCGGGCTTCCTCTGTGTAAGTATTTCGCCGCGCTGACGGCAATTTCTGAACAGCAGAACCGCCAGCAGCTCGAGCCCGACACGCGACACGGCTCGGTCTATGACCTCCGGGCCAAGGTGCAGGCGTGGGTGGACGCCATGACGCCGACCCAGCGCAGCCGCAGATTCACCACCAGCGAGGTCGAGCAGCTAGCGGGCCTGACAGGCAAGCATGGTGGGGCTGCTGCCCACCATCGTATCGCACAGGCGCTCAGAGCCTGTGGATTTCAGCCCCGAAGGGACTGGACGCGCGCGGGTCGCAACACCCGTTTTTGGAAACTGGAGGAATGAAGTCATGTCCAACACTGTTAATCAACTGTTGACCGATGAACAGCGCAGCGTAATCAGTGCGGCCAAGAGGAAGAACCGCATGGCCCGCATCCTGGCGCATGAGCCGGAGCCCGAGCCGCCGCCCTATACGGGCCGGAGCTACGAGTCGCACGGGGCTTACCGCATCGCTGAAATCGAACGCATCTACGACCCTGCATGGCCAGATCAAGGGGATGCTTTGATGCTGGGTGCCCACCATGCGAAAGAGGCAGCAAATGTGATTGATTCCTACGCGCGGCGGTGGGTGTGGAGTTGCGGGCCCGGGGGGTTCAGGAATCGACCGCTCGCTGTTATCCGAATGATTGACGCTCTGGTTCCACGCATCAACCCGGCGCTACACGCCGCGGAGAGGGAGTTTGATGCACAAGGCTTGATGCGCTCAAGGTACGAGGCAATGGAGACAATGGCCCGGTCTGAGATTGCCTTTATTGCAGCTAAATTCAAGCAAATGCGTGAGGGAGCAGGCAGGGGCGCGAAAATCAGAATTCGCAACCAGGAAATTCAGGAACTCCAAGTTGTGCTGGACGAATTCGCTGCGGCCCTTCAGCAGTGGCAGAGCGACTACCCAGAACACAGTGGCATGCTGCCTGGTCGGCGCTAACACAAGTCTGGTGATTTCAATCGCCAGGTGCGGTAAACGCTTAATCCGATTCGGTGACTGCCCGGGACCTGTGCGCGTTGGTCTTCGTAATTGACTCGATGAATATCAGTTTCCCCCATCATGTTCGACTCCGGATTTGGGAAATGACAAGTGTCACTGAATCTTGGCTTGCTGGCGTAGCGACTTCATGCGTGCATCCAGCGCAAGGCGTGCCACGATGTTGACCAGCTGAGGCTTGATGTCTGCAAATGCTGGTGCCTTGAAGGCGCGAACGTCTTCGACCTGCAATACATGCCAGCCAGCATCTGTCTTGACCAGCTTGCTCAGCAACTGGCCTTTGCCTGCGGCCTTGACTGATTCAGCCAGCGCGGGTGCCAAGTCGGCAGCGTTAACCCAATCGGTCAGGCCGCCACGTTCGCGGCTTTGCGCATCGATTGAATACTCTTTGGCCAAGTCAGCCATCTTGGCGCCGGACTGAACTTTCTCCAGCAGGAGTTTGGCGGTAGCCTCTTGCGCCACCAGCAGATGGCGCAGCAGGTAATCCTTGTCGGCCATTCGGGCCATCTGGCGGTCGTATTCCGCTTTCAAGACATCGTCCGTGACTGGCGCTTCGCTCAATACTTGCTGTTGCCATGCCTGAGCCAGCACGTTTTGCTGGGCCAGTTCCATTTGGGCCTGTAGCAGCGGGTTGGCGTCTAGTTTGGCTTTGCGCGCTTCTTGTGTCATCAGCGCTTGGTTGATCAAGGCTTCACGCACGGCCTGGCGAAGTTCTGCGGTGTCAGCGGCACCACGCGCCATTTGCTCGCGCAACAACATTTCGGCGCGGGCATTGGACTGCACTTGCCCGTTGACAGTCACATAGGCTTTGGTCAGCGACGCTGGCGCATCTTGTGCAGCGGCGTTCCGTCCAAACGTCAATAGCGAAACAGCACACGCCAAAGCGCACACTGTTAGTTGAATTTGCATACGCATAAAAAGTCCTTGAGAGGTTGGCTGGGGGCTGTTCTGATGTGTCAAAGTTTTGAGTCTAATTCGGAAATTTGTATCACTGTCGATTGGCCACCCACCTTCACCATCACAGAGAGCGGAAATGCGCCTGTCGGTACTGCGCTGGTGATCAAGGTTTGCGTGGCCGCGTCGTAGCGGATCCAGGCTGGCAAAGGCTCATTGTTTGGCAGCGTGACCTGTACGGACGAGCCCGCCACTGCTGGCGCCACCACTTGCTCGGGCAGCACAATGACCAAGCCTGAGCCGGCTGTTGCGGTGCCCGCCGGCACCAGCACGGCCACCAGCCCGTTCACTTGCTGGCTGGGCGTGTTGATCGTGTTCACGCTCACCCCGGAACTCGAACCCACTGCGCCGCTAACCGGCGCTGCGCTGCTGCTTGCTGCAGTGGGCGTGCTACTGGCCGTAAAAACCGTCAAGGTGGGTGCCGCGTAATTGCTGGTTGACGCGGGAAGTAACGTGGGGGTCACCACAGTCACAGCCTGCGACCGAATCTCGCCAGTCTGGTTGGTTGCCAGGGTCAAGGTGTAGTTGTTCCCGTTGTTGCCATCAGAGATTTGATAGCCTGTTTGAACGGTCAAGGTTTTGCCGCTGCCTGGGTTGGCGTCTGCGTAGGCTTCTAACAAGTGAGTGACCGTGTCTGAGCCCTTGAGCCCGCTCACGTTAGGCGCGGCCTGCGCATCGGTCTTGCCATCAAAGCTCTTGGTGTTGGTCAATGCCGTGATCGTCAGGCTGGTCGGGGTGACCGTGCCAATAGTGCCTGCGGCGGTGCTCGGCAAGGTGTAGTTGCTTAGCTGCGTGCCGCTGTTGGACACAAAGTCGCTGCTGCTCATGCTGGCCGTCACTAGCTTGCTGCTGCCCACGTTCTTGTCAGCGTAGCTGCCCGAGGTCCGGCTCACGCTGGCGCCTTCGCCACTGGCAAAGCCCGTCAGCGTGAAGTTGCCGGCGGCCAGCGTCGCCGCCGTCGTGCCGTCATAGACCTTGGCACTGGTGCCCGTCAAAGCAGCACCGAGGGCCGCCTGAGTGACGGTGCCGATGTTCCCGCTGGCGGTGGTCGGCAATGTGTAGTTGCTCATCTGCGTGCCACTGTTGGACACAAAGTCGATGCTGCTCATGCTGGCCGTCACTGGCTTGCTGCTGCCGACGTTTTGGTCTGCGTAGCTGCCCAAGGTCTGGCTCACGCTGGCGCCTTCGCTGCTGACAAAGCCCGTCAGCGTGAAGTTGCCGGCGGCCAGCGTCGCCGCAGTGGTGCCGTCATAAGGCTTGGTGCTGGTGCCCATCAAGGCGGCGCTTAGCGGCGCCTTGTTTACCGTGTAGGTGCTGTCCACGTAAGTAAAGCTGTAATTACTGGCCGAGCCGGTACCCAGCACCGGTGCGCTTGGCGTCACCGTGAAAGAGCCCGCCTGGGCCACGCCTGAGGCAGCCCCGCTAAAGCCACTAGGGGTTTGTGTGACAGAAGCCACTGTGTCTGAACCCACCAGGTCGCTGGTACCGAACGCAATGCTTGCAGCTGCCGAAGCGTAGCTCCTCACCCCGTTGTAGGTCGTCAGACCGGCTGTATTGGTCACCGTCACAGACTTGGGACTGATCACGCCCACGTAGCCTGAAACACTGGTAGGCAAGACGTAGTTAGTCAGGTTGGTCACGCCGTTGGCGGCGTAATCGCTGTTGGCCAGCGTCACGCTGACCAGCTTGCCTGTACCGGCGTTGGCTGTGTCGTAGCTGCCACTTGTCTGGGTGATGGTCGCGCTGTCGCTCCCCATGAATCCACTGAACACATAGTTGCTCGGTATCAGCGTGGCTGTGTTGCTGCCGTCATAGACCTTGCCCACTGTGCCCGCCAGCGCGACTGAAGTCGCCGAGACCGACACATTGGCCGGTGAAATCGTTAACGAACCGCCGGTATAAGCAATGGCGTAGTTGCTGTTGCTCAGGCCGCTGGGGGTGATTGTGTAGCTGCCGGCGTTGACCGCAGCTTGAGAGTCGCCCCCGTAAGTCAGGGTGCCGCCCAGAATGCTACTGGTCTCGCCGTTGACCAGCCCGCTGTAGCTAACGCCTGCGCCGCCGCTGTAGGCCACCGCGTCGTAGGACTTGCTGTCGTTGTTGGCGCGCACCAACAACGGTGCAGCGGTGATGGTGCCGTTGCTGCCGCTCAGGCTGCTGCCGGCCGTCAGCGTGTAGTTGCCTGCGTCGGTGCCGCCCAGACTCAACCCGGACACCGCGTAAGACAAGCCCGTGGCCGCACCAGCGCTGGCGTAGGCGCCCACACCGCTGGCCACGGCCACCTTGTCTGTCCCGACGAGTCCCGTCAGGCCAAAAGCCGGGTTGACCATGACCGTCGTGCCGTCATAGGTTTTGCTCAGGCCCGAGATAACAGCGGCGGTGAGCCCCTTTTTGTCGACCTGCAGGCTACCCACCACATTGACGGTGTTGCTGTAGTTGCTGCTGGTGTTGGTGATGGCCGTGGCCCCGACCTGATAGCTGCCCGCGCCCAAATTCCCGGCGGTGCTCAGGGCCGGCGACAGTGCGCCCAGTGTCAAGGCCGTGCTGCCACCCGCGCCGTCACTGAGCGTGAAGGCGCTGCCGCTGATGCTGGCGCTGGATGTCAGGTTCACCACGGCGTTGCCGCTGCTGCTCATGTAGCTGACAGAGCTGACTGTGTAACTTGCGCTGCTGCCATAGGTGGTTGATGCATTGACCAGACGCACCAGCAGTTGATCAGCCGGAACAATGGTGTAGCTGCCCGCCGCATAGCTCAAGTTGTAGTTGCTGCTGCTGCTCAGGCCGGATGCCACTAAAACACCCGTGTAGGTTCCAGCCCCGGTGGCTGAATTGCTGCGGCTGACGGACAAGGTGCCGCCCAGCACGCTGGATGTCTGGTTGGCCACAAAACCTGAGTAGCTGACCCCGCTGTAGCCGGCCGTGTCGCTCAGCCCCACAAAGCGCGCATCGTTGTTGGCGGTGACGGTCAAGGGCGCCTTGGCCACCGTGACCAACGCGCCGGTGTAACTGAAGCTGTAGTTGCTGGCCGTACCGGTGCTCAACACCGCAGCGCTTGGCGTGACAGTGAAGCTGCCTGCATTGGCCACGTTGCCGACCACCACGCCAGCGCCACTGGCTGTCTCGGTGACGGTTCGTACCGCGTCTTGCCCGACCAGCCCACTGACTGTGAAGCTGCTGCCTTTGGCCAGATCGGCATAAGACGTCAGGCCGTCGTAGGTGGTGGTGCGTGCGATGTCAACAACAGTTACCGGCTTGGGGCTGACGGTGTAATTGACGGCTGAGCCACTGCTAAAAACATAGCCTGCCAGAGTCAGACTCGGCACCAGCGTCAGTGCGTAGGTGTTGGCGCTGGTCGTGGCGGCCATGCCAGACGTCACCGCAGCAGGGCCTGAGAGCAGCAAGCTGCCAGTGACACCACTGGACACGCTCACGCTGGATGTCACGGCGCTACCCGCCAGTGAAAAACTTTGCGCCGCGCCAGGGATTCCCGAGACTGAAAGATACGAACACGCGCTGGCACTGCTTGAATAGCAGTAGTTCAACGTGGTGGCCGCCGTGCCATAAGTGCTGCTTTGCCCGGACACCGGCAAGAGATAGACGTTGGTCGGCGATTCGCGGAAAAGTGCGTAATAGCCCGTACCAGATGCCGGCAAACTACTGCTGCTCTTGTTGTACTGGACGAACTGGGTCGTCTTGGACGACAACAAATTGGTCAGTGCCAGACCCGTGCTGGTGGACGCGCTGCCTGAGTAAAAAACCGCGATGCCGCCTGTACCCACCAGAAAGTTGGGCGAACCGCTGAGCACAATATTGCCGCCCGTAGGGTGCCAGCGGCGGTGGTGCTGCCAGCAGTCAAATTAAGGGCTGGCGTAGAAGTGTTGGACGAAGTACTGCTCGTCACCACGCTTTGCGACACCGTCAGGTCGCCACTGCGTGTGGTCACCGACACCGTGCCCGTTGAACTGATGCCGCTGTAGGTGCTGCTGCCAACCGTCACTTGGCCAATGGTGAGCGCTGAGCCGTTGACCACGCTCAGTGCGCCAACGTTGCTGTTTGTGGCCAAGGTTGACAGCGCGTTGGACGTGTTGCTCAAAACCGTGCTGCCCGTGCCCAGCAAGGCCAGGCCATAGGTGTTGCCACTGACCACGCCGCTGAGCGTGAGCTGTGTGCCCGCCACGTTCAACAAGCTGCTGGCGCCTAGCGACACGGCGCCAGACAAGCTGCTGGTGCCCGTCGAGGTGGAGATGGTTCCGCCATTGAGCGTGATGGCTTCTGCGCCGACTGCCACGTTGCGCAGGTCCAGCGTGGCCCCACTGGCGACCGTGGTGCCTGCGGCCGTGCTGCCCAGGCCTGCAGCGTTGCTGATGGCCAAGCTGCCCGCGCTGATGGTGGTCAAGCCGGTGAAGGTATTGGTGCCCGACAGCACCAAAGTCCCGACTCCTGTTTTGGTCAGGCCAAAACTAGTCCCCGAGACAACACCCGACAGCGTGAGCTGAGTCCCCGCCACGTCGACCGTGCTGCTGGCGGTCATTGCCACCGTGCCCGACACGCTGCTGGTACCCGTCGAGTTGGCCAGCGTACCGCCGTTAAGAGTGATGGCTTCTGCGCCGACCGTCACATTCTGCAGGTCCAGCGTGGCCCCGCTGGCGACCGTAGTGCCCCCAGCCACGGTGCCCAAGCCCGCTGCATTGCTGACGGCCAAGGTTCCCGCGCTGATGGTGGTCAAGCCGGTGAAGGTGTTGGTGCCCGACAGCACCAATGACCCGGCTCCCGTTTTGGTCAGGCCAAAACCAGTTCCAGACACCATGCCCGACAGCGTGAGTTGAGTCCCCGCCACGTCGACCGTGCTGCTGGCGGTCATTGCCACCGTGCCCGACACGCTGCTGGTGCCGGTCGAGGTGGCCAGCGTGCCGCCGTTAACAGTGATGGCTTCTGCGCCGACTGTCACGTTCTGCAGGTCCAGCGTGGCTCCGCTGGCGACCGTGGTGCCCCCAGCCACGGTGCCCAAGCCCGTGGCGTTGGTAATCGCCAAGGTACCACCGCTGACAGTGGTTGCGCCGGCGTAGGTATTGGCCCCAGTGAGCAGCCAGGTGCCTACATCCTGCTTGGTGAGCGTGCCCGATGTGGTGCCGATGATGCTTGAAATGCTGCCGCCCTGCGCGCCGCCCAAGGTGAGCCCGAAGGTGGCACCGCTGACAGTGCCCGTGTTGCTCAGGGCAATGGTTCCCGTCCCACCAATGATCGAGCTGGTCGCGCCCAATGTCACCAAGCCTGCATAAGTCGCACCCGTCGTGCTGCTGTTGAGCAAGGCACCGCTGCTGCTGATACCCGTTCCATTCAAGGTCAACCCGCCGGTGCTGGTCAGGGTCTGGCCATTGAGGTCCAGCGCTGCGCCGTTGGTCACAGAAACAGCGCCCGCGCCCAATGCCGTGGCGTTGCCCGCTTTGAGCGTACCGGCAGAAATCGTTGTACCGCCGCCAAAAGTATTTGCGCCCGACAAGGTGGTGGTGCCAGCGCCGAGCTTGGACACAGAGCCACTGCCGCTGATGATCCCCGAATAAGCCAAGGCGTCCGAACGGTTGAACGCAAGAACTCCGTTATTAACCAAGTCGCCCGACAGGCTGCCGCTGGTGCTTCCCGCGCCAATTTGCAAGGTGCCTGCAGAAATAGTGGTGCCGCTCGGG
>Ga0208916_10000947_pt1 | contig 12781 bp, 11 predicted proteins | sample DEB19_08_DNA_5_FD_184523 | JGI IMG/M metagenome (GOLD analysis project Ga0208916, IMG submission 184523) | Aqueous microbial communities from the Delaware River and Bay under freshwater to marine salinity gradient to study organic matter... | ecosystem: Environmental > Aquatic > Marine >... | reverse complement strand
CTATGCGACTCTATCAATGGTGCCCGGGAGAGAACTCGAATCTCCACATCTTGCGATACACGGACCTGAACCGTGCGCGTCTACCAATTCCGCCACCCGGGCACAGCTAATAATGTACCATTAGAAAATCGACTTTTTGAATGAGTCGCTCAAAAAAATTCAACTATTCGCCTTGTTCTAGTTTGTAACGTCCATGCCTTATGCTGATGGCCGTGCAAACTGCTTTTCAAGCGCCAGCAGGGTCCTTCTCGGCGTAAGCTTCAGCAGGCACTCCATTCACATAGACCATCTCACGAAAGAGATTACTTATCAAAACAGCTCAACACCCTTCGAGTCAGGTTTCCAACCTGTTGGCCGAATTTGAAGGCACAGTTTCGGGTCACCGTGACGGCCACGGCTTTGTTCAACGCGATGACGGCGAGGCTGATATTTACCTGCCGCCCAACGAAATGCGCGCGGTGCTGCACAAAGATCGGGTCAAAGCGCGCATCGTGCGCCATGACCGCAAAAACCGGCCCGAGGGCCGCGTGACAGAAATCATCGAGCGCTCGCCCAATCCGATCATTGGCCGTTTGCTGCATGAAAGCGGCGTCTGGCTGGTGGCCCCTGAAGACAAGCGCTACGGGCAAGACATCCTGATTCCTAAAGGCGCCACCGGCACGGCCAAGCCGGGTCAGGTGGTGGTGGTCGAGCTGACCGAGCCGCCCGCGTTGTTCGGTCAACCGGCCGGGCGTGTCAAAGAAGTGCTGGGTGAGGTTGACGACCCTGGAATGGAAATCGAGATTGCTGTGCGTAAATATGGTGTGCCGCATGAGTTCAGTGACGACGCGCTGGCGCTGGCGCGCGCTTTGCCCGACGCCGTGCGGCCGATCGACAAGCAAGGTCGCATCGACCTGACCGACATTGCACTGGTGACGATTGACGGCGAAGATGCCCGCGACTTTGATGACGCCGTGTACTGCGAACCGGCCAAAGTCGGTCGCGGCAAAGGCTGGCGTTTGCTGGTGGCGATTGCCGATGTGAGCCACTATGTAGAGACAGGCAGCGCGATTGACATTGATGCGTATGACCGGGCCACCAGCGTGTATTTTCCGCGCCGCGTGATCCCGATGCTGCCTGAAAAACTCTCCAACGGCCTGTGTTCACTGAACCCGAACGTGGAGCGGCTGTGCATGGTTTGCGACATGCTGATCACCGCCAAAGGCGAAGTCCACGCCTACCAGTTTTACCCGGCGGTGATGTTCAGTCACGCCCGTTTTACGTACACCGAAGTGGCGGCTATTTTGGCCAACACGCGCGGCCCCGAAGCCGCTCAGCGCAAAGCGCTGGTGCCGCACTTATTGGATTTGCATGACGTTTACCAAGCGCTGCTGAAAGAGCGTGGTGTGCGTGGTGCGGTGGACTTCGAAACCACCGAAACTCAGATCGTTTGCGATGAGGCTGGCCGCATCGAAAAAATCGTGCCGCGCACCCGCAATGTGGCGCACCGCTTGATCGAAGAAGCCATGCTGTCGGCCAACGTCTGCTCGGCCGACTTCATTGCGCAAAGCAAACATGCCGGCTTGTTCCGCGTGCACGAAGGCCCGACGCCTGAGAAAAAAGACATGCTGCGCAGCTACCTCAAAGCCATTGGCTTGGGGCTGACCATCAGTGATGACCCGATGCCGGGCGAGTTTCAGTCGATCGCCTTGGCCACCAAGGACCGGCCGGACGCCCAGCAAATTCATTCGATGCTGTTGCGCTCTATGTCGCAGGCGATTTACACGCCGATGAACAACGGCCACTTTGGTTTGGCTTACGAGGCCTACACGCACTTCACCAGCCCGATTCGACGCTACCCGGATTTGCTGGTGCACCGCGTCATCAAGGCCGTGCTGAAGCAAGCCAAATACCAGTTGCCGGCCTTGCCGACACCGGGCGAGGCTCATGCCAAGTTGTCTAAGCGCTTGGCTGCGCGGGCGGTCGAGTCGGATCAAAAGCCGAAGAAACCGACGGTCGACCAACTCGCCTGGCAAGCCGCCGGCCTGCATTGCAGTGCCAACGAACGCCGGGCCGACGAGGCCAGCCGCGATGTTGAAGCCTGGCTCAAATGCAAATACATGCGTGGCCATTTGGGCGAAGAGTTCGGCGGTGTCGTCAGCTCGGCGACCAGCTTCGGAATTTTCGTCACGCTGGATGCGATGTATGTCGAAGGCTTGGTGCACATCACCGAACTCGGCAGCGAGTACTTCCGCTTTGACGAAGCTCGGCAAGAGCTTCGCGGTGAACGTACCGGCATGCGTTACGCCATCGGCACGCGGGTTCGGGTGCAGGTCAGCCGCGTCGACCTGGATGGTCGCAAGATTGACTTCAGGTTGGTCCACGAAGGCGAGGAACTGATGACGCGCGCCATGAAGGACAAGTCCGGCGGCGGCGCTTTTGATGGCCCCTCGGGTGAACGCGAAGGCGGTCGCAAGGGTGGCGATAAATACGCGGACAAGCGAGCCGATAAAAGTGCGGGCAAGCGCTCTGATCGCTCCGCAGCACGCAGCGGTGGTGCGTCAGACCGCGGTGCGGCCCGTTCGCCAATTCAAGCGCTCAAAGCCGCCGTGAAAAAGTCGGCTGGGGGCGCAGCGCGCAAGTCAAGTAAACCCAGCAAGAAACCACGGCGGTGATGGCCATGCGTGTTTTGAGCTTTTTGCTGGAGACAGCTTTTTATCTGCTGATTGGCGCGGCGTTGTTCCGTGCTTACATGAACTGGCTGCGCATCAGCATGACGGCCCAACCGGGCACGTTTGTGATGGCGCTGACGAACTGGTTGGTCAAACCGCTGCGGCGCACGTTGCCGCAGGTGCTGGCCCGCTCCAAGGTCGATTCCGCCAGTTTGTTTGCAGCGGTTTTGCTGTCCTTGCTGTATGCCTTGTTGACCGCCTTGCTGTTTGGCTGGTTCGCTGGCGATCTACCGCTGCTGGTGATCGTGGCTTTTGCCTTCAAAATGCTGCTCCGCGTGGCGCTGCAAGCCTTGACGATTCTGGTGTTTGGCTACGTCATCATCTCGTGGGTGCAGCCCGGCTCTTATGCTCACGGTTTGCTGTCCCGACTGGTCGAGCCGCCTTTGTCGCCGCTGCGCCGGATTGTGCCCATAATTGGCGGCATTGACCTGTCGGCCATGGTTTTGCTGCTGCTGCTGCAGATGGGCTTGATGTTTTTGGTGTGAGTGATTTTTCAGGTGCTCGCTAATTTGGCGAGTCCTGATGCCGTCAATGTTATATGTCCCCTGTTTTCAGCCCAACGGTCGGCCAAGTGGCCATGCATGAAAACGGCTTGGGCTGCCGCCATACGAGCAGGCAGACCCGCAGCCAGCAAAGCCCCGATCATGCCGGCCAACACGTCGCCGGTGCCGGGGCTGGCCAACCGGGCATTGCCGCTGTGGTTGAGCAGCGGCAATTGTCCCGCTGCGGCGATCACGCTGCCCGAGCCTTTGAGCACCACCACGCAGCCAAATCGATCAGCCAATTGCTGCGCTGCACGGCGCCTGTCTGATTGAATGTTGTGTGTGCTGCATTGCAGCAGTCTGGCGGCTTCGAGCGGGTGTGGCGTCAAAACGGTGGCGTGACCCTGCGCCGATCGCGCTGCCAATAAGGCCTGCAAGGATGGGGCCGCGGCGATGGCGTTCAGGGCGTCGGCGTCAAAAACAGCGCGTGTGGCCGCAGCCAACAGCGCTGGCAGATGTGCTTGCACCGCTTGGCCGCCACCGCAGCCGCAGACCAGCACTTGTTGCGTCACATCCAGCGCTGCCGGATGTCTGAACATCAACTCAGGCTGGGCCGGGTCGATCGACAAAACGCTGCCTGTTGCGCCGTCAGCTTGAAGCAGCGCGACAAAAACCCGACCCGCGCCCGTGTGCAGGGCGGCGCGTGCGGCCAGCAAGGCTGCGCCAACCATGCCGGGTGCGCCACCCAACACGGCCACGTCACCGAAACTGCCTTTGTGGCTGGCGTGCGCTTGGTCTTGCCGGGGCCAGCTTGGCGAACTGTCCGCGCCTTGGAGCATCGCGCAGGGCGGTACGTCTGCAGGCAGTTCTACGCTCAAATCATCCAGCCAGACTTGGCCCGCTGCATCGCGCCCGTCGGCTGTAAAAAGTCCCGGTTTCAAGGTCAGCAGGCTCAAAGTGTGACGCGCACCGAGCCGTGGGGTTTTGTACAAAGATGCGCCGGTGTCTGCGTTGAGCCCCGTTGGCAGGTCGATGCACAGCACCGGCATTCCGCTGCAGTGCATGCGGTCCAACCACTGCATCATCAACGGCGTGCCGGGTCGATCGGCGGACAGCGCACCGCCAATCCCCAGCAGCGCGTCGATAGCGAAGTCAAATGTTGCGGGCGGTTCTGCAGAAATCAGCAGCCCGGCGGACAGGGCGCGCAGGCGAGAAGCGTGGGCGTCAGGTGGTTGCTGGTGTGTGCCGGTGTCTTTGTCTAGCTCGGTCCACGTCAGGCTGACTTTTTTTCCAAGTCGGTGCAATTGCAACGCCGCTTCAAAGCCGTCGCCGCCGTTGTTGCCGGGGCCGCAGGCGACCCATATGTGTTGCGCGTGCGGCGCCAACGCCAAGGCCAGGCGGGCGGTGGCCAGTCCAGCCCGTTGCATAAGGCTGTGTGCTGGCAAATGGGCTTGAGCCCGCGCCTCGATCTGCCGGGTGGCGGCGATGTCGAAAAGCGGGTAGCTGCGTTCTTGACAGATCTTGAGCGTGCGGGCCATGCCTGATTGTGGCGGCTTCTCAAGGTCTTTGAAGCGCGGCCTCTACGTGTAAGGCGGCGTCCAAAACGCCGTCGTCGTGCAGGGCCGAATGCCAGAGCATCAAACCAACCGGCAATTGGTTGTGCGCCTGTTCAGGCGTGTAGCAGGGCAGGGAGATGGCGCAGCCGTCGAGCATATTGACCACCGCGGGGTTGCGCAGCAACAAGCCGTTGACGCGAAAGAAGGCGTCATCGTCGGCGATCAACTCGGCGATGGCTGGCGCGACCATCGGCACCGTCGGTGACAGCAGGGCGTCGAAGCCGCTCATGCGCAGGTTCATGCGGTCAATCCACTGCCGCCTAGCGGTACACAGGTCGATGTAATCGGCCGCGCTCATGCTTGCGCCTTTGAGAATCCGCAGCGCCACGCGGGGGTCGTAGTCAGACTGGCGCTGCCCGATCAACTGACGGTGCCAAGCGTAGCTCTCAGCCGCTGACAAGCCGCCGGTGGCATTGATGTGGCTCAGTTCGTTGAGCTCGCCCAGCTCGATCTCAACGATTTCCGCGCCGGCGGCGCGCAGCACGCGCAAGCTGTGCTCAAAGGCGCTGGCCACGGTGGCGTCCAAGCCGTCTAGCATCAGGCTGCGGGGCACCGCAAAACGGCTGGCTGACAAAGGCTTGCCGGCCAGCGCCACGCGCCTGTCGGCCAGTACCTCATGCACCGTCACGGCATCACGCACTGAGCGCGTGATGGCGCTGACGGTGTCGAGCGTGGTGGACAAGGGCAGGACGCCCGCCGTCGGCACCAGACGCGCCGTGCTTTTGAAGCCGACCAGACCACACAACGCGGCCGGAATGCGGATCGAGCCACCGGTGTCTGAGCCCAAGCCAACGGCTGCCGCCCCAGTGGCCACGGACACTGCGGCGCCCGACGACGAGCCGCCCGGTACGCGGGCGACCAAGCCGTCAGCTGGATTCACTGGCGTGCCGTGGTGCGGGTTGATGCCGACGCCGGAGTAAGCGAACTCGGACATGTTGGTGCGGCCAGCGATCAGGCCGCCGGCGCTGCGCAAGCGGGCCACCGCCGGGCAATCGGTCAGCGCTGGCTCGGCCTCTGTCAAGACAATGGAGCCGGCTTGAGTCCGCTCACCGGCCACGTCAAACAGGTCTTTGACGGAGATCGGCAACCCAGCCAAGGGGCCTGAGCGGGCTCGGTTGCTGGTGGCGTCCTGCGCTGCAGACTGAGCGGCTTCGGCCAGCGTCTGAGCCGGGTGGCTGATGTAGACATGGGCGCAGCCACTGCCCAAGCTGGCCAGCCGGGCTTGGTTCAAGGCGTCTGCCAAGCTCATCTGGCCGGATGCGATGGCTTGGCGTTGCGCGTGCAGGTCTTGGTGCATGGATTTCCTGAGTTTCAAGCTGGGGGGTGGTATGATCAGCGAACTTTGTGAATGACCGAAATGTCATTTGCAAGGTAAATCGCAAATCAGCCACTCAAGGTGTCGCTCAGGAAATAAGTCCAGACGATAAGCGCTGATTTTAGACACAACCTTTGGAGTTTTATATGTCAATCACCATGCGTGAAATGCTTGAAGCCGGCGTCCATTTCGGACACCAAACCCGCTTCTGGAACCCTAAGATGGCTCCGTACATCTTCGGTCACCGCAACCGTATCCACATCATCAACCTGGAAAAATCGCTGCCGATGTTCCAGGACGCAGCCAAGTTCGCGCGTCAACTCGCTGCCAACGGCGGCAACATTTTGATGGTTGGTACCAAGCGCCAAGCCCGTGACATCGTTGCCGCTGAAGCTCAGCGCGCCGGCGTGCCTTACGTTGACCAGCGTTGGTTGGGCGGCATGCTGACCAACTTCAAGACGGTCAAAACATCGATCAAGCGCCTGAAGGAAATGAAGGCTCAGCAAGAAGCTGGCCTCGACACCATCAGCAAAAAAGAGCAACTCACGTTCAAGCGTGAAATCGAGAAGCTCGAAAAAGACATCGGCGGCATCCAGGACATGGCTGCATTGCCAGACGCTATTTTCGTGATCGACGTAGGTTTCCACAAAATCGCCGTGGCTGAAGCTCAAAAGCTCGGCATCCCACTGATCGGTGTGGTTGACTCCAACCACTCGCCAATCGGTATCGATTACGTGATCCCTGGCAACGATGACTCGTCCAAAGCGGTTGAGCTGTACGCTCGCGGTATTGCTGACGCGATCATCGAAGGCCGTGCCAACTCGACTGGCGAAGTGGTTCGTGCTGTGGCGCCTGTCGCCGCTGACGACTTCGTCGAAGTGAAGACTGCAGCTTAATCACTGCGGCCTTGCGCCACTCGAAAAAGGGGCTCGGGTAGCCCCTTTTTCACACTTAAATTTTGCGCACACCAACCGGTCTGCGCCTCGTATATCCAGTCAATCGACTCTCACGGAGAACCAAAAAATGATTATCACTGCAAGCATGGTCGCTGAACTGCGCGCCAAGACCGACGCCCCGATGATGGAGTGCAAAAAAGCACTGACCGAGGCCGGAGGCAACATGGAAAAAGCCGAAGAAATTCTGCGCGTCAAGCTGGGTAACAAGGCTGGCAAGGCCGCCTCCCGCATCACCGCTGAAGGCGTTGTCGCAACCTACACCGAAGGCGGCATTGGCGCTCTGGTTGAAGTCAATTGCGAAACCGACTTCGTCACCAAGAACGACAGCTTCTTGGGTCTCGTCAAGGCTGTGGCCGAAGGCATCGTCAAGCACAAGCCTGCTGACGTCGACGCCATCGGTGCCATGCCTTTCTCGATGGACGGCTTTGGCCCGACGATCGAAGACGTGCGCAAAGGCCTGATCGGCAAGATCGGTGAAAACATGAGCGTTCGCCGCTTCAAACTGTTTGCTGCGGGTAACCAGTTGGCTTCTTACCTGCACGGCACGCGCATCGGCGTGGTGGTGGAGTTTGAGGGCGACGAAACCGCAGCCAAAGACGTTGCCATGCACGTGGCTGCCATGAAGCCAGTGGCTTTGTCCAGCGCTGATGTGCCGGCTGAACTGGTCGCCAAAGAGCGCTCAGTGGCTGCAGCCAAAGCCGCTGAAGATGCCGCCAAAGCGCAAGCCGAAGGCAAGCCGGTTCAGTCCGCTGAAATCGTGGCCAAGCGCATTGAAGGTGGCGTGCAGAAGTACCTCAAGGAAGTCAGCCTTTTCAACCAGTCGTTTGTCAAAAATGACAAGCAAACGGTTGAGCAGATGCTGAAAGAGCGCGCAACCACGGTGAAAGCTTTCACCATGTACGTGGTTGGTGAAGGCATCGAGAAGAAGGTGGACGACTTCGCTGCCGAAGTGGCTGCCCAGATCGCTGCTGCCAAAGCTGCCTGATAAAGCTGCTTGATCATTCACGGGTCAAACGCCACGCCATCCCCATCAACCCTCACTCACGGACTCACCATGCCAGCCTACAAGCGAATTTTGCTCAAACTGTCAGGTGAAGCCTTGATGGGTGACGATGCTTTCGGTATCAACCGGGCGACGATTGTGCGGATGGTTGAGGAGATTGCCGAGGTCTCGCGCCTTGGGGTTGAGATGGCCATCGTCATCGGCGGTGGAAATATTTTCCGCGGCGTGGCGGGCGGCTCGGTCGGCATGGACCGGGCCACCGCTGACTACATGGGCATGCTGGCCACCGTGATGAACGCGCTGGCATTGGGCGACACCATGGACAAAGCCGGCCTGACGCCGCGCGTGATGTCGGCCATCGCCATTGAGCGCGTGGTCGAGCCGTATGTGCGGCCCAAAGCATTGCAGTATCTGGAAGAGGGCAAAGTTGTGATTTTTGCGGCCGGAACCGGCAATCCCTTTTTCACCACCGACACCGCTGCGGCGCTGCGCGGTGCAGAAATTGGCGCAGAGATCGTGCTCAAAGCCACCAAGGTGGACGGCGTCTACAGCGCGGATCCGCGCAAAGTGCCCAACGCCACGCGTTACGACACCATCACCTTTGACGAGGCCATGAGCCAGAACCTAGAAGTCATGGACGCCACGGCGTTTGCCCTGTGCCGTGACCAAAAGCTGCCGGTGAAAGTCTTCAGCATTTTCAAACCAGGTGCGCTCAAGCGCGTGGTGATGGGTGAGAACGAAGGCACGCTGGTCCACATTTGAGATCGAAGGCCTGGCCGTTCTGGCCCCTTCTTTTGTAAACTTGAATTTTGTTGTAGCCGGAGAAGCACCCATGAGCATCGCAGACACCAAAACCAACGCCGAAACAAAAATGCAGCAGTCGCTTGAGAACTTCAAGCAGGCGCTGACCAAAATCCGCACCGGTCGGGCCAATCCCGGTCTGCTTGACACCGTGCAGGTTGATTACTACGGCTCGATGGTGCCGATCAGCCAAGTCGCCAACGTGGCTTTGCTGGATGCCCGCACGATCAGCGTCTCGCCTTGGGAAAAAGGCATGGGTGCAAAGATCGAAAAAGCCATTCGTGACTCCGACCTCGGCTTGAATCCGGCCACGCAGGGTGACTTGATTCGGGTGCCGATGCCGGCCATGACCGAAGAGCGCCGCCGGGAAATGACCAAGATCGTCAAAGGCGAGGGCGAACACGCCAAGGTGGCTATTCGCAACCTGCGGCGTGATGCCAATGACGGCGTCAAGAAGCTGGTCAAAGACAAGCTTGCCTCAGAAGACGACGAGCGCCGCGCCCAAGAAGAGATTCAAAAGTTCACCGATCGTTTCATTGCCGATGTCGACAAGCTTGTCATCAGCAAGGAACAAGACATCATGGCGGTTTGACGCGCTGCGCAAGGGTTTAACAACCATGGCCGCAACCGTGCTCAGCAACATGCCGCATCACGTGGCCATCGTCATGGACGGCAATGGCCGTTGGGCTAACAAGCGGTTTTTGCCGCGTATTGCTGGCCACAAGCAGGGTGTGGCGGCACTGCGCCGTTGCGTCAAAGCCTGCGTCGCGCGCGGCATTGGCGTGTTGACGGTGTTTGCCTTTTCTTCAGAAAACTGGAACCGCCCGGCTGAAGAAGTGTCCGGTTTGATGGACCTGCTGGCCCGCGCGGTCACCAGTGAAGTGGCTGAGCTCAAACAAAACGGTGTGCGCCTGCATTTCGTCGGTGACCGGCTGCGCCTGTCGGCCGCGATGCAAACAGCGTTCAGCAACGCTGAAATCAGCACCGCGTCGAATGCCGGCTTGGTGCTTAATATTTGCTTTAATTACGGCGGCCGATGGGATATTGCGCAAGCCGCGCAAAGAGTCGCTGACAGCGGTCAGCCCATCACCGAACTGGCGATTGACCGGGCTTTGGCACTCGCGCATGTGCCTGATCCGGATTTGGTTATTCGCACGGGGGGCGAGTTGCGCATCAGCAATTTTCTGCTGTGGCAGGCCGCTTATGCAGAATTGCATTTCACCGACAAGCTCTGGCCGGAATTTGACGAAGCGGCACTGGATGAAGCCATTGCCGTTTTTCGCACGCGCGAGCGGCGCTTCGGCCAAACCTCGGCGCAACTCTCCTTGCCGCCTGAGTCGACAACACCGGCCGAAACCGGCCAAAACATGAAAGTCGGCTGATGCTCAAACAGCGCGTGATCACTGCGGTGGTGTTGCTGGCCATCTTGCTGCCCGCACTTTTCTATCCATCTTTCGTGCTGTTTTGCAGCATCACCTTGGTGCTAATTTCCGCGGGTGGCTGGGAGTGGGGTCGACTCAATGGCTGCAGTCAGCGGCTGTCCGTGGTGCTCGGCTTGGCGTGTTTGCTGGCCTGCCTGCTGTCTTGGTATGCCGGCTTGTTGACGCAGTCTTTGCCATGGTTGTGGAGTGCGGCGGGTGCCGCTTGGGTCTTGGCCGGTGGTTGGCTGTTGCGCAGCGGGGTCAGCGGTTGGCCGCAGATCCCGAAGTCGCTGCGTCTGGCCTTAGGAGTTGTAGCCATTTGGCTGGCTTGGTTGGCCTTGGCGCAGGCCCGCGTTATTGGCGTCAACTTCTTGCTGTCGGTCATGGTGTTGGTGTGGACGGCTGATATTGGCGCTTATTTTTCTGGCAAAGCCTTTGGCGGCCGCTTCACCAAAACCAAGCTGGCCGCGTCCATCAGCCCCGGCAAAAGCTGGGAGGGCGTCTGGGGCGGCATGGTTTGCGTGCTGCTGTTGGCGCTCCTCTGGGTCTTGCTTGACCGTAGCGGCGGGACGCAAAATCCCAGCATTTATTCGTCGCTGGTCAGTCGTCATGGCTGGGCCGTGACGCTGATCGCGGTGGTTTTTCTGTCGGCTATGAGTGTGGTCGGTGATCTGGTCGAGTCGCTGGTCAAACGCAGCGCGGGCGCCAAAGACTCCAGCGGCTTGCTGCCGGGTCACGGCGGTGTGCTGGACCGGGTCGACGCCTTGCTGCCAACGCTGCCTTTGGCGATGATGCTGGCCAGTCTGTGACCCTGAAATGAATTCAATGAAACAACGGATCACGGTTCTAGGGTCAACGGGTTCGATCGGCGTCAGCACGCTGGACGTCGTGTCCATGCACCCTGAGCGCTTTGAGGTCTTTGCCCTCAGTGCCGCCACGCAGGTCGACCTCATGTTGGCCCAATGCCAGCGTTTCAAACCGAGCTTTGCGGTCATGGCGAGTCTGCCGCACGGGCAGTTGCTGGCTGACAAAATGCGCACCAACAACCTGTCCACCGAGGTCTTGTCTGGCCCCGAGGCATTGAAGATGATTGCCTCGCACGAGCAGGTCCACGCCGTCATGGCCGCCATCGTCGGTGCGGCCGGTCTGCCGCCGTGTCTGGCTGCGGCGAAAGCCGGCAAGCGGCTGCTGCTGGCCAACAAGGAAGCCTTGGTGGTCGGCGGTGAGGTGTTCATGCAAGCGGTGCGTCAGGGTGGCGCCCAACTGCTGCCGATTGACAGCGAGCATTCGGCTATTTTTCAGTCCCTGCCAGAAGACCCCGCCACGTGGTCTGAGCGGGTTGAAAAAATCATCCTGACCGCGTCAGGCGGGCCGTTTCGAGAGCGTGATCCTGAGACCTTGCGGCACGTCACGCCAGACCAAGCTTGCGCCCACCCCAATTGGGTCATGGGCCGCAAGATATCGGTCGACTCCGCAACCATGATGAACAAGGCGCTGGAGGTGATTGAGGCGCGCTATTTGTTCAGTGTCACGCCGCAGCAGATCGAGGTGGTGATTCATCCGCAAAGCATCATCCATTCCTTGGTGCAGTACCGCGACACATCGGTGGTGGCGCAGCTCGGCACACCCGACATGCGGGTGCCGATTGCCTACGGTTTGGCTTGGCCAGAACGCATCGCTTCTGGCGCGCGCGCGCTTGATTTTCGGGCGCTCGCGACCATGACATTTGACACGCCGGACCCGCAGCGTTTCCCCGGCTTGCAACTGGCTTGGGAAGTACTGGGCGGCCCGGTCGGCAGCACGGCGGTTTTGAACGCCGCCAACGAAGTGGCTGTGGCCGCTTTTCTCGCTGGTCAAATTCGTTTTGACCAGATCCACCACGTCAACCGTGACAGCTTAGACGCCTGCCAAGTGAGTCAGATTCACGGCATTGATGATTTGCTGGCGCTAGACCAACAAACCCGCGCGGTGGCGAGCGCGCATGTCAAACGAATGGGTTCGTGAGATGCTGACGCTGCTTGCCTTCGTGGTCGCGCTGGGTCTGCTGATCACCATCCATGAGTACGGCCATTACCGGGTCGCGGTGGCTTGCGGCGTGAAGGTGCTGAAGTTTTCAATCGGCTTTGGCAAACCGCTGTACACGTGGCGTTGCGCCGGCAAACCGACCGAGTTTTCGATCAGCGCTTTGCCGCTGGGCGGTTACGTCAAGATGCTGGACGAGAGCGAGGGGCCGGTCGACGCAGCCGAGCGTCATCTGGCCTTCAACAACAAGCCTTTGCGCTCACGGGCCGCGATCGTGGCCGCTGGGCCGATCGCTAATTTGCTGCTGGCCGCCGTGCTGTATGCCGTGGTCAATTGGGGCGGTACAGAGGAACCCAAAGCCGTGTTGGCCGCGCCGGTGCCTGAGTCCATGGCGGCGCGGGCCGGGCTGGTTGGCGGCGAGTGGGTGGCGCAAGCCGCTTTCAATGGCGAGGCG
>Ga0208916_10000946_pt1 | contig 12798 bp, 15 predicted proteins | sample DEB19_08_DNA_5_FD_184523 | JGI IMG/M metagenome (GOLD analysis project Ga0208916, IMG submission 184523) | Aqueous microbial communities from the Delaware River and Bay under freshwater to marine salinity gradient to study organic matter... | ecosystem: Environmental > Aquatic > Marine >... | reverse complement strand
CTTTCTAAGGTGTTTTCCTTGGGAATGACCAGACCTACAAACTGGTTTTTAGGCACAGTACGACGTGAGCCATGCCTAGCCGATTGATGCTTGGCTCCATCCACCGGGGCCACAATAGCGCTAAAGTATTTAGGAATGTTTAGTCGTTGCAGAATTTCGGTGGCCTTTGCATTTTGACCGCGCAAGACATAGCCCGCAAAAACTCGAGCTGCTTGCTCTGCGTTTTGTGTTTTTGTTTGTCCAGGCTGTGTGTCACTTCTCTTGATAACCCCCGTAGTGTTCTTTGCTGGCTTAAAAACCCTTTTAATATCTCGGCTGACTGCGCCTTGGCCTTTTTCTTTAGCACTACTACCATCCCCAAATGGCTGAGTCTGAAATGCAAGATTCACCGCCACTAATCTGCCTTGCTGTTTGATTGCTTTTGCAAAAGATATTTTTTTAGCCAAGGCGTAGCGTTTTAGTTGGTAGCTGAAATCAGCATTGTCCATTTTCATTGTGATCATTTCCCTGCCCTCCTAGCACGAACGGCCTCAATCGCCAGCAACTCGCCCTCACTCAGTAGATCGACGTTGCTGCCGTTCTGCATGGCGAACGCTACATGGTACCAGTACGCCTGACCGATCGGCATGTTCCAGACCTTTGCCTCGTCCCACCCCGTCGCCCCGCATACGCCAGTAACGATTGCCAGCGCCCAGGGTAAACCCGTGGCCTCCCGGCCGGCGCCCCTCTTTTTATCTGGCTGCCATAATTGTGGCAACGCATTAAAGTCATCTAGGTAGGCGCGAAACTTGGCCGTCTCGATCAGGAACTCGCACCGCCAGCTTCTAAACCAATCCAGCCACAGCCTACGATCAGAGAGATCGGGCAAGAGCGGGAAGTCTGTCCGGCAAATGTTGACGGCTAGGCGCAGATCTCTGGCCGATGGGAAAGAGCCACCGATGAAGTAAGGCGATTGAGCGACCTCAAGATTAAACATGTGCCACAAGGAAAGCGGCAGAAGTGGCAAGCCCAGGACGCGGTGATCCTGACGATTTAAGAATGATTCGGCAAAGTGGCGATTCATCGCCGTCCTACCGATTACGAGGCAAGCGTGCTGTTCGGATTATAGACGCCAGTAACGCTAACCTTGACCACATCGCCAACGGTCTTGGTATAGGATTCGCCCGTCTTTACATAGCTATTACCGCCAACGGTAAATGCAGCCGGAACGGAAGCGCCAGAGCTAATGCCCTCGATCGACACATTATAACGTGGATTGTAGTAGGTAGTGACGGTAGGTGCGGTGTTGGATGTGCCGGGATCGATAACGATCTCCGTTAGTTCACCAGTGATGCTCAACGAAATAAATTCCTCAATCCCAGTAATGCTCGTTACCCCTGTAAATCCTTTGTATGGCATATAATTTTTTCCTTAGGCGATCGTGCTGAAGGTGACGGCCGTATTGGTAAGCCTGGCAAAATCTGTATTGGATAAGCGGAGTTCTTGGCGGAAAGCTGTGGCGCCAGACACACCAGGGTGAGCAAAAGAATCTGGCAACGTTTCAGTCACCGTTTCCACTCTCTTGTACTTCTTAAAGTGTTTTACTACGGTGCCGTCTGTTCCCGTGATATAGACGTACTCGTCCGTGTTGCTGATGTTTTGGGAAATTCCAGCCGTCACTCCGTATGTCATCGCCATATTGTCGTTCCTTTACGTGTCAACTGGGCGTGACGAAGGCGGTAAATTTTACCGAATCTTCCATCACCTTGTCGTTGCTTCCTGTGCTTTCTTCGCCCAAGTATCCACCCATCAGAGTGGCACCGGCTATTGTCGTTACGGCCGTCAGCTTTGTGTTTAGCCAGTCAAAGTTAGTCCTGTGAGCCGTCACGGTGCTGGCTACTTCTAGCGGAGTCATAATCGAACAGGTGAAAGTCACCTTCCGAGTTGTTGCCAGTGAGCCTTCTACAACTGGCACGCTAGACTCTGCGTGAACGATGCAGGCCGGAAGCTGTAACTCCGCAATCCTGTGCCCGGCTTGAACGTATAGCCCAGCGGGCTTACTGGCTGTGGATAGGTAGGCGGCTAGGCCGTCCTCAGACGCAAGGCGTAAGCTCATCGCACATCCTCTGGATCTGCCAGGATGAGAGTCGTCACCCCCTGATCAGATTGTACGCCGGTAAGTCTTTTTGGTGATCCGCCCACGGTCACGATCGTCATTAGTGCAGGCAGGCTGACGGCGGCCGTCAGGCATACGAACTCCGCATTCTGTGGATTTACGAATCCGCCCATGCCCAGCTCAGCCGTTTGTTCGTTAGGTGTGTAGACGCCCCGGACGGGCAGGCCGCTAACAGTGGCAGTGGTAGGATTGGCTGCAATCATGTCGATCACGCCAGTAGTCATAAGGGTTTGGAGTTCGGTCACGGTTGAGAGCAAGTTGTCAAAGTTGCTTAAGTCGGAAGTTTTTTGGCGTAGACGATAAACACGTCTGGGCAGTCTCCCTGCTGGTCAATGCGGTAGATGGTCATGGCTTGTCTTTCTATCCAATCGCATATCTTGCGATGAGTTGCGTCACCGTGTGTCTCGATTGCGACTGCTTCAAGGCTGGGCAACGCATTTTCAATGGCGGCCAAGTGCTCCTCGGCCCCCTCTATATCGCTTTTAATATGGGTAATCGAGTGAGCTGTGATCCAGTCACAGATCTGGGCTGGGCTATCTATTGACGCTTCTAAAAAATGAGCGCCTAGCTCATGAGTTAGCAGCGCGATGTCCGCGTTGTTTTGATCGATGCCGAGGTAAAATGCGGGTTTCTGTCCTAGGTAAAAGTATGGCGTGCCAAGACGATCCGCCCGTAGTGGCTCGTCCCAAAAAGCACAGCCCAGATCTAGGACTCTGCTTTGACTGTCCACGGGCATGTGCGCCCAGTGGATCGACGGGTTCTCGTCGCATACCCTGCCGCGCTCTATATTACTATCCATCGTGTTTTCTTTTCTTGTGCTGTGGCCACGCGGGTGGCGTGATGATTTTCTTGGTGAAACTCTGCGCTCGGACAAAAGGCGCCCCGCGTTGCCCCTATGTTTTGGATGCGACTAACTCGCGGATATAGTTCCCCCATGGCAAGCTCGGATCGAATGCGCTGAATGCCTCCGTCCCAAAAAGAGTTATCCCACTTAGGCGCCAAATACTTTTCCCAATGGCTGCGCCAAGTGGCCCAGCCCCACGGGGTAAACCACTTTCTAAAACTTGCCATCTCTGGCTCTGCTTCTCCGCCGTGCTGATTGTAGGCGCTGATGGTCAGAGTCATCGGTGACGCCCAGTTTGCCGCCCACTCAAACCAGCGCAGGCAGTCTGGGCTAGGCACGGTATCGTCCTCTAGGTGCACATGAAAATCGCTGTTACGAAATCCCGTTTCCATGCAGTAGCGGATCGTCGCCCCGCAGCCCATGTGCTCGACCGGGCTAAGCGTGGTCAGGCCCATCTGCTTGGCAATTTCTACAAGCTCGTCGGTTTTATCCGAACAATCTAACACGCAGACGATGTCGTACTCGCCCACGCCGTCGCAGGCTGAAAGCGCTCGCAGGGTTTGCGTAAAGTAGTCAGGCCGATTGTAGCCCGACACGGTCAGAGTTTTGTTCACCCCTTTAAAAGCGCATAGGCCGCTAGGTTACCGCCGGTGCCTTTATTATTTTGCAGGGCATCCTCACCTAGTCCCTCTGGCCTAATGCGCAGGCCGTTGGTGCGGTTTAGATCTGGCGTGTTGCAGACTAGGGTTGCGATGCCGTTAGCCCGCAGAGCGTGACTCATGACAAAATCGTCCGCCATAAAGCTGGCACGCTCTTTAGGGCTAAGCGCGACAAACTGCTTGGCGGTCATCGCCGGCCATAGCTCTGCCTTGGGCATGTCCTGGCGTCGGCAAGTCACCCCTGCAAATCCCTCAAGAATCTCGGCCGCGCCGAGATGGTCAGGGGCGATGGCATAGCCAGTCTTGCCCGTCATAAAAAATCCGCAGATGCCTAACGCCGTCTTTGTTTTGTTTTTTAGCTCGTCGGCGAGCACCTGCAAAAGTGTAGGGCCGTAAAGAATGTCGTCGTCTAGCCAGACCAGCTGCGCTTCGGGATCGGCCTCTGATTCCATCAGCCCGACAAACTTGGTGGCCGGGCCGTAATCTTGTGTCCTGTGAATTTCTAATTTACCAGAATCGGCCAGCGCTTGTAGCTCTTTAGGTATATCGCTAAAGCGTTCTCCCGTCCGTGCCAGCTTATCGGGCACCGACAAAATAATCCGATCTGCCGGGCGGTTTTGGCGCAGCAGACTTTGAATTGTAGGCAGTATCTTATGGATTCGGGTGGGAGTGGTGGTGAGTCCCACCACTACTTTGCCCACCCTATCGACTGGGCTAGGCAGTAAAACGGCGGCGGCTGGAACAGTCCCGGCAGATAGCAGATCCACGTCCCAGCGCAGCGGCGGGCAGATTGTGTCTGCCGCACATTTCACAAAGAGCACAATGCCACCCAGCGCTTTTGCGGTGGCCTCCTCTGCATCTTTTACGATGTGTATGCGCTTGCCGGCAATTTCGGTGCCAGGGTCGGTTATAAATAAAGCCTGTATGGCGGCGGGATTGTCCGAGGTATCGACAAAGAATTTATGCAACCTAAAGCAATCCATGAATGGCCCGTTAAATACTATGGTGATTTGCCCCCAGTTTTGACGGAAAGATTCACGCACGCACCGATCGGCGTCTGTGGTTTGGCCGACGGCCCGCAAGCACTGTTCGATAAGCATTTTGGGCAGGTGTCCGTACCACTTGGCGTCTAAGTTCCAGATCACGCCCTGCGGCCTAGGCAACATTTCCACTAAGTTTAAAAGTCTGACGGCTTCGCTAAAATTACCCTCATCGATAAGCACGCTAGCCAGATGGCCGTAAGCCTCTCGGCGAGTCGGGCAAAGTGTAATCCCCCTGCCCAAGTATTTCCGTTTCTTTACATGATCGGCGCACATCACGCCAGCCATGCAGTAGAGCTGGTAGCGTTCGGTTTCGCCTAGGTCTGGATGCTCTAGCCCTAAAAGAGTAGGGCCGATCGATTCCTGATATGCCCCGCGCAGATATCCCTCTTGGGCTAAGTAGTACAGATTCATACCTGTATGCTGTAAAAGAGTGCCGAGGATGCGCTTGTTGCGTTCGCTGCTGTTTTTCTTGCAGGTGTTCGGGGCGTGAATGACTACGAGGTGATCCGCCAATCCCACCGCCATGTTGGGCACCGGCTTTACCCTTTCATGCACGGCCCGCTCCCAGATGGCCGGCAGGCTGCCGTCGGGTTGGCGCCGGAAAATTCTTTCTCTGCGATTGTCCCGCATTCCGCTGTTCTGCACGTCGTACCGAGTTACAAGGATCTCCCAGCCCCTCTCCTGCGCCTCCCGCTGTTCGACTGCGTCCCGGTGTAGCTTCGCCTGCCCTGGGTCAAGCAAGTCGTCAGAATCAAACCAGACGACATATTTGCCTGTAGCCAGGCTAAAGGCTTTGTTGCGAGCGGCAGCAAAATGATCGATGTGGGGCCAGTCGGCGTGTTCGGGTGCGTTCAGATACTCTCCCCAGACCAAAGCCTCGCCAGCGGCCTCCTGTGCGCAAATACGCACACCCTGCGCATCATTTTTACCGCAAGCCGACACACAGACGACTTCGTCCCATAGGCCAGCGGTGCACTTAATTAAACGGGCAACTAGCTCCCCTTCGTTGGGGCCGACGATAATAGCTAGAGAGACAAGGGGGGTATTCATATTTTTTAGGTTGGGAAAGCCCGGTGCACCCCCCGATGCACCGGGCAACCCAGATGATTCTCTAACTTAGACCAAGCGAACCAGTGAGGCTGTCGATCCACGGCCACAGCCGTAGAGCAAGATGTAGGAACGGTTACGGGTTCCGAGGGTCGGGTTGTAGAACTCACGCATTTGCAAGCTCAGGCCGGACACGGGTTCCGTGACGTTTTCTACGCTGCCAGGGTAATCGCTGGGCACTTCGGGCAGACGGGCCGCCACGAGAAGCGCTTCCTGTTGGGCCGCGAAGCCTTTGCTGATCGCGGAAGGGAGCGAAGGATAACTGAACACTTCGATGCCGTTCACGATTCCAACTGAGCCGGTGCGGATTGCGTCACCTTGGATCTGGGCATTCGCCACGATCGAGGAGTCGTTGAGCAAGCTGGCTTTGTTGTTCGGGCTAACAATGGCGTAGCGGCTGGCGCTAGGCACTTTGTTGCTATCCAGCGTTACACCCATCGAAACGATGGAGCGGTAGCTGAGAACGTCCGCCGCCACGGTCATCGTGGAGGTGTAGGACGCGGCGCTGATCGTGCCGAGCAAGGTGTCGACCATCTGTTTGCCCAAGGCGTGTGCGGCCGAGGCGGCAAAGCGCTCGATCAAGTTGATCGAGGAGCTAGCTGCTTCGTCGTCATTGATTGCCACAGTGCTGTGCACAAGGTTGTTCAAAGTAACGATGCAATCAGTCTGCGTGCGGTCTCCCGCGACGTAGCCGTTGGATGTGCTGTAGGCTACGGCAGTCGCCGCAGTTACTAGATGGGTGGTGATGACGTCGCCCTTACGAGCGGAAGCGTCGGAGAAGTCCGCGTAGGCGGACGTGAGGAAAGGGAATTGCTCGACGAGCAAGCTGAGTGCCCGTTGGGAAACTAACTTTCCGTTACTGACTGATGCGAGACTATTTGCCATATATCTATCCTTCTTTCTTGGTTATCGTGCGAGCGTGTTTAGTTTTTGATAAATCACGGCCGCACGACCGGGATTTTTTTCCTCGTTGAATTGCTTGAGCAACTCAGCGCGGGAAAGGGTGGGTGCCACAATTTCAAGGGGTTTTGTTCCCTTGCTGGCTTCTAGATCGATTTTGAGACGGGCAAGCTCGTTGTTTAAGGCAACGATCTTGGGGTTCTCGGAAAGTTCAGCAGCAACTTCGGCCACGACTTCAGGGGTGGCTTCAGTTACAGCGGGTTCAGCGGCTACGGGAGCTTCCTCGACCACGGCTTCAAACTTGGCGGCAAATTTGCCGACGAGTTCGTCGATGCGGGCGGAGAGAGCGGCGATGGCCAGCTCGGCATTAAACGCCGGGGCCGCCGGTGCTGCGGGCGCGGTTTCGATAACCGGCGCTGATTCCTTTACGGTTGTATCCATATTAAGCGTTTTGCGTGTGTCAACTCGTGCGGAGTAAACGCCTGTCGGATTGGCCGCAGGAGTGGTCACTAGGTCGACTGAGTAAAGAGTGTTAACGTCGGCCAGCTGCGTGCCATCCTCAGCCACACGCGGAACGCCAGAGAAACTGATCGAAAAACCAATCTGTCCCGGCAGGGTGCTTAGCAACTCGCTAAAATAGGCAAAGCCATCATGGCTTTCCAGTAGGGTAAGATCAGCACGGACACGGCCACCGTCTAAGCTGAAGTTCTCTAGGTACCCAATAATGTTAGAAACGCTAGAGCTGTGATCGGAGAGTACCTTAACTTGCCCCAGCTCATTACCGGCTCGGACAACTTGCTCTAGGGTGTCGGCGTCGATAGTCATGCCGTGGCCTAAAGCGGGGCCAGCAGTGATGACGGAAATTCCCTTAAATAGTTTTGTTGAAGCCATGCCCGCGCATGGCGTGTCAAATTACTCCTGCGGAGGAAGCGGAGGAGTTAAGTGAGCGTTAATCTTTTCAAGTTCTGCAATCGCCTTTTTCAGTAACTCCTCGCTACGAGTTGAGGAATTTGCAATCTGGAAAACAAATACGGGCAAAAGCAGCAGCAAAACTATTAAAAAGAAAGCTGCTACAGCAAGAATAGTGTATATCAAACCTCCTACGCCTTCCATGCGCTTAGCCTGCTCCTACTGAGCAGGGTAGCAACTACTTTCTCTTTTTGGGTTTTGCCTTCGGCCGATATTTGCCGATGCCTAAAGCAGAGACAACCATGTCCTGCTCGGCTTTGGTCAGAGTAAAGTCAGCATCGTCGCGCATAGTAAAGCTATCGGTGGTAGGGGTGGGTGCAGGCGCAGTCTCCGGCTCGGCCATGGTTAGGTGCACGGTTGCCCCCCCTGCCTCTAGTGCTGGGGTGACGGTGGCGTCCTGGGCCGGCGGTATACTCGGCGGAGTTACAGCTGCGGTTGGCGCTGGCGAGTTAGTGAAAATCTGCACTGCGGTGGTATCAATTCCGGCGGCTTCACATTGCGTTTTTATGTAAATAGATTCGGCAATTTTCTGGTTTACAGCGGTTTGCCAGTCTTGGCCTTTAGAGGCGTAAATTTGAGCCATGGAGGTCAGGCCCATCTTCAAATCCTCCCGGTCAGCTGCAGAATCCCGCCCGGCGTCTATGGTCGCTTTTGCTGGTGTGTGATACTCGGCCGCCCACCACATCGTCATTCCCCTAGGTGGGGTTAGCTCACCACGTTTAATCGCTTTGGCCAGCGCCCACTTTCTGATCCTCGAAATAAATTGCGTTACCACTGTCTGCGCCACCTCATCAAACCGGCGCTGTGCCTGGCCTAGAATTAGACGGGTATTAGGCCCGCTCAGTGTGGATGGATCCCACATCATCGCATAAGGCAGGCCGAGGGTTTGCGCGATGGCCTTTAGGTACTGATCCATGTGGGTCTGCAGATTTTGGCTAGGCCGATCATTTTTAATCTCTCGCAATACTTTCCCCATCGGGACATTTAGCAACGCACCGCCGCCAAAGATTTTGTCTGTGGTTAGGTTGTAATCGTCTGTTTCGGTTGGGTTGAAGAAGCCAGGGCCGCTGTTGGTGGTAGACTCTAAAGCTAGCCCAATCTGCCCGGCTCTTTTAAGCGCAAGCATTTCTGTCTCAAGAATTTCCGATCTATCTAGGCAAGTGTTAATGCAAGATGCCAGCTTACTAATCGATCGCACCTCATCAGCTCGATCGCGTTCTGCCAGCAGGATCAAATCGTTTGCCTGCACCTCGGTAAATTTCTCGCCGTCGTTACCCGTGCGAATGTAGTAGCTCAGCGGCCTGCCGTTTTTGTTCAGTCGCACTCCGTCAAAAATGTTAGTCTCTGTGCCTAGGTAAGTTGGCGTTTCGCAGCGGTGCCCTTCAACCAACTGAATCAGCGGATAGCCGTCACCGTTATCAGTTAGCAGGGCAAAAATTTCATTATCCCGTAACATGGTGCGGGTGGCCACCTGCTGCATGGTGTTCCAGTCCAAAATTCCCCTTACGTCGCAGCTGCCGCTCCACATATCAAACCACGCTTCGGCGTCCGCGTTCCATGCTTCGTCACTGGTACGAGATTGCGCTTTAATGCCGGAGCCAATCGTGTTGCGGGTGATGGTGTCGATTGCGCCGCGAATGGTTGGATCGTTATAGCAAAGCCAGCGGGCGAGCGATGAGATCGCCTGCCGTGATGCGGCGCTAACGTCCAGCCGTGTATCGCCTAGCTGTGCTTCGACAAACCGACGCTTACGAGTGTCGGGGCCGACGGCTCGGATCATGCGGCTCCAAGTCGTGATAATCTTTGAACCTAGGCCCATATTAGTATCCGACCGAAAATGGTTTTTCTACAAAACGCGGATAAGTCACTAGGGTCTGATCGCCTGTAAAGATTGCCGTCACCTCTGCATCGGTCTTACCGCTGACTAAGCGCCAGCCGTCTAGCGCCGCTTTGGCCACCTCCACCGGCGTGATGCCAGAGGTGACTTGGTAGTTAAAAGATTTGCCAGCAACGCTTGCCGAAATCATTGTGCGTCCGCCATTTTGAAAGACGGTGGCTTGACCAGCTGCGATTGCTTCCAAGGCAAGGACAAGAGCCTGGGCGTTTTTAGACGCCTGAATCCAGAGAGAAAAAAGGAGAGCACGATCCACGACTCCGTTCTAATCGTGTCAATCACGCCTTCGCCTCTGGGGCCATAGCTGCCTCTGCTTGAATTACTTTACCCCATACCGCCAGCCCAGCTAGGTAGGTTTCGCAATCGTATAAGTGATCCTGCCTGCCTTTGATTCTAATCCACTCATAAAGATCTTTGCCCGTTTTGCGGTTAATGCGGTGGGCCTTTCTGTGGCTGGCCATGTGCTCCCGGTATTCAGGGCTAACGTCGTGCGCCACTTCCCACATCGGCCCCTGCCCTCGGCGTAACCACGCCAGCAGATCCTGACACGACGGAGAGCTTAAGAGGAGCAGGCGGCATCCTGCGTCGGTCGGTTGGTCAGAGCTGTGCACGCTTTTCATTCGACCGCCCACGCCTTCAATATAGAAAAACTGCCGCTCCTCTCCCTTAATGGCTACCCAGCCGTAACGTGCTGCAATCCTGTAGGTGTCTTGCGTTTCGTAGCCAGAGTCAATGCAGGTATGGATATTTTTTACGCCAAGCTCTTGCAAAGATTGGGCGATATCCTCAATCGTTCGGCGTCTGCCTTCCTCAATCAAACGGCTCGATCCATCCCTGGCAAACGCTCTGACGACAAACCAGAACTCGTCGATCTGCCTATCGATTGCGGCTAGCTTAATGTGATCGGTTTCCCAAACCTGCTTCTTGCCAAACGCCCCCGGCGGTATGTTTGTTAAATCGTCGTCATCAAATTGATCTTCCCACGGCATCGCACTCCAACCGTTGACCCACCCCTGCAATCCGTGCAGATAATGTTTTTCTGTAAGAAACTTTTTTGCGCAATCCGCAAAGGTAATCGTGGGGCTGTACCAGCTGGGCAATCGGAAAGAGCGCCGGCCGGTTTCTGCGCTGTTGTTTGCGGCTACCCACTTGCCCTGCTCAATCGCCTTGCGCCGGTGACTTTCCGTCCACTTGGCGTCGCACTTCGGGCAGTAGTAGGCAGCTGTTTCAGACACTCGTTTCATGTCCCACTTGCCGTCCTCGGCTCTTGCCGTTTCGTCCCAGCGGATCTGACCGAACTCCATCGCCTGAAACTCGCCGCAGGAATGGCACGGCACGTGGTAAGTTTCTTGGCTGCCCGCCTGATAGTTGATCCAGATGTCCCCGGTGTTCAGCGTCGGCGTGCTCGTCAGCACGTGCTTGCGTTGGGGGAAAGCCTTAGTGCGCTCTAAGGCTAGCGAGTAAGCGGCTGCATCCTTTTCGGATGGCGCGGCAAAAGAATCCAGCTCATCCAAAACGGCTAAGCAAATCGGGCGCGAGGAAAGATTGGCTGGGCTGTTTGATCCCACCAAAGAAAGCGTCATGTTCGCAAACTGCATCTCAAGGATCTTCAGGTCGTCCATGTCCTGCGGGAATAGTTGCTTTACTGGCCTGCACTTTTCAAATATGGGAGTTAGTCGCGTCTCGCTATAAGAGCGGGCTAAGTCTGCGTTAGGCATAACCAGCAGCGCTGGCGCTGGGTCGTTCGCAATTCGGTAGGCTAACCACACTGCCAGCGTAAGCGTCTTGCCTGTCTGACTACCCCAGCAAAGCGTGACGGTGTGAACGCCTGGATCGGCTAGTGCTTCCAGCACGCCACGCACGTATGGCGTCCAGGTCGTGCTGTAAAGTCCGGGGCGAGCGGTCAGCCTGCTGTCCAGTTGGATGTTGCGCTCTGCCCACTGAATCACCCCTGGCGGCTTCTCGTAGTGCCAGCGCTGTCGTGCTCGGCGTCGCAGCTCGGTCTGCGCCTTTGTCACAGTGCGGCCTCGACCTGCCGCATAATTTGGCCCACCTCGTTCTCGACGTCTGCCTCAACCTCTGCCGCTGGCTTGTTAGCGCAGATCGGCGCCAGTCGCTTGGCCATTCCTTTGAGTAGCGGAATTAGTGCGTTATCCCTTGCCGCCAGTACCTTGTCGGCTTCGTCTACCGGCAGCATCGTGCCCTCCTTTTCTTCAATATCTGGACGGTCTGATCTTAGCTTTCGCAGTTGATCTATTACTTTTGTGTAGTCGGAAATAAGCGACGATCTTTCACCTGGCTTTGTTATGTCTATTTTACTAGATATTTGAGAGGCCAACTGAGCAAGCCTTTTCACCTCATCCACAAGCTCGACTCCTGCTATTTTGGCAAAGTCTGGAATTGGGGTTTTTGCAACGGCTTCTAGTGATTCAACGACTATGGCCTTCGACGGGCGTTGCTTTGCTTCTAGCCTCCATGTTTCGGCTTCCTCCTTACTTGTTAAAGGCATACCCCTTTTAACAAGCTTTGCCACATACGGCTGTGATACCCCCCACTCTTTAGCTAACTCTGTTTGCGTCATATTACCTCATAACCTGTCAAATGGTTATAATTGACACCTTGGTTATGGGGTGGGCAAAGAAGCTCTTACCTCTGTTTCTGGATTCAAGTACAAAGACACATACAGGGAATGTGCTTTTATGCTTGTACACTCTAAAATCGGAACTAGCAGTAACTACGTAGGACTGAATAAGCAGGGAGCTTGGTTTGATACTCCACTACATTTCTGCACATGGTTAAGCAACCGACGTATATTTAGACAAAAAAAGAGGCTAGAGAATAAGAAGCTTAGAAAGGAAATAGACAAGGAAGTAAGAAGGAATAGATGGCGGGACGACGCTGATTTTAGGCGGCAATCAGTTGAGAAAAGACGACTACACAGAAACCTAAACAAAGACAAAACAAGAGCTTACGCATCAAACTATTGCAAGTTGCGAAGGCAGAACCCAGGCATTAGATTAAAAATGAATGCAAGGTCTAGGTTTTGGAAGGTAATGAAAAAGATTAAGGGCGTAATTGTTACAGAAGGTTTTAACGAGTTTATTGGTTGTTCTTCAGCTTTTTTAAAAAGACATGTAGAGAGCCAGTTTGAGCCTTGGATGAATTGGGATAACTATGGGCCGGGATGGCAGATGGATCACAAAATACCATTAAAGCATTTTGATTTA
>Ga0208916_10000944_pt1 | contig 12801 bp, 21 predicted proteins | sample DEB19_08_DNA_5_FD_184523 | JGI IMG/M metagenome (GOLD analysis project Ga0208916, IMG submission 184523) | Aqueous microbial communities from the Delaware River and Bay under freshwater to marine salinity gradient to study organic matter... | ecosystem: Environmental > Aquatic > Marine >... | reverse complement strand
GACAGCGGCGGGGACAGCGGCAGGGACAGCGTCTGGGACAGCGTCGGGGACAGCGTCGGGGACAGCGTCTGGGCCAGCGTCTGGGCCAGCGTCTCGTATGGAACGGCTGTATGGGGCCAGCACGAGGCCGGCGCGTGCGCCTTCTACGATTTCTTCCGCACCGTCAATGGCCTGGCTGTGGAAACCGACAAGTTCCAGGGCCTCACCAACCTCGCCAGGAGCGCGGGTTGGGCCGGGCCGCACGCCAACATCTGCTGGGTGAGCGAGCGTCACAACATCCTCGTGCGTGACGAGCGCGGGCGTCTCCACAATGCCGGCGGCCCGGCGTGCGCGTTCCCCGATGGCTGGGCGATCTACGCCTGGCACGGCGTCCGTGTGCCCATGGAGTGGATCGAGAAGCCCAACGATCTCAGGCCCGAGACCGTGCTGGCCGCCACCAACCTCGAGCAGCGCCGCGCCGGCATCGAGATGCTGGGGTGGGACCGCATCCTCGCCCAACTCAATGCCAAGGTCATCGACGCCGACGCCGATCCTCAGATCGGCACCTTGGTCGAGGTCGACCTGCCGGGGCTCGACGGCTCCGGCGCCATCAAAGCCCGGTTTCTCCGCGTCCAGTGCGGAACCGGGCGTCAGTTCGCAGTCGGCGTCGATCCCGCCGCCGGCGCGAAGACCGCCCTCGATGCCCAGGCGTGGCTTCGCGGGCTCTCTCCGGCGGACTTCCGCCTTCCACAAGTGAGGACATGACCTTGAAGCTCATCGACAAGACCGCCGCGCAGGGCGAGATCTACATCCGCCGCATCGACGACCCCGGCGCGAACTTCCTGAAGGGCGGCACGCCGCTCAAGGCGGAGAAGGGCCGGCTCATCATCGGCCACTCGGAGACGGGCCACCATCATTCGATGGCCGCCGGCGGCGTCGCCGTGATGGAGATGCCGTCGACGGCGGAGGGCGTCCGCATCCTGCGCATGATCGTGCAGGATCCCACGAAGGAGCTGGTGCACGAGCGCGGTCACGACACGCACGAGACCCTCGGCTTCACGCCGGGCGCCTACGAGATCCGGCTCGATCGCGAGTACGATCCGTACGAGCAGATCGCCCGCCAGGTCGCGGACTGATCGTGACCGACCTCGCTCACATCGTTGGGGACGCGCGCCGGCTGGAGGCTTTCAAGGCCTTCCTCTCGGCGCGCGGCTGCGAGGTCATGGTGCCGACCAATCCCTACGAGATCCTGCGGTTCAAGCGACACGGCCGCACGAACGTCGTCTACAGGAAGGGCAGCGGCAAGCGCGGCTATCTGGTGACGCTGTTCCGGCAATGGCTGGACCGTGAAGGCCAAGGGCGCGAGCTCGCCGAACGAGCGAAGCGGGAGCTGCGCGGCAAAAACCTCGCCTGCTGGTGCCCGCTCGACGGGCCTTGCCATGCCGATGCATTGCTGGAGGTCGCGAACCGATGAGCGAACTGTATCGTCTCCTCGAGGCCGACCTGGCCGCGGCCGAACGCAAGGCATGGGAATCGCTCGCGCGCTACAAGTTCTGGATGTTCGGCTACCATGCCGCCGATTGGGTGAAGATCGCCCGTCGCCTGGGCGGCAAGCGGCCGAATCCCTTCAAGGCGCTGGTGCAGGCATCGCGGGAGCGCATCGCCCTCAGTGGGCTCGCCGTCGCGCCAGGCGGCGATGGTGCCAAGGAAAGCGTGTCGTGACCGGCCCCCTTCTCCTCACCCCTCACGAAGCCCGCCATCGGCTGGGCGTCTCCGAGCGGGGGCTGCACGACCTCTTGAAGCGCGGCCTGCCTTACATCAAGGTCGGCAAGCGCCGGATGTTCCCCGCCGAGGAGCTGGCGGGCTGGATCAGCGAACAGGCGAGATCATGTATCAGCTCTACAAACGGCCGGGCTCGTCGAGCTGGTGGGTCGCCTGGACCCAGGACGGTCATCGGGTTCGAAGAAGCCTGCGAACGGACGACGAGGACACCGCCAAGATCCTCGCCGCCGACAAATACCGCCGGGCGCTGATCTCGCCGATCACGGGCGAGAAGGAGACCATCCCTCTCGACGCCGCCATGGGCCGCTACGTCATGGAAGTGGCGCGCTTCCAGTCCTCGGCCGCGACGACCAAATACCAAGGCCGGTCGCTGCTGCGCATCCTCAAGCGCGGCACGCTGCTGCTGGCGATCGATGATGCGGCCGTCGCCCGCTTCAAGGCCACACGCCGGGGCGAGCGGGCGCGGCGCGGCAAGTCGCCCAAGAAGGGGCGGGGCAGCGTCCAGATGGAGCGGCTGGTCTCCAACGCCACCGTCAATCACGAGATCTCGCTGCTGCGTCGGGTGATGAAGCGCGCGGCAAAGGATTGGAACCTCGCGACCGGAGAGGTCGATTGGCAGCACCATATGCTGCCGGTGTCCGACGGCAACACGCGCTGGCTCACCGTCGACCAGGTGACGCGGGTCCTCGCCGTCTCGCCCAAGCACATGCGGGGACCGCTGATCGCGGCGTTCTGCACGGGGCTGCGGGCGGGCAATACCTTCCGGCTGGATTGGTCGCAGATCGACCTCGGCGCGCGGTCGATCACCGTCAAGGTCAAGAGCCGCAAGCCCGGCGGCAAGACCCTCACCGTTCCAATCGCACAGCCGCTTCTCGTCGAGCTGGCCAACCTCGCCCCGAAGGAAGAGGGCCGGGTGTTCCTCTACCGTGGCAGGCCAATCAAGACCGACACGCGGCGCGCCTTCCTGACGGCGCTGAAGAAGGCCGGGATCGCGGGCAAATTCACATGGCACGACCTGCGCCACACCGCGGCGTCGTGGATGCGGCAGCGCAAGGTGCCGCTCGACATCATCCAGCAGATCCTCGGTCATTCCGATATCAAGCTGACGATGCGCTACGCCCATATCGGCAAGGCGAGCCACGTCGAGGCGGTGGCAGCGATCGGCGATGCCTTCGCTGGCGTGACGAAAGCCGAGCCGGCGACGACGGCTGAGGTCATCGAGCTGGAGAGGAAGAAGGCGTGATCGTTGGCACGTGGCTGGCACATCGGAAATCATCGGCCGCCATATAAGCTTGCAGCAGCAGCATTTTATCGCTCAATACCCCTAGCTTCGGGAGCTAGGGGCCGGAGGTTCGAATCCTCTCACTCCGACCAATTAAAAGGTTGGTGCGACTGGCCTTTTTGGGATGTTGCGACGGCGGACCGAAGGGTCCGCCGTCCTTCGTTGTGCCACCGTTTTCCTGCAATAACCGGCGAATCCCGCCAATCCCTGGCACGCCAGTGACACAGTGAGTTGCCAACCCGTTCCCCTCGTTCTATCGGCCCCTCATGGCCGGCCCCAACCCGCACATACTCTTTTCCTTCGCCGAGCTCCGCGCCATCTACGGCCCGCTGTGGGTGCGCTGCGACGCCTGCCGGCGGTTTCGCGGCCTCAGGATGACCCGCGAGATCCGGGATCTCGACTGGCGCCGCACGCGTTTCAAATGCACCCGTTGCGGCGGGCAGGGCTATTGCGCGATCGAACGGCCGAACGCCACGAAGGGCATGGAAGACTATGTCGAAGACAGACCATCTCCCTCGCCGCTTTGAGGCGACCCCTCACCAGCCCGTCGGCGAGCACCACTGCCGCTGCCCGATCTGCGGCCACCTGGTCGACGAGCTCGACCTCGAGGAGGTGCTGCAGCATCCCGACACGCCGCACGAGGCGCCGGCAGGGAACTAGGTGAAGCCGCTGGCAGCAATCACACTGGGGAGACCATGGCTGTTTTCGACAACGACAACGACGACGATCCCGCCGGCGACGGCCCGCAGTGGGATCCGAGCGGCTGGCATCCGGTCTATCTCGGCGATCCGACCAAGAGCAACGCCCAGCTCGTCGGGCACACGCGGCTGGAACTGCCCCTGGATCGGCTGGTCATCTCCCGCGCGGGCGAGGAGCCCGACGAGATGATCCTCGGCGGCGACATGATCCGCCACCCTCATCGCAGGGATGGAGGCTTGTTCTGGGCCTGGGAATTGACGCGGCCCGAGGACCTGCCTCACGTGCCGGAGTTCAGGCCGCTGCGCCACTGAACCCGCTAGGCCACGGCGTTCCTGCCCGCCTCGGTGAGGCAGATGCTGTGCCCACCCTCGAGGAGCAGCCAGCCCTTCTCGACGGCGCGCGACGCCGCAGCATCGACCAGGTCGGCCCGGATCCTGGCCCGTACCGCGATCACCGCGAGCATTCGCCACTGCATGGGTCGACCGCCGGTCGCCTCCGCCAGCGCGCGGCAGAGGTTCAGCGCAGCGATGTCCAGGGTGCTTGCCATCTCCCATGCTACCCCGGAAACGAAAAAAGCGCCCGGCACTCCCGCGAGGGAGGCCGGGCGCGTGAGGCTGGGAGGGGACGACGGACAGGACCCGCCGCATCGCCGGGGATGAGCCGGCGATCTCGTCAGGCCGCCGGCGGCGCCTGGTATTCCGAGAAGACGACGTCGAACACCTTGCCCTCGACGAACTGATCGAAAGCCTTCGGGTTGGTGATGGTGAGCGACACGTCACCGGCCGGCGTCGCCTGGGAGAAACTGTAGTTCGGGCTCGCCGGGTCCGCGTCATAGACCGGCGAGAGCTTCACCCTCTTGCTCAGAACGACATCGTTGTGGCTGTGATCGGTGACGCTGTAGCATTTCAGTCGCGCCTTGATGGCCATGGTCCTTGCTCCTCGGGTCATTGTTCCAGCTCTTCGCGCAGTTCGCGGACGCTCGAATCGTCCGGCAGGTTGCGCAGCACCTCCAACAGCTTGGCCTTGAGCACGTCGAAGTCGGTGACGCGCTTGCTCCCGGCGGAGCATCCCGCCTGGATCGCGTCACAGAGCTCGTCGCTCATCGCCATCTCAGCCGCCCGTGTCGGGCGGCACGAAGCACAGGACACCGCTCGCCGGCGTCCAGCACAGCTGGCCGTCCTGCCCGCCCGGATTGCGCTCGCGCAGGATCTTGCCGTCCGGCACCGGGATCCAGCGCCCCTCCTGCCGCAGCCAGGCCCACCAGGCACCGCCGCGGACCTCGGCACGGGTCGGCTCGCAGTCCCCGACCTCGACGCCGTCGCGCTCCACCCGGGCGTTGCAGCAGGACAAGTCGCTGCCCGGCTGCTTCCACTCGCGATAGAAGTCCCGATGCAGCGGATGATGATGCTGTTGCGCCGCGCCGGGGGTGACAATTCCTGTCACCCCAAGAGCGAGCGCGGATGCAGCGAGCGTCATGGGTCTCACGTCGACTCGCCCCGGCACGCCCGCGCCTGATCGCGCAGGCGACCGTAGTCCGGCATGAAACGGTCCCGCACGATCCCGGCCGGCATCCCCGCCAGCTCGTCGGCGGCCTGCTCCTGCTGCTGGCGACTGTAGGCCACCTCGCGCGGGCAGGCGGCGCTAGAATTTTCCGTCGCGCAGCCGCTTGTCGACATCGTCAGGAGTGCGAGGGCCATGAGCGTCCGCATCGTCGATCCTCTTTTGGGTTTCGATGGTGGCTTTGAGGTCGTCGGCCTTCCCGGCCAGCTCGCCCTTGTGGAACACGGCCATCAACAGGAGAATGGCGGCGGCGGCGGCCGCGAGGGACGCGAGCCAGCGCCAGTTGCCCGCGACGAAGGCCGCGATCACGCCCATTGCCTGCTCCATTGATCGTTCGCCGCCGACGCCCAGTTGGCGCGGTTGAGCCAGCCCTGCAGGAACCGCTGGTTGGCGGGGTTGATTCCGCAGATGTGGCGATAGAAGTCGGAGCGCATGAAGCGCACGAGCTCGGTCGCCGCCGGCCAACCCTTCGCCGCGACCCAGGCGTCATAGGCCTTCACCGTCACCGGCCCGATCACCCCATCGGCCGCGACGCCGATCAGGCGCTGGGTCGACAGCACGGCCTGATGCGGACCGGCACCCCAGCCGAAGTCGAGGATCGCGGCCGTGGCGGGACCCCAGTCCAGCAGGTTGAGCCCGGGCCTGATGTAGTAGTGCAGCCGGCCGATGTCGGCCGCCTCCTCGAGCGTGACGGCCTTCATGTCGGCCTCGGTGAGCGTCCAGGGCTCACCCCCGCGATAGGCCGCCAGCGCCGCCGGCGTCACGCCGCGCATGGTGCCGATCTTGCGACGGGAACCATCGGGCAGCGTCACCCAGTTGCCGGCATCGTCGACATAGGACTGGTAGCCGCCCTCCCATCGGGCAATGACGAGCCTCAAGAACTCGGCGGGGTAGATCATCGATTGTCCTTTCCGGGGTTGGGCAGCGGCACGCTGCGCAGGCCCTTCACCCGGCGATAGGCCCAGGTGGCGGCGAGCGCCCAGCAGAAGGCCACGGCCTTGTGGTTGACCGGCCAGGCCTCGCTGTCGGCGAAGCTGCGCCAGCAGTCGAGCCCGGCCCAGATGCAGAGCAGCGCCAGCACCACCGTCAGCGTGCGCTGGATCATCGGCGAGGTGCGGTGCTCGCAGACGGTCTGGGCGATGCCCAGCAGGAAGGCGGCAAGCCCGCCCATCATGCCGGCGAGGGCGACGAATTCCGGGGGGATGAAATCGCGCAGGGTCATGGCGTGCCTCCCGGCTTGTTTTCCGGTGGCAGCCGCAGCACCCACCGCACTGCACCGCGCAGCAGCGCCGGCGCCGAGGTCGAGAAGCTGGTGAAGATGTAGAGGCCGCCAACGCCGCAGAGGAAGACGATCCCCGTCTCGATCGCCCCGTCGAGCGCCGGATCGAACATCCTGCGCAGCAGGGCATTGATCATCGGCGCGAGGTAGTAGCCGCTGCCGAGTCCGGCGACGACGGCCGACAGCATCTCGCCCAGGCTGAACTGACGCCGGAACAGCACGCCGAACAGCGTGCCGGCCGCCGCCGTCTTCGCCGTCGCCAGCTTGATGCCGAGCATGGTCTCGGGATCCAGTGACATGAGGTGTGCTCCGCTTGTGGCGGCGCCGAAGCGCAGAATGGACACGGGTGTTGTGACGCGGCCCCGTCAGAGGTCCGGCCAGCCGGCCTCGATGTCGATCGCGTGGAGCACCTCGGCTGTCGCGGCGGCGCGACAGGCCGTCTTGAGCACGTAGCGGCGTGCGAATATCGCCTGGGATGCGAGCTTGGCCGAGTTGGCGAAGGCGATGAACGCGGCCGGCGTGGTGAAGACGTGCACCTCGTTGCCGGCCGTCACGAAGGGGATCGGATCCCAGGTCACGTCGCCGACGCCCAGCACGAAAAATCCGGACGCCGTCGCGAGGTCGCCGATCTTGCCCTGGCTGCCCTCGTCGAGCTCGAAGCGCTTGCCGCCGTGGGTGAAGCCTTCGAGCGACTTCGCCTCGTAGAGGGCTTCGACCGCCGCCACCTTCGCCGCAATGAGTAGATCGAGGTCAACCGGATCGGGGGTGCTGCCGTCCGCCAGCCACGCCTGATAGCGCCGCCAGTCGGGGTTGGTCTCGTCGGGCGACAGGATCGCGCCGTCGTCGAGGCGCACGACCTCGACGCCCAAAGTCAGACGGTATTCGCTCATGATGCTCACCAGAAGTCGGCGTAGGCGCGGAAGTGAATGTAGGCGGAGGCGGCGACGCCGTTCACCGTGCCGAAGGTGAAGCCGCGCTTGCCGATGTTGAACGGGGCGAAGGTGATGGCGTTGTTGTCGACCCAGGCCGAACTGTTCGATGCGTTGTAGGAGCACTTGCTGGCATTACCGGCGCCGTCCCAGTAGCTGACGGTCGGCGTCGCGCACATCGGCACGGGGAAGATGGCGGCCGTCGTGCCGATCTGGCCGTAGTCGGTGGCGGCGCCCACCATGCCCACGGGCGTCGCCGCGCCCGGCGCGGTGCCGTTCTCGTAGCTGGTCTGCTGGTAGCGCGCGCACTTGGCCAGCGCGGTCGCCATGTCCGGCAGATCCGGCGCCGGCGGCGAGGAGCTGAGGCCGGTGGTGGCGCCCGGCGTGGCCCGGAGATCGGCGGCCGAGATCTGGACGTACTTGCCGTTGGTCGAGAAATTGTTGCCGAAGTCGAGCTTGATCTCGTAGCCCAGAATCGCATTCGCGTGAACGGCAAGCGTGTAGCTGACGATGGTCCAGGCTGCATTGGCGCACGCTTGTAGGTTGGTCGCCGCGAGATCGGCGACCGGGCTCGTCCAATTGTCGGCCGTGCCGGCGTAGCGGGTGGCGATGGTCGGCGTGATCGAGCCGCCGGTGTTGTTGTAGATCGCGGCCTGGAAGGTGCAGGTCTGGCCGGCAAGAGGCGCCGCATCGACGCTCTCGATGCGCTGGCCGATCACGACGTCGGTGACGCTCGCGGCGCCGGTCACCTTCAGGCTCTGCGGCGCACCGTTTTTGCCGGCCGTGACCTGCGCCCAGGTGACCGAGGCGCCGGTCGGAATGACAGCCCAGCCGGCCGCGGCAATCGCTGCCGAGCCGGTCGGGCTGGTCGCGATCGTGCCGGACGTGCCGCCCGGCCAGGCCACGAAGGTGCCGTTGCGCAGCCGGCTGACGCCCACCGCCGTCGGCGCCGAGGGCGTGAGGCCGTTGATGGTGCCCAGCCAGTTGACGGCGTGGGTGCTGGTGTTGAAGGTGGCGAGCGGGATATCCTGCGTGCCGTCCCACAAATACCAGGTGACGACGCCGGCGCCCGGCGTGTCGGTATCGATCCAATCCTCGTAGGCCGCGATGTCGGCGGGGCGGGACGTGCCGCTGCCCTTGGTCTGCAGGCGCTGCAGGGCGGCGTCGATCTTGGCGCGAACCGCCGAGCCGCTGCCGGAGGCGGAGAGAGGGATTACACCCTGGCTCATGTCAGATTCCCTCTGCCACGACGGCAAGCGATGAGATGGCGATATTGAACGAAACGTCAGTGCTCGACAGGTCGAGACGGAACTGGAAGCCGCGCGCGACGAAGTCGGCCGAATCGAGCCGCTGCCAGTCGGACCAGGTCGGCGAGCCGGCGGGGTTGCCCGTCGTGCTGCGCACCATCAGCACGGCATCGGCCTCGTTGCCAGTCATGGCGCCGTCCCAGTCCGGCCAGTCGTCGACCTCGCCGGTGCGACTATCGAAGTCGTCGTAGATATTCTCGACCCGCGCCCGCATCGCCGAGGTGAGGCGGCACTTCTTCACCGACCCGAGGTCCATCGGTGCGGAGAAGAGATAGGACCCCGTCGAGGCAACGCCGCCGGTGTAGTCCCACAGCAGCAGCGCATCGACGTCGGGCACGTCGTCGAATTCGCCTGCTGCGCCCAGCAGCAGCTCGCCCTCCGACACAAAGCAGCCGCTCTTCGTCCCGCCGAAGACCGGATCCTCGACCAGGGTGCCGCCGCTCAGCGTGCTGAAGCTCAGCACCGAGGCCTGGGTCTGCACGAAGCTCGCCATGCCGGACCAGATGCCCGAGCTGTCGACGCACTTCGCCATGTAGGTCCCCGCCTTCAGCGGCAGGACGGCCATGGAGCTGTTGCCCGACAGCGGCTCGGAGATGGTGGTGCCGTCGGCCCAGGTCGCGCCCGTCGCCAAGGCGGAATGGCGAAACACGATGCTGCCGCCCTCGCGCACGTCGAGGTCGGGCGACAGGTTGTAGCGCGCGATCGCCAACCCGCCGCTGGCGTTGACCGTGAAGCCGGTCAGCGGAGAGGGCGCCGCCGACAGTCCGGCAATGGACTGAGTCACCGTCAGCGGGTCCGACAGGGTTCCCGCCCAGTTCACCGCTTCGAGGCGAAAGTCGTAGATCCCCGGATCGATGTCGAGCACGTCGGCAAACAGGGCCGCGGTCGGCGGCAGATAGGTCCAGACGCTCGTGCCGGAGAGACGCCAGGCCGCTCGGTAGGCGCCACCGGACGTCACGAAAGCGTCGGCGCTGGCGGTCCAGGACAGCCGCGCCTTGGCCTTTACCCCGCCGCCGTCGCGCGTCGAATAGAGCAGCTCCGTGACGGTCAGGTTGCTGGCCGGCAGCACGTTGAAGACGTCGGGGAAATTCGTGTTGGGCGCGGGATCGACCGCCGACTCCTCGCTGCTCGACCAGTCGTAGACGCTCGCCGCCGTCTCGCGCAGCACCAGGTCGACGCCCAGCGTCGGCGGGTTGTCGTCGACCGAGAACTTGGCCGAGGCGACCTCGAAGGGCTTGGCCGTCCAGCCGTAGCGTTCCGACGTCCAGAGCACCGTGTCGCCGGCCTGGCAGCGCCACACCGAGAGCTTGCAGGGCATGGTGGCCACGATCTGCTGCCGCGCCTTCAGCAAATCGATCTTGGCGATACGCTGGGCCCGCGTGGCGCTGGTCGTCAGCGGCAGCGAGATGTCCTTCCACAGCCGCTGCCCATCCTGGTCGCGGTAGGTGTCGGACACGACAGGCGGGAAGTCGATGACCTGGTAGTTGTTGCGCGGCGCGTCGCTGTCGTCGCCCGCCGGCGGCGAGGCGCCGATGTAGGTGCCTTTGACCGCGTTGAAGAGATCCTTGCGCGAGGTGATGGTCTGGATCTTCGGCCCGGCGCGCAGGTCGTCGTCGGTGAAGGTGAGGCTGGGCGTCGCATAGGCGCCCGCCATGATCTTCCAGCGCTCGCCGTCGTAGGGCGCCTTGCCGTGCATGGCACCCAGCAGCTTGCCGATGATCTCCTGCGGCTGCGCATCGCTGGTCATGACGCCGTCGGTGCGGTAGCGGACCTCGCTGCCGCCGCCGGCGAGGGTGATTTCCTCGTCGCAGATATTGGCCGCCGCGATCAGCGCCGCCTCGTCGATGCCCGTGTCGTAATCCACAGGGATGCCGTAGGTCGCATCGCAGAGATAGTTGGCGAGGCAGAGCGCGGAGTTGGCGCTGTAGTCCGTCGACTCGTCGCGCGGGTCATAGATGTCGTTCTTGCCGCGCACGACGAAGCTGAGGTTGGGCACGCCACCGCCGAAGGTGTCGGCGTTCCACACCAGCCGGACATAGGCATAGGCGATGCCGCGCAGGCGGTCGGTCGTGCTCCAGGCATCGCTGCCGCACTCGGCGATCAGGTCGGCATCCGCCGCCTGGTCGGCCGCGCCGAGATGGAACTTGAAGCGCAGCTTGGTGCCGAATTTGTCGCCGGCCTTGGAGATGAACCCGTCGTCGTCGAGATCGTCCTCGACGGAATAGGCCGCATCGTTGACCCATACCTCCTGAAAGGAGTCGATCTCGTGGCCCGCCACCATGACGACGACGTGCAAATGGTTATTGCTGTCGGTGGAGTGGATGAAGGCGTAGATGCCGCCGATGCGCATCTCGCCATAGACGATCTGGCGCGACGCCGCCGATTGCCGAACGGTGATCTTGTTGTCGACGCTGGCCTGATCGGCGGCGCCTGGCGCCTTCGTCGACGGCACCGAGGGCTTGAACAGCGCCTGCGCCACGAACGACAGCGCGGCCGCCAAAACGAAGTTCAATGCGAAGGTAATGGCAGCGGCGGCCCAGCCGGTCAAGGAGAGCCCGAGCGCGGTCGCGACGAAGGCGACGGGGATCGCCTCGGCCGGCGTGGCGATCAGGAAAAAGGCCAGCGCGAGCCCGATAAAAATCATATCAGACCTCTTTGCCGGGAGCGCGCCACTCCAGTGGCGCATCTTTCATGAAACTGAGCGCCACTGGAGTGGCGCGCTCCCGGCAATGACTCAGCCGACGCGCCAGACCTTCCGCGCCATCGACACGGGGAGTGCCTGCATGCGCTCCACGCCGGGCCCGACGATCATGCCGCCGACGCACAGCATCACCGGACCGCCTTCATCCGCCGCGAGCTCGTTGCTGCCGGTCAGCACCACGTCGCCCCGCCGTGCCTTGCGCCAGTTGTCATGCGGCGCACCCAGCACCGAGCTGATCGCCCGCTCCAGGCCGCCCTCGCGGTCGATCTCGCGGGCGGCCTCGAGGGCCGATGCCCACGTCGCCGCGCGCACGCGTACGCCGGTGATCGCCTGCACGGCATCAATATTGAAGGCGATGCAACAATTTTTCCCCCAGGCGAAGGGCATGTCCCGCCGCTCCTCGAGGAAGGCAGACAACCGCCCCTCCCAACCTTCGGCGCGGCGCAGCATCAGCGGCGACCCCAGATGATGTCCACGTCCTGCAGAGCAGCGACACCCTTCAGCCCGGTGTCGCCGGAATACAACTGCTCCTGGTGCTGCGACGTGTAGCGCCACTCGCGTGCGCGCTCGAGGTCGACGAGCTCGTGCTCATAGCGGAGATTGACGAGCGGGTTCTCCGGGTCGCCGTCGTCTATCTCGCCGACATCGAGGCGGCCACGGAAGACGATCTTGGGTTCGGCGATCAGCGCGCCCGCTTCGTCGAGCAGGCCGAGACGGATCGAGCCGGCCTGGCCGTTGGCGAGCTCGGCGAGCGCCTTGGCCACGTCGGCGGACTGAATGGCCTTGGCGCTGACAGTGATGCCCGCGCCCTGCACGTCGTCGGTCTCGTCGGCTGGCGTGATGGCGATCAGGTCGCCCACGCCCTTCCAGGTGTGGCCGTTCCAGTCCAGGTCGCCGAAGCCGGTCCAGTAGTAGCCGGTGTCGTTCGAGAAGGTGGCCTCGAACAGGAGGATCGGGCGCACGGTCGATGCCGCAACGGCATCGGCCATCGCCGTCGTGAGGTCGCGGCTCACGGCCTCAGATCCTCGACGCAGGAGATAACCGCCGGTTGGTATCGCCCCGCCACGTCGACCTTCAGGTCGTGGCTGGAATTCAGCAGCATGAACTTGCCCGTCGCCGACGAGACATAGAGCGTGGCCGAGTTGGTGAGCGCCTCGCGCAGCGCGGGCCAGATGTCGAGCGTGGCCTTGCCTGAGGAATCTAGGCTTGCGTCGACCAGGACCCTGTGCAGCCGCCGCGACGATCCCGTGCCGATGCTGAGCCAGTCGCCGGCCCGGAGATAG
>Ga0208916_10000942_pt1 | contig 12813 bp, 24 predicted proteins | sample DEB19_08_DNA_5_FD_184523 | JGI IMG/M metagenome (GOLD analysis project Ga0208916, IMG submission 184523) | Aqueous microbial communities from the Delaware River and Bay under freshwater to marine salinity gradient to study organic matter... | ecosystem: Environmental > Aquatic > Marine >... | reverse complement strand
GTCTAGGTCGCGTTGCGCTGCAACATTTTACCCGCCCCTGCCGGTATCCGTATTAAAATCAATAGGTTAAGAAATAAAAGCTAAAATGATAGTTAAAACGGCTTTTATTATCACGCCGAAAACGGTAAACCAGGTGATGGCCAGGCGATGGCCAGGTGATGGCCAGGCGATGCCAGAAGGCGAGCGAAATACATTCTTATATAGCAAGCTTGCCGTAAGTTTCGCGTAAGTATTTTCTTTGCAGATCGTATTGACAATGTGGAAACGTGTCACTACACTACATACATTAGCTAGGCAGTCGGCCTGGTAACACAAGGAGAATCAACAATGACAAATAAGACACAATCAGCAACAGACAAGGCCAAATCAATCGAGCGCCTGCGCAGCATGATTGATGTAGGGAATACAATCTACACTGTGCTGCGCCATGTATCATCAAGCGGTATGACGCGCTACATCGACTTATATGTCATAAATGATAATCGACCGCTGCGTATTACATGGTCTGCCGCAAAGGCCTTAGGATGGGCATACGATAGAAAACGCGAAGCCTTAAAGGTTACTGGGTGCGGCATGGATATGGGTTTTCATACCGTGTATACATTGTCGCGGGTTATTTATAGCGGCAAGGTAGAAGGCGATGCGGGCTACTCGCTCCAACATAATTGGATGTAAGACCATGACAAGCCCATTGATAACTGCCGCAAAGCGAAATACTAAGCGTGAAAACCTAGTCATAAGCATCGCTTGCAGCATTGTACTAGCTGGCCTTGTGCTGGCTTTCATTATCCAGGCAACAAAATAACCGGAGCGCATAACATGAAACTGCCATATAAGATAACAGAAGCTGCTAGTCGACTATACCGCGCCGGTGTTTCTTACCATGCTTTTGGCACGTTGAAAATATGTAAAACCGCATATTTTGACTATTACAAAGCAGACAAGATAACGGATGCGCAACTGGCAACAATCCGCGAATTTTGCCCCGATGTTCAGTTGCAAGGCATACGCTCCGAATACGCTCCTGAGATTAAGAGCGTTGCAATATGCTTTCCGAAAGCCGCATGGTATCGCAACAAATTTTCTATTTAACAAAAGGAAAATAAAATGAAAAACTACACCATAGGCCGATATTTGATAATGCTAGAAAATTTACATGATGGCGCCGTTGCTGTCTCTGCAATTCCTGACAATGGCGAGACAATACGCCGCCGATTTTATGGCTATACACAGAAAGAATTACGGAAAGAAATAGCAGCAATGGTGCGTTTAGGCTTTTAACAGGGGAATGAAAATGCGTACAGAACAGGTAAGAATCTACACCTTTGACGAATTGAACGATGCGGCAAAAGATAAGGCGCGTGAATGGTACAGAAACAATTTAGACTATCCGTGGTGGGATGAATCAATGAACAGCGTCAAATACTTTTGCGACGAATTCGGTGTAAGAATAAAAGACTATTCTATCGGGGTGTTTTCTCATTCTTACATTGAAACAGATGTAGAAAATTCAAACTTTCGCGGCTTAAAACTTAAAACAGTAAAACGCGACAATATGCCGACTGGATATTGTATTGATTGTGAATTATGGGAGACGTTTTATGATTATTTCAAACGTACTGGAGATGCGCTATATGCCTTTAATGAAGCCATTGATGCCGCCGTTCGGTCAATTGTTTATGATGCCGAATATCATTATACAGATGAATCGGTTGATGAAATGCTGACAATCAACGAATACGAATTCACCGAAAACGGATCAATCTACTAAGTAAAACGCAACATTATGCGTCTCTGCAACATGGGACGCATATTGGCGCGGTTTGCGCTATACCAGGGAGAAAATAAAATGAAATGCCAATACTGGAATAAAACAGGCCAATTCATTCTTACATTCGAACACGGATACCTTACAGTTTTCGATGATTATAAGAATAAAGATAATTGTATCGCCATACCGCCGGAGGCTTTAGGTTTTTGCCGGATTATAACGCGCGACTTCTCGATAAATTCGATGGTACGCTCTCTGTTTTTCGTTTTTCCACGTTTTAACGGGTAAGGAGAAAAAAATGACGACTAAAATAAAAGAGCAGAAAAACGGGGCTTGGACAGTATTCGAGAAGCTTGCTTCCGGCATGTATCTAGTAAAGCTTTACCGCCCACACGGACACCTAGAAGATAAGATTATCTGCGACGATTATAAAAACGCCCGCGCATATCTTGCAAGCTTTAATCGTATCGCTAAAATTTACTAAAGGAGAAAATAAAATGCTTACCACAATACCATTCTCAGGATTCTACGAAAGCCTGCACTCTTCTGCTATTGACGATTCTATCAATCAGGAATTTTCAGACGATTATGGCATCGTAAACAACGACCTTGCTTATCGCGCATTGGAATCAGCCGATTGGCACGAAGTATATAATGGGTACGCAAAAGAATACGCCAAAAGCTTCGGGCACGAATTCGGCATTAAAAGCCTATCGTTTGAATCTATGACTAGCCCAAGGGAATACAATTTTTCAACGGATAGAATTTTCTGTGAGATTGACTACGCCGAATTGTGCGGCATCATTAAAACATTTGATCTTAAGGCTTTTGCAGAATTTGTTCGGGAGCGTTTCACAAGCCGCGACGGTTTCATTTCATTCTATCCATCCGAATTAGCAGAGTGGGGCAGGGTAGAATCATGGGATCATAATCAATGCGGCACGGCCTTAGAATTTTACGCTATTCAAGAAAGCGGGGGCGAATACGATCATTGGCAGGAATACGCCATTATGGAAAATTCACTCTGCAATGGCTTTATGCAGGAATTGATTTGGCAAAATTGCCCAGATATGCCGCGCCTGTACCGCGTTTTTGAGTATCTGACAAAGAGGGCCGCATGATGACAACATACTCAATAATGGCTTTCGGCCCGTATCCATTCCCGTGCTTCCGAGAAGGCTTAAAATCAACACGCGCATTGATTAGGATGCGGGAAAGTCTCCAGTCGCTCGGATACCGTGATTTTGAGTATTTTAAGGATACGAAAAACGATGACGGCACTATGACAAGAAAATTGATTGACTAGAAAACGGGCCTTCGCGCCCGTTTTTTTTTGTTGCAGTAGCCAGTAACCTTTAGTGTGTTTTCCGCGTGCTAATGGGTACGTGCTATCGCGTGCCATTGCTCTTTTACAATTAGGGCAGTATCGGCTTTTGCTTGTCTATGGCTTAATCGCCAGGGCTTAGGCCATCCGTAGATTTTAGCCATGCGCGAAAGCGTAGGGATACATTCGGCCTAATTTTAAGATGCCATGCCATGCGGTAGGGTATCGGCTTGCCTGGATTTTATGTGCCATCGAGCAATGGCCTGTTATCAGATGCCTAAGCCTGGTTTTCCGGCTTTTGCCATAGTGCAATCCGCACTAGCATCGGATGCTAGAATCAGCACAGAAGCCACATAATCGCGTTTTAAGCGTTTTCCTGTGGTTTCCTATGTCTTACTATTTCTGACAAGTTTCAACGCGTTATATCGCGTTTTAATGTGGCGCGGTGCGATGTAGGTTTATGAAAAACGCCGACCAGCTGGAAGCCTTGTTTTATAAGGCTTTTAGCAAAATAGCAGATTATGTTGTGCGGTGCAATATCTTACAAAATCCGCTGGAAGCCTTATTCTATAAGGCTTTTGCGATTATGATACGCTGGAAGCTAGTGTCTATAAGGCTTTTAGCAGGAAAACACGCGCAAACCCTTGATTTTATTGGTTTTTTGCGGTGCAACACGAAATTTTCGATTTTTTTGGCCTGTGGATTTACGCTATTTGCTGTATATGGCAAAACCCCACCGGCGGGATTTTTGAAAAAAAATTGGACTTCGTTTTTCTGGCCGATGCAAGTCCTTGTTTCCGGTAAGCCGTAGGTTTTTAGACCAAAAATTAAAATTGTCGCTGACACCAGTGGCGAGGTTTTTTGTGCAAAAACACAAACCGTTGTTCCCGTTGTTCCCTCAGGATAGATTGTTCATCCGGTTACCTTGAAACCTTGGTTTCCTTGAAAAACGCACTTCCCAATCTATATGGAAAGCATATATTTTTCTCTCCATATATATTTACTACCTATATGTGTATATTACCATCCTCACATATAACTATACTTATATTATAAGGTAACCAAGGTAACCAGTATAAGTATCATATATAAATCAAACACTTACACCAGTTACCTAATCAGTTACCTTAGAAATAAGTTACCTTGAACGCAAGGTAACCTACTCCATGACCCACATCTTCATTGCTTTGCCGCTTTCTTTGACAGTTTTTCGTGTCCAGCCTAAATGACGCAGTGCATCACCAATCCGATGCTGGTCGGCACGAGAAACAACCTTGTCGTCAAACATAGCAACTGCAATGTCCATCAATCTAATGCGTGTTGCAGTAGCAAACTTATAGTCCTGCAATACATCAGACACTCTTGAAACCATGTAGTCATCAACGACCATGTGAGCTGCCTGGACTTCGGCTGAGTGCTTCATTACATCCTGCCAGCAAACGCCACACTCACGGAAGATAACAGCCGCTTGCGCCCAAATCTGGTCTCTATGCTGCTCAATCTTTTCTGCTTCACATTGACCAACCATCATTGGCAACCAGCGACGATTACCAGTCTGGTCAACAAGAAACTCGTCCTCATTTGTCGTCCCAATGAAGTTACAACGCCTAGCCATAACAGTTGAGAACTCTACAAACTTAGGAGTCCATTCTTCGTGAGTTTTTGTAATCCACGCCTTAATCCATTCTGACTCTTTAGTCTTAAGGCCACGAAGTTCTCCCAACTCACCAATCAACTTACCGCGTAGCTGCCGTGACAAGTCAGAATCTCTCCGGCTAGATAAGTCAATCTCAGTAAAAGTATCAACCAAAGGCGCAAGCGCCTTAACAGCCGTTGTCTTTAATGCACCTTGATTGCCAACAAGAATTGGAACCATGTCACACTTTGCACCAGGCTCAAGCACACGAGCCGCCATAGCAGAAGCAAAGTAACGACTTACAGCACCTTCGTACTCACTCTCTGCAACTCCAAAGAAGTCAGCAAATAGATGGCTGCAACGGTCAATGCCATCCCACTGTATGCTCACCAACCAGTCAATAGCAGAGTCGTACTCATTCTGCTTCATAACGGCTCGTACAACATCCTTAACCATAGCCATAGATGGCGTTTCAAACCCAGCAGCCTCAAGCATCACAGCAACACGAACATAGTCAGCATCAACAAATCTACGGCGAACACCATCAATCTCAATCATTGGAGACTCAGTAAACGAATCGTATGCCAATGACATAGATGCAACTGTTGATAGAACGCTAGTGTAAGAAGCAACGTACTTACCTTTGCTGTTTACCTCAAGCAAAGCGCCGCCTTGAGTAGTTAGTACTGGAGCTGAGCTTTTTAGCTCATCATCAGTCACTCGATAAGTAGTAGATGTGCCAATGTCATACAGAAAAGGCTCACCAGAATTGTCCAAAGACATAAACGCTGCCTCTGAAACACTCTCTCGGAAAGGAGCCTCACAACGTATCTTCTGACCTACATCAAGAGTCTTTATCCACTCACCAAATGGCTTAATCTCACCACGAGAACAAATCTCTGTTTCAAGCGTCAATGAACCACGCTCCACTACTTGATAGGAAGTTAGGCTGGCATTAATAGATACTGCAACATTAGACTTCTTCTTAAAGTCTGACACAATCTTGTCAGTTACAATGAACTTATCAATATCTAGCAAGCCACCATCAGGATTAACGATAGTCACGCCAGCATCTGCCACCGTATATCCATCAATAGACGTTTCTGGCTTACCGCAGAACACGATACGACCAATTGCAATTACGCTCGTATCAATCAGAGTACGGTTTGACGCACCAATCTGCTTACCAGGCACTTGACGGCTCATAATAGGACTTGGGAAAGCCAACCCCTTGTTGACCGCTTGCATGTTGATATAAGTGCGTAGCTGGTCAATCGCAACTGGGTTTACAGACTTAATCTTAACCCATGAATGTGATGGTAAGCCTGGTTCTTCACCAATCTTGTGATGGCGAGTAGAACTTGCCCTCATATCAATTCTGGCGCATTTATCAATACCAGGAATAACCTTAGCCATCATTGCCAGCTTGTCAGCAATAGGTAAGCAAGCAATCTCTTTTGGCATACCTGCTGGTGTATCAAAATCTAGCAACAACCAGCAAGTGCTAGTCATGCTGCGCTTCAGTCTTGCGCCATACAGCTTGCCGTCAGCCTCCATTAGCTTACCGTTAATTTGCTGTGGCTGAATATCAAACATCTGGCACAAAGCCTTCTCAGTCACCATGTTGATAGGCTGACTTGGCTCCCAGTCTTTCCACAAACCAGTAATTATTGCGGCGTTCTCATGATCAGATAGCAAATTTAGTAGCTCTGCCATCTTGTCAATGGTTGATACATCCTTGCACGAAGCAATACCTTCAAATATGTTAGCGTTTGACTTCTTAACGACTTTTCCATCAACAAGAGAGAAGTGCTTGTTGACTGCTGGTGGGTTGATTGATTTTACTGCTGTGATATACGTCATTGCGCGTCCTCCTGCTCGATGAAGTCAAAAATCTTCTTACCCGTAGGTACTTCATCGTGTCGGATGAACGGCCTGTTACCGTGTTCAACTATCTTAACTACAGAAAGGCAGTTCGTGCATTGTACGCAGTAGTGGACGGTCCCATTCGAGAATGTACGTCTTGCATACACACGATAGCCATGATGATCGCAATCTTTCATGGTATCTCCAAGTTGTGCCTGTCACATGACAGAACAGCTACTCTACACCCCTTTCCAAACTTTTTGCACACCACATCAAAAAAAGTGTTGACAATGAGTTAAATTGTGGCTACATTGGTCATGTGCAATCAAGCACAACAGGAGAGAAAAATGAAACCGTTTGACCTAGAAAAGTTCAAAGCTGGTGCAGTTGGCATCACGCGCTGTGGCGAAGAAGTTACGTTTGTAGCGCATGTGCCAAAAGCGCAAGAAAACTATCGACTTGTGTTCATGGACCACCTAGGATGTATCGAACAATGCGCTGAAACTGGGCGATATTTGGGACACATGGAAACTGATTTAGACATCATCGGCCTAAAGCAAGAGACAAAGACGTACTGGATCAACATGTATGAAGGTTCATGCTATGGCTATGAAAGCAAAGAAAATGCAGATCAAGTAAGTTTTGTTAATAATAAGCGCATCAATAACAAAGCCTACAAAGTGGAGATTGAACTATGAACTCAGAATCAATCAGCAAGATAGCAACTGCTTTAGTAGAAGCGCACAAAGGATTTAAGCCTGTAGCTCAGTCTGGCCGTAACCCGCATCTAAAGTCTAGCTACTCAACTATTGCTGACTACCTTAACGCAGTTCAACAACCGTTGCTTGCTAATGGCATCTGCATCTCGCAGTCAGTCAGCAAGACTGAAGTTGGTATTGCAGTAACCACTAAGCTAATCCATACGTCTGGAGAATATCTTGAGTCAGAAGCGTGCGTTTTACCAGTCGAAAAGCCAAATGCTCAGGCGGTGGGCAGTGCGATCTCGTATGCTCGACGATACTCGCTTGCCGCTTTCCTTGGTATTGCGGCGGGAACGGAGGATGATGACGGCGCTGCGGCTTCTAAAGTTACTCAACAAAAAGTATCTCCTTCTGAAGCAGCTAAAGCAGCACGAGCAGCAAGTCTAACTAAGCAATCAGCAGAAGGGATGCCATTCTAATGAGCAACGAGACATTATTGATTATTACATCATTCTGTGCAGGGGTAATTGTTACATGCACAGTTCTTAACATTGCAATGCTTTGGGACAAGAAATGACACTACATATCGGACAAGAGTTTCATGACCAACGGACGGATGCTTGGGCTGAAGCCAGGCTTGGCCGAATCACGGCGTCAAAGATTTATGACGTAATATCCAAAACTGCTAAAGGTGCATATACATCGAAGCGAGATGACTACGCCTACCAGTTGGCAGCAGAGCGTATGACTGGGCTTGCTACGCGCTTCTACACCAATGACGCTATGCTATGGGGTCAAGAGACAGAAGCTCTTGCTCTTGAGTTCTATCAAGAGTTCTATGGTCATGTTGTTACGCAAGCACCATTCATTATTCACCGTCAGATGGAGTTCTGCGGCGCTTCTCCTGACGGGATTGTCAATCAACAGTATCTTGTTGAAATCAAATGCCCACAAACAAATACATTCCTACGCATCAAGCATGATAAAGTGCCGCCTCCGCAGTATGTAGCACAATGCCAAATGCAAATGGCTGTAACTCAAGCACCAAAAACTGACTTGTTCTTCTATGACCCAAGGATCATTGAACCATCAAAGCAGTTCATCTTGTTTGAAATTGAACGCGATAACGACTACATCGCAAATCTTGAACATGAAATCGTATTATTTAACGACCTAGTACGGTCAATCACTGAGGAGTAACAAATGAGCAATTACGACAATACAAACACTGGGTCTCTTTTCAAGGCAGACAAGGGTGACAATGAAAAACGACCTGACTATCGTGGTTCGGTCAACGTAGATGGCGTTGAATACTGGCTGTCAGCATGGATTCGTACCGCTGGTGACAACAGGAAACGCGCTGGCGAAAAGTTCATGTCGCTGAAGCTGGAAGCTAAGGAACAGCAGTCAGCTCCACCCCCAAAGCCGCAAGCCGCAGTGGATCAGGACATTCCGTTCTAGCACCAAACTTGCTTGAAAGTTTTAAGAACGACCCTGTTATCCGTGAATTAGCAGAAATTGCACCGGACAGCAGGGTTGTTCAAATCAACAACATCAAGCAAAAGAATCTAACTGTGGCTGACTTAGTGGATGATTTAACTCCGTTTTATTCTGTTGATAACACAAAGCAAGCAAGAGAGCTGCGAGAAACCAAGCGCAAGAACGCAGCATACGTTAATGCACTATCTGGACAGAAGCATTTGAAGGAATAAGATGTCAGTAATAAAATCTGTAAGCGATGACCAAAGCTACATCATTAAGTCAATTATGGAGTTAAACCATATTGAACGTTTTGATGCAGACATCAGCTACGGCAAAGGTGGCTTCTGGAAGGAATTGCCAAGACCAGTTGATTGCTATGACATAGACCCACAACACGACTATGTAATTAACGCTAGTAGCGTTTCATTGCCGGTTGTTAATGGATATTACAAGTCAATCATTTTTGACCCGCCTTTTTTGACCTACATTAAACATGGCAGAGAGCATAACAGCATAATGGGTAGGCAGTTTAGCGGATATTGGACGTACAGCGAACTTGAAGAACATTACAAGATGACGCTTGCAGAGGCCCATCGAGCATTGTCAAAAAAAGGCATCATGGTTTTTAAGTGTCAAGATATAGTCCATAACCACTCACTGCATCCTACGCATATCAATGTCGTTAATTGGGCCGAAGGTATGTTCAGGTTTAAGGATATGTTTGTATTGAATGCTAAACATCGGATACCAGTTCCGCAACAAGAAGGCACAAAGAAGAAAGTGCAAAAACATGCACGAATTTATCACTCATATTTTTTAGTATTGGAAAATAAATGAAACTACCTACCGCAGTAAAAGACGAACTAATTACTCTGTACTCAGACCTTCGTGACGCTCGTGAGAACTTCAACGAAGCCGTCAAAGCAGTTGCAGAGAAGTACAACAAGAAGCCAGGTGTTGTTCGTAAGCGAATCAAGCTGGAAGCAGAGCATAAGCTAGACGCTTATGAGGCTGAACTTCAGATGGTGTTAGAACTATGACTAAAACTATTGATGCACTTAAGCTGGCAGAGGAAGCGTTAGAAGGCTGGAAAGAATATGACACATGGACTGACCAGCAAATGTGGAATGATGACGATGAAGAAGCCCTAGCCGCCATCCGTGAGGCATTAGCCGAACCTGTGCAGGAGCATGAAAGCCGAGAGGATATTGCAGCTAAAGAAATGTTTGAGGGGTTTTCTAAAGCGTGGGCCGAGCCTGTGAAGCAGGAGCCGATTGGATATATTGATGACATGGCTCCAGGACTTATTCACTGGACTACTGGCGACTGGCCAAATGAGGGAACTAAACTCTACGCAGCCCCAGTATCAGTTGAATCCGCAGTCCTAGCAGAGCGTGAGGCGTGTGCGAAGGTGTGCGACATGATGGAATGGCGAGGGCGTAGCGATGAAGCTATTTGGAAAGGCGATGCAGCAGATGAGTGCGCCGCAGCCATCCGAGCTAGGGGAAACAAATGATCTGCATTGGCTGTGACCCAGGATTAAAAGGTGCAATAGCCGCCATAAAAGACGGCTATATCATCACGCACCTATTTGATATGCCAACCATATCGCACGGTAAGTCTGGAAAGCAGATGGTAAGTGCGTCTGGCTTGCTTGAACTGTTCTCTACCATCATCACAGATAATAAAGGTGAGCAATTTGCCTGCTTTGTTGAAGAAGTTGGCACGATGCCTGGTCAAGGCATTAGCTCTGCCTTCAACTTTGGAAAAGGCGTAGGCATCCTAGAAGCCTGTATCACAGCCAAAGGCATACCGTTGCACATGGCTCGCCCTGCAACGTGGAAGAAGGCACTTGGATATACGTCTGACAAAGAGTACATCCGTAGCGACATCATCCGTAAGTGGCCTTCTTACGCTGATTTTTTCAAACGCAAGTTAGACTCAGACCGCGCAGAAGCCGTTGCTATGGCTATGTATCTATGGAAAAAGGAGTTCGCATGAGTCCAATTGAAGAACTAGCCAAGCAGGAATACAAAGCTGGCTACGATGCTGGATACTCAGATGCAATTGCTAAGACAAAGAAAGTTCTTATGGCTGCGCATGAGTTAAGCAAGCAGTACCACAACCACTATCACTACATTACTTTGCAGCTTGACGAAGCGTTGGAGAAAATCAAATGATTAAGAAAACAGACTGGATGTCAATTCGCATCCCAGAGGGCTTGCGCGAACAGCTAAAGAAAGAAGCAGAAGCCAGCCATAGAAGCCTTGCTGCTTACGTCTTGCACGTTTTAGAGTCGCGCACACAAAAAAGTTCTAAAAAGTCTTGACACAGCATTTCTTTGTTAGTATTATTAGTACATCAACTAACAAACAAGGAGAGAAAAATGAACGCACAACACACACCTGGACCATGGGGCGTGATTATTGGCGACGCTGGGCCGATTGTTTTCAGTGGTAACAAGGGAAACATGGTTGCGCAATGCGTGAAGGGTTTTTCAACCATAGAGCGAGACGCCAACGCCCGCCTTATTTCCGCAGCTCCTGATCTGCTGGAGGCTTTAGAACTTGCTCATGCAATGCTTTGCGGTGCAAATATGAACGAAAAAGTTGTTGCAAAAAAAGTAATTGCGGCAATCGCCAAAGCAACCGGAGCCTAACATGCACACACTAGCGCTCGTACTCAGCATTATCAGCAGCATCATCTTCATCATCTACATGCTTGTTGCATTGTTCGCCACACGCCAACCGCAAGACAACACAATCACTATCAAAGGCAGTTTTGTTACAAGAACTATTGACACAGTAGGAAATTCATATACAATAAATCGCACGATTGAACATCGTTAATACTTAACTTACAAGGAGCATCACATGGAAAAGCAACTAGCATTTCGCATTTCGGCAGAACTTCACAAGAAACTTGAAGCACTGGCTAAAGAGCAACAACGCAGCGTATCGCAAGTAGCTCGTATGGCTATTGCTGAATACTTGAAGTAATCACAACTAGGAGAGAGTCGTGAACAATCTATTCAAAAAGCTATTCACAAAACAACAAGAAACCACGCCGTGCAAGGCTTTGCTTGAGCTAGATGCTATTCGTGAGCGTAATGAGAAACGTATGGCAGAGATTAAAGAAAGCATGGGAGAGCTGTACATCTTACATCCAAGTCACAAAAAGTCGCGTCTTGAGATTGCGAGGCCGGTATGAACATCATCGAAATTGCGAAAGAGGCTGGCTTTGACATAGACGAAGGATTGTTTCCGTTCGAGGCTAGTGAAGATAAATTTATTGGCACAGAACGCACACTTGAAGCGTTTGCCGACCTTGTCCGAGCAGAACGGGAGTGGGTTGATTTTACGGATGATGAGATTGAAGACACTATTCACGAGTGGTGGCAGGACGATTTGACTTGTAAGTACTCAGACCTTGCCCGTAAAGTCATTGCCGCTTTCAAGGAGAAACAGAAATGAATTACACGACTGAACGACTGCTAATAATTGCAGGTATTGGGTTCACCATCGGCTATATTTTAGGGAAACTATGGGTATGAACAAAACAACCGAAGCATTGAAGCTGGCAGAGGAAGCGTTAGAAGGCTGGAAAGAATATGACACATGGACTGACCAGCAAATGTGGAATGATGACGATGAAGAAGCCCTAGCCGCCATCCGTGAGGCGTTGGCAGAGCAGGAGAAGCTAGTGCCAAAAGTGTCTCATGGCCTATGTGGAGGCTGCGCCAAAACCGCTGCCGATGGATGGGCTTTGTATTGTGTTGAGTGTTGGGAGAAAGCCGAGCCCGTGCAGGAGCCGGTGGCGATTGTTGTGGAAGTTGACCGACATGGCGATGCCACAGTTGTCAGCGGTGCGTGGCAGCTAGACGGTGGAACGCATACTTTCTACGCAGCCCCAGTATCCGCAAAGCGTGAGTGGGTTGACCTGACCTGCCAAGAAATTACTGCCTTGATTATGGAAGGTGCAGCAGGTGGCGGCTGGCAAGGTTTTGCAGAACGCGTACTGGCCGCATGGAAGG
>Ga0208916_10000940_pt1 | contig 12822 bp, 13 predicted proteins | sample DEB19_08_DNA_5_FD_184523 | JGI IMG/M metagenome (GOLD analysis project Ga0208916, IMG submission 184523) | Aqueous microbial communities from the Delaware River and Bay under freshwater to marine salinity gradient to study organic matter... | ecosystem: Environmental > Aquatic > Marine >... | reverse complement strand
TAAATGACTTGGAGGAGTGTTGATTAAATCTCTTACAAGGTATGTGTACTTAGCGATCACCGCTGCACGAGCTACCGCAGACTTTGCATCCGCAGATGAAGCAAGCTTTGAATGAATAGTGATTGTCTTTAGTGGCGCTTTGAAATCCGCCTTTGTTGAACCGCGAAACTCAACAAATGAGTACGCACCAAGTGCTGCGCCCTCAGCAACGGCAGATACCTCTTGAAGAGTTTTTGCAGGAAGAGAAAATGTTGCAGATGATGTTCCGGCAAGGGCACGTGAAGCAGCACCTGCGGCACGACGCAAAGTCTCATGAGAATACTGAGCTGATTTACTTCCAAGACCGGTGAAAACTAACAAACGAACATGAGTACCAGGCACCTTAATTACTTCATCGGATTTACCAGTCGCACCCATGTCAGCAAGCTGGGCTAAAACAGTCTTGGTATCAATCGCCATTTCGCCGGTCTCAATTGCAAGGCCGCCCTTGGAGTTTGTTGATGCAAGCCCCAGAACTAGAACCTCATCCTTAACGACGCCATCTGAAATCTTTAGTGTGCTCATACCCGCAAGCGTAATAGAACTATTGGTAGGTTTGCACAATGAAGACATCACCACTGAACGAGAAACACATCGCCCTCAACGCAAAGATGGCCGATTTTGGTGGGTGGATGATGCCAATCGAGTATCCGGGCGCAGGGGTATTGGCAGAGCATGCCGCGGTGCGCGATCGTGTGGGCCTCTTTGATGTCTCCCATCTGGGCAAGGCTTCAGTTATCGGTGAAGGTGCCCTTGAATTTCTCAACCAGTGTTTAACAAATGACCTCAATAAGATTGAGGATGGGTCGGCCCAGTACACCCTGTTGTGTACACCAACTGGCGGGGTGGTTGATGATCTCATCGCATATCGCAATTCAAGCAGCGACTTCTTTTTAGTGCCGAACGCATCCAATACATCAGATGTTGTTAAGGTGTTGCAAGAAAAAGCTCCAGCACATATACAAGTAAAGAATTTGCACAACGATTTCGCCGTTCTTGCGATTCAAGGTCCTATGGCTCCGCAAGTTTTATCCAAGCTAGGCGTTGAAGTAGATATTGATTACATGGCCTTTACCCATGTCAGTGTCTCTGGAGCAGATGTGATTGTTTGCCGAACTGGTTACACCGGCGAATTAGGTTTTGAATTACTTCCCAAGGTTGGCGATGCCTCAAAGGTTTGGGATGCAATCGTTGCCGTGATTACCCCGATGGAGGGCTTGGTGTGTGGTCTTGGTGCACGTGACACATTAAGAACTGAGATGGGATACCCATTGCACGGACATGAGCTTTCGCTGGAGATAACACCAGTAGAAGCCAGCGCTAGCTGGGCGGTTGGCTGGGCAAAGGATGAATTTATTGGCTCCGAAACTCTGCGTTCCCAAAAGCAGAACGGAGCTTCACGTAAAAGCTTTGCTCTTAAAGCTCTAGATCGCGGAATCCCTCGCGCAGGCATGGTTGTAAAAAATCAAAGTGGCCAGACAGTTGGTGAGATAACTAGTGGAACCTTCTCTCCAACGCTCAAAATCGGAATTGGAATTGCTCTACTTGATTCAAATACCCAGGTGGGCGACACACTAGTAATAGATGTTCGAGGTCGAGATTCTCAATGTGAGGTTGTCAAACTTCCCTTTGTTACTTCACATGTTCGGTAAAAACTACCGGAGCTAAGAAAGCTGCTCGAGTATGTGTTCTTCGCAAAGCTGAAAGAACCGCTTTCCCAGATATTGCAATAAGCACACTTGTAAAGATCGCTCGTGGAATATCCCACGCCATCGATGTCGCAAAGTGGAATGTTATAAAGCGTGAGATATTTTCAGATATATCCCCATTGGGAATGTATGACAATTGAGTCGAACTTCCGAGCGCCCATGGCCAGAATTGGAGATCCATCAAAATGCCAAATATTTGCGCAGCTACGATGCCATACACAATCAACATCGCAATCTCTTGCGGTCCACGAATCTTTTTAGGTAACGACCCTGCCAGCAAACCAATCCAAGCAGCAGCAAAGAGCTGATACCCCAGCCAAGGCCCCATGCCGCCTGTGAGCAAAGCGGATACAAACATTGAAATCATTCCCAAGAGAAAACCAAATGAGGCACCAAATACCCTGGCACTCAGAATCAAGATAAACCACATCGGCTCAATTCCAACCGCACCTGCACCCAGTGGGCGAAGGGCGGCAATCAACGCTGAAAGAACTCCTAGCAGGGCAACTGATTTTGCATCTAGATGTTGATGTGAAATCTGCAGAACAACGACAACAAAGGAGGCTGCAACAGCCAGCCAGAAAAACATCTGAGTTTGCGGCAACTCATCTCCAACGAAGAAGAAGGGCCAGGTAAATCCGGCCAAACTAAAGATCGATGCGATGGCAAGGACAGCTGAAGTGAATCTAGAGAAGGTAAAAATGTTTGCCGTTGTTTTCATCGCAACTCCTCGATGGCGGCAATAACATCCTTAACCCGTAGCCATGGCTGCGGAGACATTACCTTTGCTACCTGAGGCGCAAATGCAGGAGAAGAAAGTAGGACATCCAAAGTTGAGCCATCGGCAACGATCTCCCCATCTGCAATAAAGATAACTCGCGTAGCTAGTTCGGCAACAAGCTCGACATCATGTGTTGCTAGAACAACCGCCCTTTTAAATGTTGTTGCAAAAGCTAAAAGCATTCGCGTTAACTCATTCTTAGCTTGATAATCAAGACCACGCGTTGGTTCATCTAAGATCAAAATCGATGGGTTAGATGACAAGACAACGCTTAGAGCCAAAGCCAAGCGCTGACCTTCAGAAAGATCCCTTGGGTGAGTATTAATAGACACCCCAGAAACAAGTTGCTCTAGAACCGCCAAGGTTGTTCCGGGTGCGACTCCATTATCTGCATCTGCTTGTTCGCACTCAACGCCTACTGATTGTCCATACAGCAAATCACTGGGCTCTTGCGGAATAAACCCAACGCTTTCACGGCGCTCTCTTCCCTCCAGACCAAAAGGGTCCCTTTCAAGAACAGTGATTTTGCCGGCGCTTATTTGATTAACTCCGGCCAGTGCCTTTAACAATGAACTTTTTCCAGCACCGTTTCTACCCATGATGGCAACTATTTCGCCCATAAAGATCTGAGATGAAACTCCGTTGAGTGCCTTTGTGTTTCCATATGTAATGGTCACATCTTTAAATGAAATAGCTTCTGTCAGTTGCGCTACTTCTTGTTTTTTCTTGTCAGTGATTGGAATCTCTCTGAACTCAGTTGTTAAACGGCGCATCTGACGAACGGTGGTTCCGATCTCCTTTAGCCCAAGTGCTCTTGCTAGATGGACGATTGGGGGAGCGATTGGTGAATCTATGAGAATCTCTTCGGGTGTTCCAACTTTTGCGATGCCTTCTCCATTGATGTGAACTATGCGGTCGGCAAATTGGATGACACGCTCTAACTTGTGTTCTGCGATTACTACCGTAAGCCCAAGGTCATGAACCAAACGATGCAGGATAGATAGAACCTCTTCAGCTGCTATCGGATCTAAGGCACTTGTTGGTTCATCAAGTACCAAAACCTTTGGGTGGGTAACCAAGGCGGCACCGATGGCAACTCTTTGCTGTTCACCACCGCTTAGGGTTGCAATTGATCTATTGCGCAAATTTGCCAGACTCAAAAGGTCGAGAATCTCTTCAACTCTCTTTCGCATCACATCATTGGGAAGGTTTAAAACCTCCATTCCAAAAGCCAACTCTTCTTCAACGGTGTCGGCCACAAAACCATTTGCAGGGTTTTGGCCAACAATTCCAATCACATGTGCCATTCCACCGGGCTTGGTCAACTGCGTGGATACGCCATTAACACTGACATCTCCCGCGAGAATTCCACCTGTGTGATGGGGGACTAGCCCATTAATCAGACGCAGTAATGATGATTTGCCTGATCCAGTTGGTCCAATAACCAAGACCATCTCGCCTTCAGCTATGGTCAAGTTGAGATCTTCCAGAACTGTTTTTGCCGAATTGGGATAGACCAACGAGACATTAGAAAACTTAATCATGACAACGCGACCAAACCAACAGCCGATAAAACGATCAAGGAATCCTTCAAGTGCCAAGAAATGGGACGGTATCGAGTTCGTTTTTTACTGACTCCGTATCCACGACTATCCATTGCTGCCGCTAGATCGAGAGATCGCGCAAGAGACTCTTCCAAAAGAGGGATAGCTACTCTTCTCCAAGATTTTAATCCGCGGGTGCTCTGTCCTCGTAAGCGTTGAGCCATTCGTATGCGCTTAACCGCACCTACTAGCTGCGGCAAAACAGAGGCGGCAATAACAACAGCCACCGCAAACTCATAAACATAAATAGGTAGGACTCGAAGCAATCGGTGAGGACTTGTTAAGGAAGCAGCGGCGCCAAATAAAACAATAATCGAACAGATCAAAAAGCCCTCAGATAATGAGGATGACAATCTTTCCCATGTCACAGCTCCACCAATACGAATGCCGGGCATCCATGTTGGCAACGGAAGGATCGGCAACTTAAACAACTCTGTACCGGGGATGGGTACTCCAATAGTGATCCCGATGAAAGTTCGCACCATCAAAATCCACATGGATAGTTTTAAGGTCCAATCAAAACTCTTGGCCCATGGAGCTTGATCACGAAGGGAGAACACAACAACCATCACTACAACCAAACAGCAGGCGGTATACAGGGTGTTATCAAAGCGAAGGATCGAAATCGCTAAGCCGATAGCCCAGAGCCACCATGTGAATGGGTGTAGTGATGGTTTTGTCATGATTACTTCTTCAAGTAACCCTTAGGTGTCTTCATCTCTACACCACACTCTTTTGCCGGATATCCATTAATGCCACAGATAAATCCTGAACCTTCAGCACGAACCTTTACCGCTTGTCCCAAAACATCGATACCCAAGGCTGATTTTTCTGCTACAACACATTTTTGAATTAATCGAGGTGTCGACTCACCCTTTGGTCGCAGAACTGAAGAGCCAAAATCCACCATTACGGCGATGCGTTTCTTTCCGGCAACTGGCTTTGTCTTTCCGCAGATTGCTGAAAAGGAAGGTGCGACCTTGGGCGATTTTGCATCCGGTATCGCATCGCTACTGAAAGTAAATGCCCAACCTTCGACCGAGCCATCAGCAACATTGACCGTTGGGCCAGTCATCGCAGGTGTCCATGCAGTTGCACCGGGTGCTGCTTGAAAATAACCCCAGTAACGCCAACCGGTTTGTGCAGCTTGTGCGTTAGGAAGGGAAAGCGCGGTGAGAATTAAAAATGAAATAAATATCTTGAACTTCATTGCTGTGTAGCCTCTCAATATTCAAAGAGTCTCACAGGGAGTGAACCGAAACTAGGGCGATGGAAATAAACGCGACTTAGTCTTAGGAGCACACCCCGCAAACCTCGGCGGGTGTTTGTCTCATCTCGATCTAATAGGTAATCCGACTTATTCTTTTAGGAATCAATTCCTGTGTAGAACTTACGGTTGCGGGTCAGCGTCGGATTTTCACCGAACTTCCCCTATTAGAAGAGCTATTAAGTTGTGGCGCAACCAAACCACATCAAATAGGGGTTGGCAACTAGGCGCGCACGTCCTAGGCTCGAACCATGGAATACAGACGCCTTGGCAGTACCGGAATGTATGTTTCTGAGATCTCTTACGGAAACTGGATTACACATGGAAATCAGATTGAATCTGATGCAGCTATTAAATGTGTAAAGGAAGCTCTTAATCAGGGCATCACAACCTTTGATACCGCAGATGTTTATGCCGGAACTAAGGCTGAGGTTGTTTTGGGTAAAGCCCTCAAAGGTGTTCGTCGAGAGTCATATGAGCTCTTTACAAAGGTGTACTGGCCAACAGGTACAGGTAAGAATGATCGCGGACTTTCTCGCAAACACATTATTGAATCCTGTAACGCATCTCTAAAGAGACTTCAAACAGACCACATTGATCTTTACCAGATGCACCGTTTTGATTACGAGACGCCACTGGAAGAATCCTTGAGCGCTTTTGATGATCTAATCCGTGCCGGAAAGGTTCATTACATTGGCTTCTCCGAATGGAACGCTTCTCAAATCAAATCAGCTTTAGCGATTCAAGATGCCCGTGGGTACAACCGTTTTGTTTCAAGCCAACCTCAGTATTCCGCCTTGTGGCGAGTTATTGAGGCAGAGGTTGTGCCTTTGTCGCAGAAAGAAGGAATCGGACAGATTGTCTGGTCGCCTATGGCGCAAGGTGTTTTAACTGGAAAGTACTTGCCAGGAAAGAAAGCACCTGCTGGCTCACGTGCAACCGATAAGGGCAGTGGCGCAAATATGATTAAAGGTTGGATGCGCGAAGAAGTGCTTGAAGCGGTTCAAAAGTTAAAGCCAATCGCAGATCAAGCTGGCCTATCGATGTCACAGCTGGCGATCGCATGGGTATTGCAAAATCCAAATGTTTCTAGTGCAATCATGGGTGCGACAAAACCAAAGCAGGTAAAGGAAAATGTTAAGGCTGCCGGAATTAAGTTGGATGCCGATATCATGAAAGCAATTGATCTTGCTCTTGGAAATCTACCGGAACGCGATCCTAAGAAAAATGAAAGTCCGAATCCTCGGGCTTAATTGATCGATTCGCCAACCTTTACTTGTGGGTGCGGTGCGCGAAGGCGTCGCATCTGAGTTGAACGAAGCCATGCGTACATTCCCAAGCCCTTTGTAGATGTGCCAGGAAATTTACTTTCGACCGCTTTGCGGATCTTTCGTGAGAGAAAGATTCCATCGATAACTGCGGTAACCAGTACTGCGTACATCAATGCGATGGCACCAACTTGTACAGCGGCAATAGGAAACAGAGTTAAGACAAGAACGATGAAGATGATTGGTAGGAAGTATTCGCCGATCGAACGACGTGCATCAACATAGTTGCGCACATATCGACGAGCTGGACCGCGATCACGTGCTGGTAAGGCAGCTTCATCCCCACGAAGGTATGCAGCTCGTTGGGCTACACGGCTCTCACGCGCAAGCGCCTTAGATGCACGCTTCTGATCCTTGGTAACGATGGGAGCCAAGGTTGATACCTTGCGCTTTGATTCCACATCTTTTCGCTTTGGTGTTGGGCGGCCTTTGCCTTCATTGCTAGTCATGGGGCAACTATAGAGCCCGACCCATAATCTGCTCGACTCGCAGCAGGGGTTATCCATGAGTAAGATTGGCGAAGTAGTCAATCGAGGAGAGCGGCAAATGACAACAGAGGCAACGACAGATACAACGACAACAGGCATTCTTCTAACAGAAGTAGCTGCATCAAAGGTAGCTGCCCTGCTTGCGCAAGAAGGTCGCGATGACCTCAACCTTCGCGTTGCTGTCCAACCTGGTGGTTGCTCAGGACTTAAGTACCAGTTGTACTTTGATGACCGCAATATGGATGGAGATATCGTGCGCGAATTTGGCGCAGTAAAGGTGATCACAGACAAGATGTCTGACCCATACCTTTCTGGTGCAACTATTGATTTTGTAGACACAATTGAGAAGCAAGGCTTCACAATTGATAATCCCAATGCACAAGGTTCTTGTGCATGCGGCGATTCATTTAACTAAGTAATCCTCTTTTAGCGATTAGTATCCCTACATGAAAATCGGTGTAGCGGGTTCGGTTGGTCTTGATCACTTGATGACTTTCTCCGGAAAGTTCACCGACTCTTTGGTCGCTGGTTCTCTTGAAAAAGTTTCTCTGAGCTTCCTTGTTGATAGCTTGGATGTTCGTCGTGGAGGTTGTGCAGCTAACATCGCTTACGGAATGGGCGTCCTCGGATTAAATCCAATTTTAATCGCCGCCGTTGGTAAGGACTGGGCTGATTACGAAGCCTGGCTAACTCGTCACGGGGTTGATACTTCGCATGCATTAGTTTCTTCAACTCTTCACACAGCACACTTTGTTGTTACAACGGATCAAGATCTCAATCAGATCGCATCATTTTTTCCAGGTGCAATGTCAGAGGCTCGCAACATTGAGTTAAGCCCGATCATGGAAAAAACAGGTCGCTTAGACATGATGGTTATTTCACCTGATGATCCAGAGGCGATGCTTCGACACTCTGAAGTCTGTCGTCAGTTGAATATTCCATTCGCTGCAGACCCATCGCAGCAGATGGCAAGAATGACAGGCGATGAGATCAAATTGTTGATTGATGGCGCCTCGTACCTATTTTTAAATGAGTATGAATTGGCTTTGGCGATGCAAAAGACTGGTTGGACAGATCGTGAAATTTTGGAGCGGGTGAAGTACCGCGTTGTCACACTTGGCTCACAGGGCGCAAAGGTAGAAAATGCTTCAGGCGAGTTTGTTCAAGTTACTTGTCCGAAGGAAAAATCAAAGACCGATCCAACAGGTGTTGGTGACTCATTCCGCTCAGGGTTTATTGCAGGCCTGGCATGGGGTCTTTCTCACGAGCGCTGCGCCCAGTTAGGTGCGTTGATTGCTACCTATGTAATTGAAACCTTGGGGACTCAGGAATACCGATTTACTTCAGCTGAGTTTGTGGCCCGATTTGAAGAGGCCTATGGCAAGCAAGCCGCCGATGAGGTTTCAGCCCACCTGTAATGGTGTGAGCAGTGCCACCCCTCTTCGCCAATAGGCTCATGCCACGCTTGGGGGGATTTCAAACTATCCTTAGCCCATGTCCCGACGCACCGTATTTAGCCGCATGAAAGCCCTTCTTTTCCTAGCCCCAGTTCTACTGCTGACCGGTTGTTCAAAAGTTTCCGGCCTAGGTTTTGAAGAAGGTGTTACGAGCGTTAACGATCAATCATTGTCATTGTGGCAAGGAGCATGGATTGCTGGTGGAGTCGTCGGTGTTTTCACTCTGATTTTGATTTTATGGCCGGCCGTTTTTCATCGTGGAAAGAAAGATGATCCATCATTTCCAAAGCAAACCCAGTACAACGTTCCGGTTGAGGTTGCCTACACAATAATTCCATTCATTATCGTTGCGGTTCTTTTCTACTACACCGCGCAGAAGCAAACGGTTATCACCGAAAAGACAACAACGTATGCACACGAGATTACCGTTGAAGGTATTCAGTGGTCATGGCAGTTTGGATATCCAGAAGCTGGACCAAACGCAGTCGTCACGGGAACACCAGAGCAAACTCCAACACTTGTTGTGCCTCTAGGGGAGCGGGTTCGCTACACGCTTACTGCAAATGATGTTGTTCATGGTTTCTGGATCCCTGCTTTTATGATTCAAATGCAAAACCTTCCTGGTGTGACCAATCATCTTGAGTTCACCGCCAATAAATTGGGTGAGTTCCCAGGCCGTTGCAATATTTTGTGTGGACGCAACCACACGCAAATGCTCTTCAAGGTCAAGGTGGTAACACCGGCCGAGTACGACGCATATCTTGAAACATTAAAGGGAGGCCAAGCATGACAACCTATGCAGAAAAGCCAACAATGACGGCAGCGCCTTCGATGGCTACTCCTAAAGGAAAGTCATTTGTAAAGTGGATCACTTCTACCGACCACAAGACAATCGGTTATCTCTACCTGATTACATCTTTTGCTTGGTTCTTAATCGGTGGCGTACTAGCCCTTGCCCTGCGTGCAGAATTAGCTCGTCCAGGAATGCAGTTCTTGAGCAATGAGCAGTACAACCAGATCTTCACAATGCACGGAACGATTATGTTGCTCATGTTTGCAACCCCCCTGTTTGTGGGCTTTGCAAATGTGATTATGCCGCTACAAATCGGTGCAGCGGATGTGGCCTTCCCACGACTTAACATGTTGTCTTACTGGTTATATTTATTTGGCTCATTGATGGCATTTGGTGGTTTCCTATCACCGGGCGGAGCAGCCTCATTTGGTTGGACTGTTTACGCACCGCTTTCAAATGCGCAGTACTCACCAGGAATTGGTTCAGATCTTTGGTTGATCGGACTTGCAATTAGTGGTGTTGGAACAATCCTTGGTGGCGTTAACTTCATTACAACTATCTTCACAATGCGTGCACCAGGTATGACGATGTTCCGTATGTCGATCTTCTCCTGGAATGTTTTGTTAACAGCGATTCTTGTTCTTCTAGCGTTCCCTCCACTAGCTGCAGCCTTGCTTGGTCTTGAAGCTGATCGCCTTTACGGAACACATCTCTTTGATCCGGCTAACGGTGGAGTTATGTTGTTTCAGCATTTGTTCTGGTTCTTCGGACACCCTGAGGTTTACATCTTGGCGCTACCTTTCTTTGGTATCGCAACGGAGATCTTGCCGGTCTTTAGCCGCAAGCCAATCTTCGGATACCTTGGTCTGATTGCAGCAACGATTGCAATTTCAGCCCTATCTGTTTCAGTATGGGCTCACCATATGTTTGCAAGCGGTCAAGTTCTATTGCCATTCTTCTCATTCATGACATTCCTAATTGGTGTTCCAACCGGTGTGAAGTTCTTCAACTGGATCGGAACAATGTGGCGTGGCCACGTAACTTTTGAAACTCCTATGTTGTGGGTAATGGGCTTCCTAGTTACCTTCTTGTTTGGTGGAATCACCGGAATCATCCTGGCTTCACCACCTCTAGATTTCGCGGTTTCAGCAAGCTACTTCGTTGTTGCACACTTCCACTACGTCTTGTTTGGAACTGTTGTGTTTGCAATGTTTGCAGGTTTCTACTTCTGGTGGCCTAAGTTCACGGGTCGAATGCTCAATGAAACCCTAGGCAAGATTCACTTCTGGACCCTTTTCTTTGGTTTCCACTTAACTTTCTTAATCCAACACTGGCTTGGAATTAAGGGATTCCCTCGTCGTTATGCGGATTATCTGCCTACCGATGGATTCACCTTTATGAATACCGTTTCAACAGTTGGTTCATTCCTGCTTGCCCTTTCAATGATTCCGTTTGCGGTAAATATCTGGATCACTCGTAAAGCTCCAATGGTGGGAGTAGATGATCCTTGGGGTTACGGAGCATCACTTGAGTGGGCGACTTCATGTCCACCACCTCGCCACAACTTCTTATCAATGCCTCGTATCTCATCAGAGCGACCAGCATTTGATCTACACCACCCACATGTAAAGACTGAGGGGCATAACTAAGCCATGAATGCATCCTGGAAATTATTTGGCGGGTTAAGCGTTTTCTACGTAATCATGACAGTTATTTACTGGCAGGTTGGCGGCGAAGAGGTTGGCATCGCAGGAATGTTGTTGTCTGCATGCTTGGCAGGAATGGTTGGCTTTTACGTTTGGTTCACTCAAAAGCGAATTGGTGTAACACTTCCTGAAGATAATCTCACCGCAGAGATCTCAGATGGTGCAGGAGAGCTTGGTTTCTATAGCCCACACTCATGGTGGCCTCTTCCAGTTGCGTTGAGTGCTTGCGTATTCGCACTTGGTTTAATCATTGGCTGGTGGCTTTCATTGATCGGTCTTGGCGCGCTTGTTATCTCTATCATCGGAATGGTGACAGAGTATGAGAAGCCAGAGATTGCTTCAGCCCACTAATGAACCCAGTTCGCGCTGAAATTCTGTCGGTAGATTTTCCAAATACCGCAGCAGCACGAATAACCATAGATGCACCAGCAGATCGCATCTTTGATTTCCTAGCTAATCCAGCCTCGCATCAACTCTTTGATGGATCAGGAACGATTCAAAGGTCAATCTCAGGTCCGGACAGGCTTTTCCTTGGCGCAACCTTTGGAATGGCGATGAAGATCAAGGTTCCGTATCGCATCAAAAACACAGTTGTGGCTTTTGAGGAGAATAAAAAGATTACCTGGTGTCACTTTTTAAAGTGGACTTGGTGTTACGAGCTTCAGGCTATCTCTCCCACACAAACGATAGTTACCGAATCCTTTGATGCCAGCAAGGTTCCAGCTTTTTCAACTTGGTGGTTGAAGAGGACTGGGGCGATGGCACACAACCCAAAGTGGATGGCTAAATCATTAGTAGCCCTTAAGGCGATCTGCGAGGGTTGAAGCTTCAAAGATTTGCACCAATCCTCTTTGTCCTTCTGTGGAGCACGGGGTTTGTAGGAGCAAAGTACGGTCTTCCATACGCCGATCCATTTATATTCTTATCGGCACGTGTACTTGTTGCCGCAATTCTTTTGTTCGCGATCGCTCGTATTCTCAAATTGCCGATCGCAATCGGTATCAGCGCTGTAAATAGATCCTTCCTTATTGGATTCTTTCTTCATGCCTGTTATTTAGGTGGTGTCTTTTACTCAATTTCACAAGGGATGCCTGCAGGTGTTGCAGCTGTTGTAACTAGTCTTCAACCGGTGTTGGTATCTCTCTTTGCGGTAAAAGTGCTGGGGGAGAAGTTGACCACCAGACAGATAGTTGGGTTATTTCTAGGTCTAGCAGGTGTCGTACTGGTGCTTGGTCCAACATTGGATTCACAGATTCCGGCGATCAGCGTAGTTGCGATTGTGGTTGCATTAATCGGAAGTACAACGGCAACCCTGCTTCAGAAAAAAATTGGAGCAGATATCCCACTACTTGCAGGAACTGCCTATCAATACCTAGCAACTGGTGCGATCTTGGCGGTGTTTGCGGTTGCAACCGGCGGTACACAGATCACCTGGAGCCTACAATTTACATCGGCGTTTATCTGGCTTGTTCTTGTTCTATCGGTGGGAGCGATCCTGCTTTTGTTGTGGCTTCTTAACTCTGGAAGTGCAGCATCGGTTTCTTCACTTTTCTATCTGGTCCCACCAGCAACGGCGCTCGAAGCCTTCTTTTTGTTTGGGGAAAAAGTAAACACCCAAGGCTTCCTTGGAATAGGAGTTACCGCCTTGGG
>Ga0208916_10000938_pt1 | contig 12839 bp, 16 predicted proteins | sample DEB19_08_DNA_5_FD_184523 | JGI IMG/M metagenome (GOLD analysis project Ga0208916, IMG submission 184523) | Aqueous microbial communities from the Delaware River and Bay under freshwater to marine salinity gradient to study organic matter... | ecosystem: Environmental > Aquatic > Marine >... | reverse complement strand
AATTAATGATGACATTAATGGGTCTTTGATTTGCATGTCTGGTTTTGCAACGTAGAGTGAAATACCAGCTACAGCCCATGCGCGGCCATAAGATTGTAAAGCTTTAATTATCTTTGGATTCATTAGATTCCTTAATTGATTGTGGACATGACGTTCATGGTTGCTGATCCTGAAGAACAGATACCATAAAGAGCTTCATTGTCGCCTAATTGAACACTTAATTTATCACCGTTATCCATTCGGTAGCCCGTAGAACTTGTGACGCCACTTGCTCCTATGTAAATAGTTCCAGAAGAAGAATGCAAATAAACCACCTGATCATGCGGATTTGCTGCAACCAAAAGTGTTGCTGTAGTTGTTACGCTTACTTGGGATGTGCTAGGCATCTGTGCCACCAATCATGGGTATGTTAAAGAACTCTGAATTCAAGTCTTCTGTCTTGGCAAAAGAAATGTGAATGTGGTGTTCATGTTTATTAATGCCGGTGTATTTACGCCACTTCCAAAATAACTTTGGCGAAGCAATCATGCCATTGTGAATAATGTATGTTATTCGTTTATTTCGTTTAGCAAATAGTCGTAACTGATCCGATAAATAGCTTGACGTTTCTTTGGATTTATTGAGATTAGCGTCAACGTCGATGGCACGTACCCAACCACCAACAGCATCAGGGTTATGGTCAGAAGGCCTGACCGCATGACGCGCATCACCGAGCCATCCGTCAGAATGTCTATCTCTATCGGGAAACGAGTCATCTATCTGCTCTCGTAGTTGAACAGCAGCTTTAGACAGTTTAGGAGTTACTGTCACTATATTGACCACCATTCATTTTTAATTGGTTGACCTCTTTGTTTCCATCTTAAATCTCTAAGCATTTTATTTTGTTTATTCCAATCGATTTCAGTCGACGTGGATCCAATTGGTTGACACTTCATCCCATTTATAGATTTCACCATCACTTGGATAAGGCACAGGCGAATTCCATTGACAAGTTGCTTCATCTAACACCCACGAATTAAAAGGTTTAGGCGCAATAAACGCATCTCTAATTGAATCATAAACATATCCTATGCCAGCATAGTTAAATCTTATGTTGTTGTTGTATGAAGTCCGTTTACATAATTGACCTCTAAAATTACCGTACCAAGTTTCAGTATCTAAACCTTCGATTAGTTCAGTTTCATCGATACCAGTAATTACTTCGGTGACTATTCCATCTGTAATAAACGCGTAGTGTGCCATTATGCCCAACTCACATTTCCTGAGCCAGCGGTAATAGTTGCTCGCTTGTATCCACCACTTGCTGCGCTTTCTGTTCCTGTCAAACCTGCGCCGATGGTAATTGTGCGGCTGTCGGGATAACGCAAAATTACAACACCAGAACCGCCCGTAGATCCAGGAGAGCCAGTATGACCAGATCCGCCAGCACCGCCACCCAAATTTGCTGTTCCAGCAGTTGCCGCGCCACTTTGCGACCCCGCGCCACCGCCGCCAGTTCCAGCAGTTCCAGGCGGTTTAGAAGCTCTACTATCGCCGCTTCCCGCGCCACCGCCAGCATAAGTAACACTTGAACCCGTTATTGATGTTGCAACACCATTTCCACCATTACCGCCGCCCAATATACTGCCGTTTGTAGCAGCAACATTAGCGCCACCACCGCCGCCGCCCACACCAAAAGTTGCGCCATCTGTAAAACCATCTCCACCATCGCGACCTTGGTTTGCTGTTCCAGTTCCTTTTGCCGCATTATTTCCACCGCCGCCGCCACCAGAACCGCCATTGCTACCTGCGCTTCCATCGCCGCGACCTCTACCACCACCCGTTGATGTAATTGTAGAAAATACGGAATTACTGCCGTTTGTATCTACTGCTCCACCGCCGCCGACAGTTACTGAATAATTAGTCAAAGGTGATAAAGTCAGAGCAGTTTCCAAAGTGCCGCCGCCACCAGTTGCCGTAACTGTTGAACGCAACCCGCCGCCACCGCCACCGCCAGAATAATTAAACGAACTACCGCCGCCGCCAGCGACAACAAGATAATCGACAATTAAAGCAAGGTGTCCGCTTATCTGACTTGCCATAATTCCTAATTTGGTCATTACGAAATATCGCCCACTACATAAAACACGGGAGAAGCGCCGCCTGTTTTACAGATTATAGTTGCAGCCGAATAAATAACGCGAAGTTTTGGTGCGGTAGATGTTGCTCCTGTTGAAAGAATAGTAACGCCGCTACCTTGCGTGAATGTGATTGTGCCACCTACACCCGTCGCGATTACATCTATTTGCGCACCTGCCGCAAATACTGATGGCGGCAAGGTTAATGCAACAGATGAAGTCGCGCTCATTTGAATCAATGTGCCTTGATCTGCTGCGACCAAAGTATAAGCCGATGCTTGAGTTGATATTGTGGGATTTATTAAAGGATTGGTTAAAGTTTTATTTGTTAGCGTGTCAGTTGTCGCGCGACCTACTAAAGTGTCGGTAGATGTAGGCAACGTGATTGTCCCCGTATTGCTAATGCTTGAAATTATTGGTGTCGTTAAAGTTTTATTTGTTAAAGTTTGTGAAGTTGTTTTATCTACTGTTATTGCGGTGTCAATTGTTAATGTTGCCGCACCACTTGTTGCACCACCGCTTAATCCGTTTCCAGCTACTACAGAAGTTATATCACCTGAGTTGGCAATTGAAACCCATGCGCTTCCGTTATACACATAAACTGTGTCATCTGATTGAAGATAACTGACCATTCCTTCTGCTAGTACACCGGATAATGCCGTGGTACGAGCTGATGAATCAGCAAAGACCATAACTGTTTGTTGCTGTAAATACGTGTTAACTTGCGCGGCCGTTAAAACGTCACCTGTAGCGAATAAGCGATACCCTGCACCTGCCATTTGTTTCTCCCTTAATAGCTCAGAACGTTAGTTCCAAGTATACCCTGTGATGTCGAATCTAATAGGAAACCTTTGACTAAAGGTTCGCCTGTGTAAACCGTTGCCATAAAACTATTTTTACTGCCGTCAAAGCCGATACCCTGTACCAAGACATCCCTAGTAATTTCTGTAGATCCCGAAAGAGTCTTCTTAACTTGCAAATAATCCAGCAGTTCAAGTGATAATCCTGCTTCAATTAATTCAACGCTAGACGTATCCAAAAGATTGAGCATCATAGACTCAACACGCAATTCGGTTTCTTTACGGGAAGCCAATAGCATTTTTGCTTGGTTAAGAGCTTCTGTGTCAGTCTGAACAAGGATGCCAGTTCGCACTCCACTATGGATAAAGTATTTGTCAATGGACGTCTGGTCGTAAACGTTCTGAGCAGTTCCGCCGGCACGGGTTACGGTTACGTCATTGACGAGAATAGTGTCGTCTTGTGCCGTGGTCACGTTGGCGTATGGAATTCCTAAACCATCATCGGAGAAATAATAAGGGGTAGTGTCATAAAATTCTTCTACTGCAGTCCTAGACAAGAACGTCGCATCGCCGTTAGATGCAATGTAAAACCCACCCATTTCTGATTGCTCCACAAGCTGCAAGCATTGGAGCAGATTACGGTTAGGGGTTGCAGGATCCGCTTGGAGTGTGGAATCGCCTGTGTCGACCGCACGAAGGGCAGAAGGCCAGTCTGCATAATCCAACAAGGCATTAATCCTTGCGCCGCTGTATTGACCTGCAGGGGTGCCTGAAACGGTATCTACGGCCACGCCATTGAGCAATTTAAAGCCGTCTACGCATTTAAGGGTTACTTGGTAAACTTCGTCTACACCTTGCGCAAAACTAGAAATGTAATCGGTAATGAATCCTGAGAATAGGTAGTATCTAATACCTTTGTAATCGCACCAGATTTGAATTTTTCTTAATGGTATTAATTTGCCATAATAGGGAGAAGCCGTGTTACTTGCATTCCAATCCCCATTGTAATCTGCAAGCGTTACAGAAGCCGTACCAGCTTCAAATTGAGAAAGAATGCGACTACGACCACGCCTTGTTGAAATGCTTAAAAGTATGTCAGATATATCAACCCAAGCATTAGCATCGGCTAACTGGCCTGTTCCTAGTTTTCCCTTGGTTGCATCGTCGAGAGTAAAGGCTGTGGAGATAAATCCAGCACCATTACTGAAATCGATATTTGCACCGATTATCGGTTGAGCCATTAGATTGCTATCTGGTCAAATGTTATTTGGCCACCACGGGCTTGATTGTTCAAAATGCTGTTAGTGATGGCAGTCGATAAATCCTGCTGAGTCGCAACAGAACCAGCCACATTAACAGTTACATTTACATCACCGCGTTCACCTGCTCTAAAGTTTTGATATTCAACGATAGATTGTGCAGCTTCTTTAATGGCAGTAATTGTGTCTGTAAAATCTCTTTCAGAACCGGTGAATAAAGGTTTTCCGATTACTGGTGCTAAGTCTGCAATTAGTGGCGCTAAATCTGCCGGTGGAATTCTTTGAGGCGCGGTTGGGAGATTTGTGGTTGGAAGTGGTATTACATTTGAAGGTTGATTTGGGGTCACGGGGTTTTTTGGAAGTGTAGGATTTACTACAATGTTTCTTCCGTCTGGTGCAAGTGTAATTCCTCGTTGCCCTAATAAATCTGCAACGCTTATGTTTAATTTAAGATCACTAAGAAGTGAAGAAATATCACGAATAATCTTAGGCCAGTCCGCAAATGGATCATCGGCTTTCGGAAGTGTGGAAAGAATTAAGGACAATTCACGAATTTTAACGTCGTTGTCATCTATAAGAATTTTCAAAGCGTTTACCTTGGTTAAATCTTCATCAAGTAAGGCTTTCTTCATTTCAAGTCTTAAACGGTCTTGTTCGGAAACCTTACCTTGTAATGCAGCTTCTATCTGGATTCTGTCCATTTCAAACATTTGTTGAGCTTTGGAAAGAGCTGCTGTTGTTTGTGCTGTTTTCTTTTTGGCTGCAGCAATTTTGGATTCCGCTGCTAAAGCGTCTTTTAATCGTTTAGCATCTGCAGTCTTTTGCACCTGTGTTTGACGTTGCTGATTGTATGATAAAGCACCAGTTACAGAATTTGCTGCACCTTGCGCGGCTTTATCCATCTTCATCAATTGTTCTGTGGCTAAACCAATGGCTGCAAGCAATACAGCACCGGCGGTTACGCCTAAGAAAGGATTTAAAGCGAATTTGGTTGCTATCGCTGTTCCTATTGCAGTAGCGCGTAACACCTTCATAACTTTGATTACGCTTGTCATTGCACCTATCACACCTGCTGCAAATAACATAGCTTTATCCAAAGCATAAATAGCGGCTAAAGCAATTGCCGTACTTTTGATAATCCCAAAATTGTCTTTGAATGCTTTGCCTAATGTAGCAATGGCAGTTCCAGCATTCTTACCAAAGTCTTCAATCTTCTTTTGTAGTTCTTCTATATTGGCGCTGCTTGTAGCGGTCATCAAGCCATCGACTAGACCTTTACCAATTGCTTTTTTTGCACCGTCTACGGCTACAGATAATCGGTCTAATTTGCCTGAGAATGTTTCTGCATTCTTAGAAGCTGAGCCGCCGTATAGTTTAGTTAATTCATCTGTCATGGCATTTAAATCGCCACTTGCCAGAGTAGTGTTAGTTAAACCAAGCTTAAGTTTCTTTAATGCTCCAACATTACCCATGTAGGCTTGACCAAGTGCAGAAGCCACAGTTCCTAAATCATAAGTAGTACCTTTAGAAATATCTTCGGCTAAAGTTAAAGCTGCACGTGCAGCACCAACGTCTTTTAATGCTAGGTAAAGACTTGAAAACGCACCGCGAAGATCGCCGGTTTCACCGGTTAAAAGTGAGAAGTCATGCAAGAATTTTTCTACGCCTATGCTTTCAAAACCTTTACCAGTATTTGTTAATACGCTGGAAAGCCTAAGAGCTGCTTTTTCTTCTGCAGCAAAAGCCTTAATTGCAGATGAAGCGAATCGCTCAATTGCTACGACTGAAAGAGCACCTGTTAATTTCTTGCTTAATGAGCCGAAGGCTTTTTCGGCTTTCTTAATTCCAGAGTCATTTAAGGTAGTAACAATTGGAATGTTAATTGTCATGCGACTCTCCTAAGTTGGCCTTCATACTTGCCATTCCAAGCCAAAGAAGCCTTGTTAATGGCTTTCATAACGCCATTGAGCGCCTTGCCATGATTATCAGCGTAAGCAGCCCACATAATTCGACCGCGTGTGTCTTGTCCAGTACCAGCTTGTTTAATTGCACCAATGCCCCGAGCGCGACTGACAAAGAATTTGCCGGAAGCCGAAAGGCCATTTGATTTAGTTCCTACAGTTTCAAGAATTGAACCTGCTGCAGATTTGTTAAGTAATGAATAAAGAGCAGAATAACCTTTAAAGTTTTTTCTTGTTTTACCTAGTGAATAAGTCAATCCACGGCGAATGACCACAGCATTGTAAAGAGGGAATGGCCGTTCTTTCTTTCTAGCTTTGACCACTTGTCCGTGATCCGCAAAATTGTAGAGATTGCCCACTACTTCATTTTGAATCTTTGATCGTGCGTCAGCAACGACTTCACCAAGCGCCACTTTAATTTCGGCATTCATTTCGCGAAATAGAGCAGGTGCGAACTTTCTTAAATCTCGTTTAAGTTGTTCAACGCCTTCTACTACTACGGGCATTTTGTTTAGCCTCTTTCGCGTCTTGTCTGAATACTTCTAAGATGGCTCTAAACATTTGTTCGTCCATCTCTAACCAATGCTTAGGCGGAATACCTGTCCTGACTACTAACTGAGCTATAAGGTAGGTGACACTATCCCGCGTCAGCCATTTGGGGAACTATCCTCGACAACCTCGACGCTAGCCAAAGTCGACAAGAATTCTTCCCCAAATGGTTTAACGGTTTCGCCACTACGACGGATACATTCCCAAGCTAACCAATACACATCCGATTGACGCTCATATTCGCGAAAAATCTTGTGAAAACCGCCTTTAGCGTGTAATTCAAATGCGTATTCAATCGCTGGTGTAATGACATGATTTGTCACTTCACCGGTAGCCCGAGTGATTTTTAAGCTAGCCATTTAATGCTCCTTTAGAATGCGGTTGTGCTTGAAGGTGTTATTGCGCTATTGGCTTGGAAAGTAATGTCAATAGTTGACATTTCAGACGGCGTAGCGTTGATGTCTGTTAAATCATTCACAATGATTGTACCAGCATACGAATTATTAGTTGCGGAAACTGCTGTGCCTTTTTCTTGAATCATTGAAATTGCTACAGTAGTTGCAAAAGCAGCTTGAAGTGTTTGAAGAACGCTTCCGGTTGCTGTGTCATTATAGAAGCTAACAGTAACGGTGTCATTGCGAAGTCCGGCCACGTATTTATGGGCAGTATCTCCAAGCGCGCTGACATCCAAACTATCGAATGATCTTGTTAATGTAATTGAACTCACGTGGTCACTAAGATCGACAGTCGCAATCTTTAGACCAGCCTTATTGCCTAGGAAAATAGCCATTGCGGTTATTCCTCGTCTTTCTTCTTAGCGGATGGGTTGGTTTTTTCGTCTGACTTTACTTGACCGATTTTAATCAAGAAAGCCAATTCTTCTGGTGTAAATTCGGCCATGGTTAGCTCCAAGTTGTTAGGATAGATAGGGATACTTCACCGGATAGCAATTCACCAACGCTACCCTGTAAAACTGCTGGCGCACTAAATGAGCCAATGTTATAGACAAGATTAGAAGCTGCAAGTTTTGTCATTATTGCAACATAAAAATCCTCGATGTTAATAAGATTACCTTGGTTATCGAACATAGGCGCAAGAACAATTAATTTGAAATTAGCCATAGGCGCAATGGTTATGTGTTGATTATTTGATGGAACCAAATAAGGGTCATCACATTGCACAATTAAAGAATTGGCAAGCGGACTGGCAGGTGGAAATGAAAACACCTGCCAGAGCGCATTATCAGTTAGCGCCGAAGCAATAGTACTTCGGAGAGTAGTGACGGCTACTGTCATCCGACCATTCCCGTCGGAGCTAAATGATCCGCAATTAATCCGCGAACACGGGATAACAATGAGTTACCCATACGATATGGAGAAGGTTGGAAATCCGGAGAAATCCCACCTGTAGAACTTAACTGTCTTGCTTGCCAAATGTCAACAGCAATCATAAGAGTGCCTTCACGAACTTCTGGTTGGGTCGCATAATCGACGCCGGTAGTAGTTCCGGTTGCAGTTCCGTAAGGTCGAACTAGAAAAATAATTTGGTCGCTTGCAGTTTTGGCAAATGAGAAAGAAACGTCATCTTGCGCGGTTATTGTAAAAGTGCCATTAAAAGTGCTTCCGCAATTCGTCAACGTTACGGACTGACCAATTCTGAATAAAGGTGTTGCATAGGTATAAACGGTCGCCACATTGCCTGACAATGCAGTTCCAGTAATAGCCTGATTGTTAAACCATAATTTGCTTTTAATAATGTTTTCTGCTGCTTGACAGACTTCCTCGACTACCGAATCGGAATATAGGCTTTGAATTCCCAATGCGGATCGTAATTCAGCTTTGGTGCAATAGGTTGCGGCCATCTTATTCCTTTCTGTCTTTGGGTCACTAGGGATCGGGCTACCGAATCCCTAGTGACTATTAAAGAGCTTTAACTAAGCAGATTTTGTGAAGCGACGGATACCAGCGCCAATTTTGGTGGCGATTGCATAGTAACCATAAAGTGCAATTTCAACTTCGCCTGTAGTTACAGCTTGAACTTGAATTTGAGTAGTTGGTGATTCGTACCAAGTAACTGCAGATGGAACAACAATCACGGCAGAATCAGTCGCCACAGTCGAAACTGAGAAGAATGGGTCTACTGCTAAATTCAATCCAAGTACGTTACCGTTCAAAGAAGAAACTGCAGATACGCCAGAATTGTTATTTGGATTGGAAGCATTGTAAAGAGCGCGACCAGTTGAATCAGCATAACCAAGGATTGCGCCCCATTGTGCTGTGTTGGCAATAAGATTTTGTGCTACTTCACCAGTTGCTAAGAAAGCGGCTGCTGATTCAGTTGCAACAAATGATTGTAATCCTGCTGCTGTTGCTGCTACTGCTGTTCCTGCTGTACCACCGGAAATTAATGCGGTCAACAATGCTTGATCAGTTGCTTTTGCGTAAGCTTTTTGCATTTGAGAAAGGAGCTCGGAGAAGAAAGCCGGACTTGATCTATCAAGGAGCTCATAACTTATCCGATTTAATCCGGATGCTTTTTTAACGTCAACTGTAATGTAAGTTGAGGTCATGCCAGTTTCAGATGGTGCAACACCTTCTGCAATTGTCGCGACAGTAGGCGCCACGCTCAGCTTAGGAATTGTAAAACTCATTCCGGAACTTGGAAGAACTCCACGGCTTACTGAATCAATTGCTGGACGAATTCCAAGAGTTGAAGAAATGAATTCGTTCATGTGTGGTGCGAGAGTTAAACCTGTGTTTGTAGTGGTGTCATCATCTGCAGCTTTTACGTATTGACGAGAATCTTCGTTACCGAAAGATGCGCGTAGTGTGTGCTCCAAGTATGTAGCACCATTGATAATTGGTGAACGTGGCTTTGTGTAAGCCATTGCTGTAACAGTAGGACGAGAGGCTTCTACCGCAGGGGTTTCTACCTCAGTTACTACGGCTACGGTGTCGGGAGTATTTTCCACGACTGCCTCGCTTTCTGTTTGGGTTGGTGTTTCGGCTTCTTCTTCAGATGCCGCTACGGACAAGACTTCGGCCGATTTGAAGGCCGCGGCTTGAACAAGACTGGTTTCCATTAAGGATGCTTTTGTTACACGAAGTACGTCACCATCGCGTTTTGATTTAATTACTTCTACACCAACAGAAAGACCGGAACGAAGTCCATCTGCAGCTTCAACGAGTGCGTCACTTCCGCGTGTGGTGTTTGAAACTTTGAAAGAAGCATAAATGCCGTCTTCTGTTTCGCTGAAAGAAATTCCTTTGCCAATTGGTTTTTTGTTATCGTGTTCTAATAATAATTTAATTTTATTAGCGTCACCGATTTCAATTGATCCTTTTTCGAATACAACAGCGCCGGCCGAAGTGTTACCGATTTCGCCGGAAAAAGGAACAATCTTTCCGGAGATAGTTCGCGTTGCTTGATTACATTCAATATCGCTGCTAAAGGTTAGAATCATTGTTACTCCCATTTGGTGTGAGGTCTTCCATTTCCATAGCCTGATTAACATCAATCAAACCAAGGTTTAACATTTTTTCAATTACATTTAAGCGTTGCATTGCATCGGCTCGCAAAAATGTAGAATCCAAATCAAATTTAACGTAGTTCCCTCGCGCCGTAATGTCATCCATTGAAAGTCGGTCTTCTATTGCAGCGATGAATGGCGCGAGAGAAAGTGATACGAACTGACGTCTTTCGTCTTGCACGTTAGCATACGTCATAGAATTGTTCATGTCTGCAGAAATATAATAAGCCGGAATGTTGCACACACGTGCGATTTGAGTGGCAAGGTATTGCGCACTTTCATTGTAGGTCATGTCTTTGGGAGTAAATGCCGTTGGAGAGTATTCTAAATTTGCGGAAAGATAGGCTGTAGATCGATTTAATCGTGCTTGCTTCCAAGCTGCAAGAATTCCTTGAACTTCACTTTCGGACATGTCCGCACCGTTATTTCGGAGCACTCCCGACGGCATTGGCGTACTTGTTGCAATTTGCGTAGCACGTTCTAGATCAATAGCAGCTTTAATAGTTCGAGCACCGCGAGATAAAATACCTTCGTCTAAACCTTGGAAGGTTATTAATGAATTTAATCCGTCCATGGGTACGGGATTTCCGTCTACTGTGTAACCCTCGACGAATGTGGAACTTCTATCTAAAGATTGTGAAACTCTGTGATTGGCAATCCATTCAAAACGTGCAGGTCTTCCATCATCAAAATATACTTCTTTGCATTGCCAAAACGAAACACCATACATGAGAAGCGCATCTACCGTCGCCGCCAGAGTAACAGAACGCGGTTGCGAAATTGAAGGTTGTTCTAACCAAACCGGTGAACCTAATTCTTCGCCAGTAGATTTTTTGTAAAGGTTTAAAGGCATTGTTGCGATAACGCCAGTTATCAAATTTCGACATCGAGCAACGGCTGGAACACTCATTGCTTCGGAACGAGTGACAGAAGTTAAAGTAAATGGATTGTAATAACTGAAACCATCGCCCATAACTTGTGGCTTGTATTGAGCTTCAATAGTGGATTTCTTCTCGGGTCGCAAGAAAGAAAGAAATGCCACATACAGATTATACCAGACAATTCCGACAATTAACGCATTTAAGGCGTGTCGAACATAATCATTGGTTTACTTTGTGGTTTGAGAAGTTGATGATTAACCATCGCCAAGGCAATTGCGGCAGATACGTCACCGGCAGATTTGCGCCGTATAATGCGCCATCCTGCATCGTTTGTCTTAGCTGCACAATTATTCATACTCGCAACAAGCGACTCAGAGCCATTGTGAACTATTCGACCAGATACCACAGAATCCAATAATTGACCACAAGCCTGATAGAACACTTGACCGGACATGTCCTCACACTTTTGGTTACTCTGTGTAAGTCTTTCGGCAATGGACATGGTGGCATACTTGTCATAAGCAATTAATTTTGGTTTGTATTGCAAAGCCCATTTATGAATTTCAGCGGCCATTTTCAAGTCATCGATAGCAACACTAGATTCAAATTGCGCTACTACACCGACTGCAATTTTGCCATCTTCCATCAATTGACCAGCAACAAGACTTCCATTGCGTCTTGACGGTGAAACATCCATTGCAAAGATTGTAGGAAGTCCAGCCACGATTTTAAGGTCTTTAACTGCCAATTCTTCAAATGCCATGTAAGGCCATGGAGAAGTTAGTGCCGAAACCCATTGACATAAAGTTTCCGTTCTTGTGGCTTCAACGCTGGATGTAGCAATAGCTTCTGCAATGGCTTCTTCGTCAACCAAAATGTTCATGGATGGATTAGCCATAGCCCACGCTTTACGATCATCCAGTTTGCAAAATTCTGGTGCGCTATATTCCCAAAATCCAAAAGTAGCAGGTGGGTAGGACAACGCCATTTCTCTAAGAGAATTCAAAACTGTGCTGAAAAAATCACCGGCATTGCTAGTTAATAGTATTTGGGAATTATGACGAGCACGTACAATCGGCCGCGCCGCCGTCCAACAAGCTTCATCAATTTCACGAAGTTCATCTATGTAAAGCAAATCGGCGGTCTTACCGCGAGCGCCATCCCGAGTCGCTGCCACAATCTCGTAACGGTTGCCATTTAATAGGGTTACTGATTCTTGTCCATTGGCATAACGGATTTGTGCCACTTGCGCTTTAAGGAAGTCATGGCTTTCGATTACGTCGACCACTTGCCGAAAGGTATCAATCGCCATGCCGCGATTTGAAGACATGGCCACAATGGATTTTTCATCGCCATAGAACAGACCCCAAAGAATGCGCATACGTGCTAAATGAGTCTTTCCGGCTTGACGTGCTACCAACAGCAAATTTGTCTTTCTCCGGTATTCATTTTTGGCATTTACCTTCATCATGTCATCTAGAACGTATCTTTGCCATGGAAGTAGGGGCATACCAATTTTTTCTGCAAGTTCCGCAATTTCAGCGCCCCTCGTTGCGCCTTTAAGCGGTGCATTTTGCAGACGTGGCTTGGTAGCCCCTACAAGCTTCTTTTTAACCGCCATGTCAATTAGCCCTCATTGAATTCATTATCAATCTGAATTGAAAAAGGTGAATCTGGTTCAATCTTGACCGTAGTTATGTCCGATTTGGACTGTTTTGTACCGATTGGAGAGAGGGAGTCTCG
>Ga0208916_10000935_pt1 | contig 12877 bp, 9 predicted proteins | sample DEB19_08_DNA_5_FD_184523 | JGI IMG/M metagenome (GOLD analysis project Ga0208916, IMG submission 184523) | Aqueous microbial communities from the Delaware River and Bay under freshwater to marine salinity gradient to study organic matter... | ecosystem: Environmental > Aquatic > Marine > Coastal... | reverse complement strand
GCGCCAATCCGTCTTGCAAGATCGGGTCGTTAGTACGACCGCTGCGAAGCGACGCTGCGACCACCGCCAGCGCTTGCTGCGCCTGCAGCACCGAATCACCCTCATCAGCCATGTCGTCAATGTACCGGCACAAGCGGTACAAACGTGTGGCGCGCGCCGCGTGCGTCACTCCGAGCAAGTGCCGCGCCCAATGGAAACTGCGACCCTTGCTGGCCAACACGCTGTCAGCAGTGGCGGTCAAGGCCGGCGACAACCGCTCCGAATGAAGCGAGCCGTTCATGCCGGCACCGCACGCGGAATCAACGCATCCAAGACTTTGGCCGAGCACAAAACACCCGGCAAACCAGCCCCTGGATGCGTGCCAGCGCCGACCAAATAAAGATTTTTCAAGCCCTCGGCCCGGTTGTGAAAACGAAACCAAGCCGACTGCCTGAACAGCGGCGAGACGGAAAATCCGGCCCCGTGCTGGCTCAAATAATTCTGCGCAAAATCTTCAGGCGTCATGAAAAACTCTTCCGTGATGGTGCTGGCTAAATCGGGCAACAGTGTTTTACCCAGTGCCGCCACAATCCGGTCGCGCAGGCCGGTACTTTCTTTCTCCCAATCTTGTTGTCCGAGCAAATTGGGGACTGGGCACAGCACATAAAAACTGTCACAACCGGCGGGCGCAAAACTCGGGTCGGTCGCGGTAGGTCGGTGCAGATAAAGTGAAAAATCGTCCGGCAAAATCTTCTGGTCAAAAATATCGGCCAGCAGCTCGCGGTAACGTTCACCCATCCAAATCGTGTGGTGAGCCACCTCCGGATAAGTTCGTGTGGTACCAAAGTACAAGACGAAAAGCCCCATGGAATACGACGCTGCCGCCAGCTTCAAGCGGGTCGCCACGGGTTGGTCTTTGGGGCTCACCATGTGGCTGTAAAGATGCGCTGGATCGGCGTTGGACACCACCAAGTCGGCCGTCAACACGCGACCATCCTGCATGACAACGCCGGCGACCGCCCCTTGCTCAACGCTCAAACGCCTGACGGTTTGACCGAGCTGCACCTCAATCCCTTGACGCGCCATCAAATCGCCCAAAGCCCGCGTGATGGCGGCGGTTCCGCCCATCGCAAAATGCACGCCGTGAGCGCGCTCTAAGTAATGAATCAAACCGTAAATACTGGTCGTGTCAAACGGGTTGCCGCCGACCAGCAGCGGCTGAATTGAAAATGCTTGCCGCAGTTTAGGGTTGACCAAATGGCGTGACACCAGCTGCCAAACAGTCTCATAGCTGCGCAAACCCAGCAGTCTGGGTATTTGCCGCAGCATGGTCTTGAAACGATCAAACGGCATGGCCGAAAGTTCGGTGAAGCCGACGTCGAAAATACGTTTTGATTGGCGCAGCAAACGCAGGTAGCCGTCGGCATCTTTCGGTTCAATCCGCACAATTTCAGCCAATGTCTCTTCTAAGCTGCCGCCATAGTCGAAAGTCTCGCCATCGGCAAAGTGAAAACGGTACCAAGGCTTGAGTGGCACCAAAGTCACATGGTCTGAGAATTTTTCACCAAACAGATCAAACAATTCTTCAAACAAAAACGGAGCCGTGATGACCGTCGGGCCAGCGTCATGGCGAAAACCACCGCGCTCAAAGACCTGGGCCCGGCCACCGATCTGGCTGCAACGGTCCAGCACGGTCACGCGGTAGCCTTTGGCCCGCAAACGCAGTGCCGCAGCGATACCGCCAAACCCAGCCCCTACGACCAAGGCATGCATCAGTGGTACACCTGCCCCGTCTGGGCGTTCAGCAGACCGCGTAAGTCAGCCGACAAAGCCAATAGTTGCGCGCCCGAGCCGCTGGGCAGCTGTACAGCCTGGCCTTCGCAAAGCGTCAGGTGTTCTAGTGCCAGCACTTTGGCGCAGGCGATCGCTTGCGCCTGGGTCACCACCGAGGTCCGATCACTCGGTTTGAGCAGCACAAACATAATATTTAAACTCTGGGTTGGATCAACGCCGCCGTCCACCGGCGCACTGTCGGCATCGAGGTCTTGTAAGTCGTCCAGTATTTGATAACTGACGGCCAAATTTTCACAGGCTTGTCGAGCCATGCTGGCAGCGTCTGAGCGGCCAGCCGCTAGCAATGCCAGCTCCAGCGGCAAGCTCAGCAAAGCACCCGATTTGGCAGTCGCAATTTGCAGGTAAGTCGCCAGTCCTGCTGACTGACCGCCCAGCGCGGCGAGATCGGCACATTGACCGTCTATCGCTGCGGCTGTGCGCTGGTGAATCAAGGTCAACAGGGCGGGCAATAAAAGAGGTTGACTGATGGTGCACAGCACGCCATAGGCAGCTGAGAGCAACAAGTCGCCTGTACAAATGGCCACATCGTTACCGAATCGAGACCACACAGCGGCTTGGCCGCGGCGGACAACATCACGGTCTTGAATATCGTCATGAACCAAGGAAGCGTTGTGCAAAAGCTCAGCACAACTGGCGACGCAGACTGCATCTGCTTTGGACAAACCCAAGGACAAACCTGCAGCCAGCGCCAAATGAGCCCGCACCCGTCTGCCGCCAGCACGCAAGTGGTAAACCGCCGCGCTGTGCGCATTCAATAGCCCCTGCCCCAACAAAGAAGCATCAGGGCGGCGCAAAGCCTCATGCATGCAGTCCTCAACAGCCATCAATGTGCTCTTGAGATCGTTCAAACCTGCGGCTGGCATGTCAAAAATTTCTGCCATCGAAAGCCTCCATCACAGTCGAACTGCTTCTTTCATTCAATGCCAGTTTTCCCCCACAAAAAATGCAGGGGAAAACTGTTTCAGCTTGAGGCTTTATTTCTTTGCAGAATTTTCAGATTCGCTGACAGCAACTGTCCAAATGATCAGACCAAAGGCAATCTTATTGAGAACATCGGCAAGGTTATAGATGATGTTGAGTGCATTGACGCTGTCTGCAGGACTGGCGCCTGTGAGGTAACCGAAGAAATAACCGAGCGGGTAGATGGCCCAGCCAATGGTGACGATCCAGCGCATGGTATTGAAAGCCGACTGCACTGCAGGCGGGGAGCTTTCAGCATTGATTCTGCTGGCTTGACCCATGAAGATTTCATACAAGATGTAGGCCCAGCCAAGCATGCCGATGATGAACGCTGGCAACACCGCCGTGTAACCCGCCTCACCTAGGTAGCCGCCGATCAACATCACCAGCGTGCCGATCATGAGACGCCAGAAGACGCCAACCGGCACCTTGGCAATGGCCGACAAGATCAGGTAAAACTCGATCATCAGCAGCGGCACCGTGATCAGCCAGTCGATGTAGCGAAAGACGGTGGGTGTGGAGCCGGTGGTGACCCAGACTTCGCGCATGTAAAAGTAATGTACGGCAGCCACCAAAGTGACCAGTCCGGAGACGGTCAACGAGGTTTTCCATTTGGCCGAAACACGGTCTCGCTCCAAAAAGAAAAAGACCGTCGACGCGATCAGCGCCATCGAAATCAGCCAGAAAGAAATGCCAACGAAATCGTCGGGTTTGAGGGTGGCGGAAGATGCCGCTGAGGCTTGACTGCTGAACAGTACCAAGGCTGCAGCTGAAGTGACCATAGCGACTGTCGACTGAAAGCGATTGAACATCATGCGGATCTCCTGAAAATGCATGACCGGTTGATATCGAAGCGCCTTGCAGCACTTCACCTGTCATGATTTCAGTGATCCCCGTCAGGGGTCCAGACTAATCATGAGTCTAAATCGTATCAATTTTTTAAATAGTCAACACTGGGGAAAGGACTTAAACAAAAAGTTGCAGTGCCCAAAAGAGTGAGGTGAATTAATCAGTGCGCTTTTTCCCAGTTGTTGCCAATGCCAATCTCCGCCAGCAGCGGTGCTTTGAGTTGCGCCACACCGGCCATCAGGCGTGGAATCTCGGTTCGCACCCACGCTTGCTCATCCAAGGGCACTTCAAAGACCAGTTCGTCATGCACCTGCATGATCATCTTGGTGCCGCGGCCTTCGGCGTCCAGCACCTGCTGCACTTTGACCATGCTGAGCTTGATGAGGTCAGCCGCCGTTCCCTGCATGGGCGCATTGATGGCGGCGCGCTCGGCACCGCTGCGACGCGGCCCGTTGGGTGAATTGATCTCTGGCAAATACAGACGCCGGCCAAAGACCGTCTCGACATAGCCCTTGCTTTTGGCCGAGAGTTTGGTCTGGTCCATATAGGTTTTAACGCCCGGGTAACGCTGAAAATACTTGTCTATATAGGCCGCTGCGGCTTTGGTTTCAATGCCTAAATTGCGCGCCAAACCATAGCTGCTCATGCCATAAATCAGGCCGAAATTAATCACCTTGGCGTAGCGCCGCTGCTCACTGCTGACCTGCTCCACCGCCACACCAAACACCTCGGCGGCGGTCGCACGGTGCACGTCTAGACCGTCATTGAAAGCGCGCAACAAGGCTTCGTCTTCGCTGATGTGCGCCATGATGCGCAACTCAATTTGCGAGTAGTCGGCGCTGGCAATCACACAACCCGGCGCCGCCACAAAAGCTTCGCGCACGCGCCGGCCTTCAGCGGTTTTGACCGGGATGTTTTGCAAGTTGGGGTCGGTGCTCGACAAGCGGCCGGTGACGGCCACGGCTTGTGCGTAATGCGTGTGCACGCGGCCTGTGCGCGGATGCGCCAACTGCGCCAGTTTGTCGGTGTAAGTGCCCTTGAGTTTGGACAGGCCCCGGTGCTCCAAAATCTTCGCCGGCAGCGGGTAGTCTTCAGCGAGTTTTTCCAGCACTTCTTCGTCGGTGCTGGGCGCGCCGGTGGCGGTTTTCTTGACCACGGGAAGCCCGAGTTTGGTGAAGAAAATTTCGCCAATTTGTTTCGGTGAACTGAGGTTGAAAGGCTGGCCGGCCAGTGCATGCGCCTCTGTCTCTAACTGCACAATACGCGCGCCCAATTCGGCGCTTTGCTTGGCCAGCATTGGGCCGTCAATCAGCACACCGTTGCGTTCAATCCGGTACAGGCCTTCGCTGCTCTGGATTTCAAGCTCATAGATGAAGCGCAGTTTGTCGTTGACTTGCAGCTGCGGCCACAGCACGCGGTGCACATCCATGGTTTGGTCAGCGTCTTCGCACGAGTATTCAGACGCTTTGGCGATCTCGACTTGGTTGAACTTGATCTGGCTGGCACCTTTGCCGCAGAGGTCTTCGTAGTTGATGCCGCTGCGGCCCACATGGCGCTCAGCCAAGCTCGCCAGCCCGTGCGGCTTGTTCACTTCCAGCACATAACTTTGCAGCATGGTGTCGTGCTGGTAGCCCTGCACTTCAATGCCGTGGTTGGCGAACACATGGCGGTCGTATTTGATGTTTTGGCCGAGCTTGGCGTGGGCCGGATTTTCAAGCCAGGGCTTGAGCCGCGCCAGCACTTCAGCCAGCGGCAGTTGTTCAGCCACGGCTGGGTCGCCAGCGTAGTCGTGTGCCAACGGAATGTAGGCAGCTGCACCGGGCGCGACGCTGAAACTCAGACCAACGATTTGCGCTCGCATCTCGTCGAGCGAATTGGTTTCGGTGTCGACCGCCACCAGCTCAGCACTTTCAAGCGTCGCCAGCAAAGCGTCAAATGCCGGCCAACTCATGATCGTGTCGTAGTGCAGATTGGTCGCCCGCTCAGCCAGCGGTTTGTCCAACAACCCCGGCTCGTCAAACAGATCAGGGCCGCCGCTGGCCGCTTTGGGTTTAGTCGCCGCATGCCGGCCTTCTGGCCCGCCGATCAGCTCTGGCGGCGTGTTCTGGATGTCAATGCTTTTGACCAAGCCTTTGAAGCCAAAACGCTTGTAAAAATCTTGCAAGGGCTCTGTCTGTTGCGCGCCCATCGGAATGGCGTCGAGCGCCGGCAAGCCGTCAATGTAGTCGCCCAAGTCGCAGTCGGTTTTGATGGTCAGTAACTCGCGGCCACGCGGCAACCAGTCCAGCGACTGGCGCAGGTTCTCGCCGACCACCCCTTTGATGTCGGCAGCGTGCGCCACCAGCGCGTCGAGTGAGCCGTATTCAAGCAGCCACTTGACGGCGGTTTTAGGGCCGACCTTGGGCACGCCCGGCACGTTGTCGACGGTGTCGCCGACCAAGGTTTGGTAGTCGATCATCAACCGCGGCGGCACACCAAACTCAGACTCGACACCCGCCAAGTCGCGGCGCCTGTCGTTCATGGTGTCAATCACCGTCACATGCTCGTCGACCAGCTGGCTCAGGTCTTTGTCTCCGCTGGAGATGATGACCTCAATGCCCTGCTTTGAGGCCATGCAGGACAGCGTGCCAATCACGTCGTCGGCTTCAACGCCGGGCACATTCAGCACCTTCCAGCCCATCAACGCGACCAGTTCGTGAATCGCCTCGACCTGGCTGCGCAGGTCATCCGGCATCGGCGAGCGCTGGGCCTTGTACTCGGGGTAGAGCGCGTCGCGAAAAGTCGGGCCCTTGGCATCGAAAACGCAGGCTGCGTAATCGGCCCGCACATCTTTGCGCAGCTTTTGCATCATGTTGATCATGCCGCGAATGGCGCCGGTGGCCGGGCTGTTCGGGTCGCCAGCGACCACGCGCAGGTCCGGCATGGCGTGAAAAGCGCGGTACAGGTAGCTGGAGCCGTCGACCAGCAGCAAGGTTTTTTTGTCAGTACTCATGCGGGCAATTGTCCGGCAAATTTGACGGGACCTGCCGCCTACAATGAGGCATGAAACACTGTACCCGTCCCTTCTTGCTGGCCGCCTTGGTGGTTTTCTGCTTGGCTCCGGCTGCTGCACAGATGCCTTCGTCTGCGCCCGCGCCTGTCAGCAGCACCCCAGCCGCGCAAGCCAAAGCAGAGGCCGGCAGGTCAGCAGATCGGCCAGACAGGATCATCGAGCGCATCCACACGCAAGACGCTGGCTCCAAGATTGACGAGTTGCGCGTTGGCGGTGAAACCTTGAGCATCACCGTTCAGCCGGCCGCCAATGTGCCCGCCTATGAAATCAAGCCTGCGGATAACTCGCGCGGCGGCGCAGCAGAAACCGGCACCGCCGGTTCACGCTTCTGGAATGTCCTGAAGTTTTAAGCACCCACAGCCTTCATTGTTCATTGGCGTTTTTCCTAACTCACCAGATTTTCAGGTCTCAGCATGGCTGTTTACACAGAAGTCTCATTTGACGAGGCTGCTTCATTTTTACAAGCGCTGGACCTCGGCGAGTTGCAGTCCCTCAAGGGTTGCGCCGGCGGCATTGAAAACACCAACTACTTCGTTGACACGGACCAAGGTCAATTTGTCCTGACGCTGTTTGAACGGCTGACGTTTGAGCAGTTGCCTTTTTACCTGCACCTGATGAAGCACTTGGCCGGGCGCGGCATACCGGTGCCAGACCCGCAGGCTGCGCCAGCCGCATTCCTTGCGCCTGTGCTGCCGGGCAAGTCTCGAAAAAGTGCCGCAGCAGCCAAGACTGCCGTGCTGTCCAAGATAGACGTGCGGCCGGGCGAGATCTTGCACAGCCTCAAAGGCAAACCCGCGGCGGTGGTGAACAAGCTGCGCGGCAGCAGCGAGTTGAATCCCCAAGCGACACACTGCGCGGCCGTCGGCGACATGCTGGCGCGCATGCATCTGGCCGGACGCGACTTCGACAGGCAACAACCGAATTTGCGTGGTCTGCCGTGGTGGAACGAGACCGTGCCGGTGGTGCTGCCGCATCTCACACCTGAGCAGCGCACGCTCATCCTGGGTGAGTTGGCTTTTCAAAACCATGTGGCCGCGTCATCGGCTTATGCGGCGCTGCCGCGCGGTCCGATTCACGCTGATTTGTTTCGCGATAACGTGATGTTTGAGGCCAACAGCGCCGGCGGCCACAGCGACCAACTCACAGGATTTTTCGACTTTTACTTTGCCGGCTGCGACACCTTTTTGTTTGACATCGCTGTCTGCTTGAACGACTGGTGTATCGACCTCGCCACAGGTGAGAATGACACCGACCGAGCCGATGCATTTTTCAACGCTTACCAAGCGGTGCGGCCTCTGACGGCGCAAGAGCGGCAGCTGCTGCCGGCCATGCTGCGCGCCGGTGCGCTGCGCTTTTGGACTTCGCGTTTGTGGGACTTTCACCTGCCGCGTGACGCCGCCGTGCTCAAAGCGCATGATCCAGAACACTTCGAACGTGTTTTGCGTCAGTGCCTGTTGCAACCCTACTGCTTGCCGGCTTAACGCCGGCTTTGCCCCTTCCTACCCGACACTGATCTCATGAAACTCAATATCGTTCCTGCCCGCACCGGGGCCACCTGGGTCAAGCTGGGGATCCGGACCTTCTTCAAGCAACCGCTGGCCATGTCGGGCCTGTTCTTCATGTTCATGGCGATACTGTCAGTTGCCTCATTGCTGCCCTTTGTCGGCAGTGCGCTGGCACTGGCGCTATTGCCTGCGGCCACGCTGGGCCTGATGGCCGCGACCAAAGAAGCCACCGGCGGCAAGTTTCCCATGCCATCGATTTTGATCAGTGCCTTCAGGGCGGGTCAGCAGCGCAAGCAAGCCATGATGGTGCTGGGCGCCCTCTACGCTGCCGGTTTTTTGGGACTGATGGGCGTGACCGCGCTGATTGACGGGGGGCAGTTTGCCAAGCTGTACCTGATGGGCGGCAAGATCACCGAAGAGTTGGTGCTGCAAGGCGACTTTCAAACCGCCATGTGGACTGCATTGATTCTTTATCTGCCGCTGTCGCTGCTGTTTTGGCATGCCCCGGCACTGGTCCACTGGCATGGTGTGTCGCCCGTGAAAAGCCTGTTTTTCAGCTTCATGGCTTGCTACAAAAACTTTGGTGCGCTGACAGTCTTCGGTCTGTTCTGGATCGGCCTGTTCATGGCGATGGGGCTGGTGGTCACACTGATTGCTACCCTGCTCGACAACCCGGGTATTGCGGCCATCGCCATGTTCCCCGCAGCCATGCTGATGGTGTCGATGTTTTTCACCTCGCTTTACTTCACGTTTGAAGGCAGTTTTGTGGCGGATCCGGACCCGTCTGAAGAACCCGGCCACACCATTGACATCAACGCCTGAACGGCCTCTTCAACTGCCTTCTTCATTTGACCCCCTCAGGAGAATCACATGCGCGCTGACAGCATTTTGCAAACCATTGGCAACACCCCCCACGTTCGGATCAATCGCTTGTTTGGCCCAAAGGCGAATGTCTGGATCAAGTCCGAGCGCAGCAACCCGGGTGGCTCGATCAAAGACCGCATCGCGCTGGCCATGGTCGAGGCCGCTGAAAAAAACGGTGCTCTGAAACCCGGCGCGACCATCATCGAGCCGACCTCTGGCAACACCGGCGTCGGGCTGGCCATGGTGGCGGCCGTCAAGGGCTACAAATTGATTCTGGTCATGCCTGACAGCATGTCGATTGAGCGCCGCCGCTTGATGCTGGCTTACGGTGCCAGCTTTGACCTCACGCCGCGTGAAAAAGGCATGAAGGGCGCCATCGCCCGCGCTCAAGAACTGGCCGCCGCCACACCCAACGCCTGGGTGCCGCAACAGTTTGACAACCCGGCCAATATTGAGGTCCATGCGCGCACCACAGCGCTCGAAATTCTGGCTGATTTCCCGGACGGTCTGGACGCAATCATCACCGGCGTTGGCACGGGTGGCCACCTCAGTGGCGTGGCGCAAGTGCTGAAAGCCAAATGGCCGCAGCTCAAGGTGTTTGCAGTCGAGCCATCCCAAAGCCCGGTCATCAGCGGCGGTGCTCCGGCACCGCACCCGATTCAAGGCATTGGTGCCGGCTTCATCCCGAAAAATTTGCTGGTCGATTTGCTCGACGGCGTGATTCAGGTGGACGCCGAACCGGCCCGTGAAATGGCACGCCGCAGCGCCCGCGAAGAAGGCATGCTGGTGGGTATTTCGAGTGGTGCCACCTTGGCGGCCATCGCCCAAAAACTGCCGGAGTTGCCAGCCGGTGCCAAGGTGCTGGGCTTTAACTACGACACTGGTGAACGTTACTTTTCAGTCGACGGCTTTCTGCCGACTGACTAAATAACGCGCCCGCTCAGCTGACGATGGTCAGCTTGGCGACACTCAGCGCCAGCCACTTCACGCCGTGACGCGTGAAGTTGATCTGGGCCCGGGCGTCGTCGCCAACGCCTTCGAGCATCAACACCTTGCCTTCACCAAACTTGGCGTGAAAGACTTCGGTGCCGGCTTTGAGGCCGTGCGCCGGCGCTTCGCGCTGGGCCGGCACCGGCGGGTTGGCAAAGCGCTCACCCGTACCGCCAGTGCGAGAGGCATAGGCCTTGGCCGCCCAGTCGCCGCTTGAACCCGAACCACCGGAACTGCCAGCGCCCTGCCAGCCTCCACCGCCAGCGCGGCCCGCACTGCCAAAACCCGAACCAAAGCCCTGATTTTTAGGCGTGATCCATTTCAGCGCGGCCTCTGGCAGTTCGTCAAAAAAGCGGCTTTTCAGGTGGTAACGGGTTTGCCCGTGCAACATGCGCGTTTGTGAATGACTCAAGTAGAGCCGTTGGCGTGCGCGCGTGATGGCAACGTACATCAGGCGGCGTTCTTCCTCCACGCCGTCACGGTCGCTCATGGCGTTTTCGTGCGGAAACAAACCTTCTTCAATGCCGGTGATGAAGACACAGTCGAACTCCAGCCCCTTGGACGCGTGCACCGTCATCAGCTGCACGGCGTCTTGGCCGGCTTGCGCCTGGTTGTCACCCGATTCCAGCGCAGCGTGGGTCAAAAAAGCCACCAGCGGCGACAGCGTTTCACCGGTTTCAGTATCTGGCGCTAAGAACTCCAAAGGCTCGTTGAGCATCGCAGCATTCACGTTCAGTCCCTGGCTGGCGGGCGACTGGCCGATCGGGTAACCGTGCTCGTCAATCGGCAAAGCCACGGCGTCGCGGCCAAAGCCTTCCATGCTGACGAATGACTCGGCGGCGTTGATCAGTTCGCCCAAATTCTCCAGCCGGTCTTGGCCTTCTTTTTCGAGCCGGTAATGTTCCTGCAGGCCGCTGTGCTGCAGCACCAGCTCGATGATTTCGCGCAGCGTGCAGCCGCTGGTTTGCTCGCGCAGCACATCAATTTTGGCGACAAAAGCGCCTAGGTTGGTTCCGGCCTTGCCGGTCACGGCACTCACCGCGTCGTTCATGGAGCAACCCGATGCGCGGGCGATGTCTTGCAGTTGCTCAATGCTGCGCGCGCCAATGCCGCGCGGTGGGAAATTAACGATGCGCAAAAAGCTGGTGTCGTCGTTCGGGTTCTCTAGTAAGCGCAAGTACGCCAGAGCGTGCTTGATCTCAGCCCGTTCAAAGAAGCGCAAACCACCGTAGACCCGGTAAGGCATACCGGCGTTGAACAGCGCCGTTTCCATCACCCGACTTTGGGCATTGCTGCGGTACAAGAGCGCGATTTCTTTGCGCAGCGTACCGTCACGCACCAGCTGTTTGACCTCGTCCACAAACCACTGCGCTTCAGCGAAGTCGCTGGTTGCTTCATAGACGCGCACCGGCTCGCCGGGGCCGGCTTCGGTGCGCAGGTTTTTGCCCAAGCGCTTGCTGTTGTGGCTGATGAGGTGATTCGCCGAATCCAAAATATTGCCGAAGCTACGGTAGTTGCGCTCTAGTTTGATTTGATGCTGGACATGAAACTCGCGCACGAAGTCCGCCATGTTGCCGACGCGCGCGCCCCGGAAGGCGTAAATGCTTTGGTCGTCGTCGCCCACCGCCACCACCGAACCGCCGGGCATGGCGTCCGCGCCTGCGGGTGCGTCGTCGCCCTGCCCGGCCAGCATCTTGATCCACGCGTATTGCAGCTTGTTGGTGTCCTGAAACTCGTCAATCAAGATGTGGCGAAAACGCCGTTGGTAATGCTCGCGCACCGCCGGGTTGTCACGCAGCAACTCGTAACTGCGCAGCATCAGCTCACCAAAATCGACCACGCCTTCGCGCTGGCATTGTTCTTCATACAAAGCGTAAATCTCGGCTTTTTTGCGGCTTTCTTCGTCGCGCACCGGCACGTCTTTGGCGCGCTGGCCGTCTTCTTTGCAAGCGGCAATGAACCACGCCAGTTGCTTGGGCGGGAAGCGCTCGTCATCAATGTTGAATTGTTTGCACAGGCGCTTGATGGCCGAGAGCTGGTCTTGGGTGTCCAGAATTTGAAAGCTCTGCGGCAGATTCGCCATCTGGTGATGCGCCCGCAAAAAACGGTTGCACAGTCCGTGAAACGTACCGATCCACATGCCGCGCACATTCACCGGCAGCATGTCCGACAGGCGGGCCATCATCTCCTTGGAGGCCTTATTGGTGAACGTGACCGCCAAAATACCGCCGGGCGACACCTGACCGGTTTGCAGCAACCAAGCGATGCGGGTGGTCAGCACCCGCGTCTTGCCGGAACCGGCGCCGGCTAGGATGAGCGCATGCGTGTTGGGCAGCGTCACCGCGGCCAATTGCTCAGGATTTAGATTTTGGAGAAGGGGGGAGCTGGAGGCGACATCTGCGAACATCCGCCCATTGTAGGAAGGCCTGCGGACATTCGCCCGACCATATAGCGGTTATAAGTAAAACAGCCCAGCGGCTTAGCAGCGACCGCTTTAGAATCGGTCACCGGGCCCAAGCAATTGCGCCCGGTTTTTGTTTTTGGCGCCCTCCTCCGGTCTGCCTCTATGCATCAACCGGTCCAATCCAAGCGCTCATCAATGTGAACAACAAACTGATGGAGAGCTTGGACCATGGAAATTTTTGACTACGACAACATCTTGCTGCTGCCGCGCAAATGCCGCGTCGAGAGCCGTTCTGAATGCGACGCCAGCGTGACGCTGGGCGGCCGCAGTTTTCGCCTCCCGGTGGTGCCCGCCAACATGAAAACCGTGGTGGACGAATCCATCTGCGCGTGGATGGCTGACCACGGCTACTTTTACGTC
>Ga0208916_10000934_pt1 | contig 12896 bp, 27 predicted proteins | sample DEB19_08_DNA_5_FD_184523 | JGI IMG/M metagenome (GOLD analysis project Ga0208916, IMG submission 184523) | Aqueous microbial communities from the Delaware River and Bay under freshwater to marine salinity gradient to study organic matter... | ecosystem: Environmental > Aquatic > Marine >... | reverse complement strand
CATCAATACGTTCACCCAGCCACTTCATGACAGGTACTGCCATGCTGTTGCCTAGCATCTTATATCGCTGACCATCTGGTATCATGCCGCGATTGCCATTAGGGACTAGGGTGTAGTTGTCAGGGAAGCCCTGCAATCTTTCGCATTCTACAGGCGTGAGTCGACGCACACGCATCTGCTGAGTGAGTATATCTTGATCGTGGGTAGTGGAAAGTGTGAAAGCTGCATCTTCTGAACCCAGAAATCCCTTACCGCCGCCTTCGCAACCTCCACGAATTTTGAACGCTAGGGGGGGGGTGACTACTGCTTGATTGCAACTGGCTGTAGCCTCCAAGGTGTTAGCTGTGTGCGTTCTGGTTATTCCAAGATCATTCGATTGAGTATGGCCGAGGGTAGCAACAAAGGTTTCGGTTTCATAATCTTGTCGGTTCATACCACCTGCATTTAAGCAGTGAGATAAACTTGGCACAGATACTAATGTTTCACTACCACCACCTATATCGCCTCCGCTTGATTTTAATGTTCCGCACCCTTCGCTGTAGCCACCAAAGCTGCCCGGAGTGTATGCGGTAACGTCTTCCCTCGCTTTTCTGCACGGCGTAAGATCCCCGCACAGGCTTTCGCGCTCAAAAAGTACCGCTGCGGCAGGTCGCCAGTCTCCAAGATATCCGACAACGAACACACGTCTGCGTCTTTGTGGCACTCCGAAATACTGAGCGTCAAGAACCCTGTAGGCGAACCCATACCCGCATTCTGCCATCCCTCCAAGGAAGGCAGCAAAAGCCCGTCCTTTGTCAAGTGACAAGACACCAGGGACATTCTCCCAAACCACCCAGCGGGGCAATTCTCTTTTAGCCAGCAGTAGAAATTCAAGTGAGAGGTTGCCACGAGAGTCAGCAAAGCCCTTGCGAAGTCCTGCAACCGAGAAGGCTTGGCATGGTGTTCCTCCGACAAGAAGGTCAATTGATCCATATTCATTCCTTTTGATAGTGGTGAAGTCGCCATGCAGTGGTACTTCAGGGTGGTGGTGGCGAAGCACGTGACAGGCGGATTGGTCGATCTCTGAAAAGAATGCAGGCTTCCATCCAAGCGATTCCCATGAAAGGCTGGCTGCCTCAATACCGCTGCACACACTTCCGAAGCGCATTACTGAATCCTTCTGAAAAGAATGCCTTGAACAGGTGCATGTTCACCTATACGCCAAGCCTGCCATGTGTAATCGCAACGGAAAAGCCTATGCAAGGATTCACAAACAATCGTGAATTCCTTTTCGTTGCTGGAATCAGTACACACGAACACCGCTTCGCCTATACCTACTTCTTCCAGCTTCACATTGGATTGATGTATCTTCATGCTGCCTTCGCTTGTAGGGCGCGTTCGACATACGTGAACAGATCACCCACTGTGCGCATCTTCTCGCTTGCTTCATCCGGCACGGTGATGCCGAATTCTTCTTCGATGCCGATGACCAGTTCGATGATGTCTAGGCTGTCTGCACCCAGCTCTTGATCAAAGCGCGTGTCTGGCAGTAGCTTTTCTTCTGGCACGACCAGATGCTGCACGATGCGCTTGCGAATACGTTGTTGAATTTCAGTCATAGTCATGTCCTTTCGGTAGTGGGTTATAATTACGGAATTATCACGCGCGCGGCGTATGGCAACAAGATGGAAGCGGTCATCTTTGTATTGCACAGGGAACGCTTCACCTGGGTGCCAAGCCATAACGCCACAGACATCATTGTAAGACAGGTTCCGAAGCTTTCCATCTGGTATGGTGTCCATCAGTTTGTCGTCCCGCGCTGCTGTTCGGTATAGTCTAGGTTTTCGAAGACGTGAATCACCAGCGTGGCTTCGTGCAGTATCAGCGAACCATGGTGCTGCAGCTTCAGGCCATCTGGCAGTGTGTGTCCTGTGCCTGCCATTAAGAACTGGCGGTTTTCAAGTTTCTGCGTCGTATCCACATGCGCCCACAAGCAGATGACTTCGCCCTGCATATCAACCTTCAGGATCTTCGCGCCCTGTGGCATGGGTATCAAACAGCCGCTGGATGGTAGTGGGTATTTATATACCTTCTGCATTCTCAGCCCCTGTGTTGTATTTTTGGTCTAGTTTTTCCAAAAAGTCTGACGCGGCAGCAGTTGCTTCGCGGCACCATGCACCCATATCAACGTAGATACCGCGCGCTAGAAGATGGAATACCCATTTTGGTGCTGCAGTGAAGTATCGCGCTTTCCCGTCAAGAAATACAACACCACCTTCCTTCATCACTCTGCCTATATCTCTACCTGCAGAATTATTGCTCATAAGGTTGATGGTGCGCGCCAGTTCTACTGGGTCCACCTCCATCGTTTCATGTTCTGTTTGTTCTTTTGTCTGCATCATTAACCCCTATCTTCTTTAATGGTAAACGGCGCAACGATTTCAAGCGTCAACTTCTTCACGGCGTTAACCCTTGATTCTGTAATCACGGCAGCAATCCCCTTCAGTTCAACACGTGTACCATCAGGTGCAGTGTAGTAGACGAAAGTGGGTTGGTGGGTGCTTTCCCCTTTTCCCTCAACAACAATCTCATACGTTCCTATTGTCATATTTCATCATCCTTCCTGTTGTCGTTCTTGTCATCAACGGTTTGATCATCGCCCTTCTTTTTACGCGGCTTCCTGATAGGCGTGGGCGGATCGGTTCTGAACAGCTTCTTTGTCAGCGGGTCGAAGTCCAGCCAGTAGTCACCCAAAGGACCTATCTTGTCTTCTTCAGCGTAGCGGGTCTTGGCCACACGCCACAGTAGCAGGCCATTCTTTCTGAAGATGATACTGCCTAAGTCTGGCTTGTTTTCCCAGTGTGCTGAATCTGCCGCGTCACCTAGGTTCGGCATACGTCGTGAATCATCCCTGCCCTGCGACTTGATCTTCGACGGGTGGATGACCACCGCGACGTGTACGCGGTAGCGGCGCGCGAACTTCTTCAACTGCTTCACCGCAAAGCCAGTGTACTGGGTATCATTCATGTTCCGTCTATCGAACTGGTGGTCCAATTCGTTCCATGGGTCGATGATGAACAGCTTCGTCCCAAACTGCGCCACGGAAGCAGCCATCTTGTTCAACAACCATGTCAGGTCAGCTTCTTCATCTGCATCTTCGTCTGGGACAATGAAGCTGAAGTTTTGGTCGATGAAACGGTCAGCCTGTTCGATTTCATCCGGCGTTGCAAACTGTGGCCGCTTTTCCATGTACAGGGTGCGCAGTGCATCCTTGTGTTCTGTCTGTGGGTTCTGTTCGAATGACGCCACACCGACAGGCCAGCCTATTTTTGCGGCGCTCATTGATAGGAAGTTCGTCAGGGTGGACTTGCCGTGACCCGCTGGTCCAAGCCATACCGACAATTCGCAGGTGCGTAGGTTGATGGGTGCAATCTCAGTGGCGAATGGTTCATGCGCAGGTGACGGCGGCAATTCCGACATACGGAATACACCGTCGACCTTGAAGAACTTTGCGCGCTTGATCGTTTCAAGAACGCCTTTTTCGCCATAAACCATGAACACGTCGTTCAGGTCTTTGATGGGACGTTCTGTGCCATCTTCATTCTTCACGCGCCCCTTCGGATACTGAATCCACTTGCAACGGTGACGGCCAAGTCGGTCAGCAAGATCCTGTAGCAGATTAGCGCCTGCATCGTCATTGTCAGCGCAGATGATGACAGTGCCGGTCTTTGGGAATCCGTCAAGGTAGGAATACTTCACGCTGTATTCTTCCGCGATGCGTTCAGCAGGCGCACCATCTGGAACGGAAACAGCAAGGAAGCCTGTCTGCATGGCGATGATGGCATCCATTTCACCTTCGCAGATTAGCAGGTCGTCATTCGCTGACTTCTGCCAGACTTCGATGTGTCGGTGATTGTAGAAAACCTTCTGGCCGTCCTTCTTCTGATAGAATTTCTTCTCGCCTTTGATGGTGCGGGTTTTGCAGTTCACTTCCTTGCCGTTCACGAAGTAAGGCATTTCGATGGTCACGTCACCATTGCTGCTTTTTCTTCCACCCCTCACGCCAAGACTGGCTGCGATTTCTAGATTGATTCCCCTGTCTTCCAGAATCGCTTGTGCTTCTTCCGTAAGACCTTGCGGCGTTTGGGTTGGCTGCGCCTTTGGGACCACTGATGCCACAGTTGTGGCAGTGGTAGACGTATCCGTCTGCTGTGATGGTGAGTGAGAGGCATCTGTCATGTTTTTTCTTTCTGGTGGGTGAACAGCTTGGGCAGGTAGTCTTCTGGTTTCCTGGCGCGTGTGTCCGCACCTTGAAGGCCGTCAGTGGAAAGTTTTCTGTCATGGGCTACCTGCCGCTTTCATCAGCTTCGATTCGTGGCGCTGCATACACGCATGCAGCGGCATAGTTGCAGACCATTCGCAAAGTAGTTCCTTGCTGATCAGGGTACTGTAGAAATGCAGTTTTCCTTCATCGGTCATTGCCACACTGCTTAGCATCGCAAGTTTTTCGTCATAGCTGAAAAGGTTGTGAGTGAATTTCATAAACTACCCCAAGCACTTTTCTTGTTCGATGCGCTTGCGACGTTCTTCCGTCATGGGAACTTGCGGCGGCTTCGGTTCAGCACCGCTGAAGATTGCGTCGTCTGGGTGATTGCTTTGCTCGACGTGCGAATCGTAGGCGCGGCCATGCGTGTTTTCGGGCGGGGTATGGGGTGGGTAGAGTGTCAGCCATTGTCGTTCGATTGCCGTGTCAATCATCGCAACGACATCGTAGCCTTGCTGGTGGTATTCGCCCAAACGCTTCAGCAGCTTTTCGATTGCCAAGCTGGTCATGGGTTTTTTCATCTGCCTGCGGTGTTCAATGAATTCTTGCCATGATTTCTTTGGAAGAAATTCTGGCAATGCTTGTTCGGTTTGTTTTTCTTTTTGTTTATTTTTTAAAGATATATATTCATGGTTATTCACGGTTTGGGTGACACCCACGTCGTGGGTTAGCGTCATGGGTGACACGGGTGTCATAATGTCACCCCCGTTTGTATTGTGACGTGCTAGGGCTTCCAAGCAGATGCTGTAATGTCTTGTAGTTCCCTGTTTTCCACCATGTTCGTTGCCGATTACTTTAACCATTCCCATATCAATAAGTTCTTTCATGGAACGTTGGGTCTGGCGTTCGCTTTTTGATACCTTTCCGGCAATATGGCGAATGGATGGAAAAAGGTTGCCTCCTTGATCGTTGGCAATATCTGCTAACGCCAGAAGAACGAACTTAAGATCGGACTGAAGGGACAGTTCCCATACAGTGGTCATCACCTTAACGGACATGCTATGATACTCCCCAAGCACCCCAAGCAGATTAAAGGTCTTGTGGGTGGGGAAAGGCTTGGGGTCCTACTCCCCACCCGCATCCATTGCTGAACGCTTCCCTTACGATGACGATTTTTTCATGACTGACAAGATTTTTTTATGTGCTGTTGATAGGCGCAGGATTCTGCAGGTTTCCGACTGGCTTATGCCACAGGCCTGCACCCACTGTGGCAGATATGCAACCATGTAAACGTGCTACTGGTCGCTCTCAACTGCCCATAGGTAGTTGTCGACGTTTGTGATGGTCACGTACTCGCCACTGTCTGGGTAGAAACAGTCGAAGTATACCATGCCGTGGTGGTCTTCCCTTGGTGTGATCAAGGCTTCTTCATGGAACACGCACACGCCCTGCCCAGACATCACTTGCTTCACAACCAGCCTTTCACCCTTCTTCAGGTTCTTCATGGTTTCCTTGAAGGAACGCATGTCCATTGCCGGTGCTGGTATCGTTCTTGGTTCTTGCGCAGCGTCACTCATCACCACCTACCTTTGCCTTTGGGCTTTTCGCAATGTGAATCTGGATACCGTATATTGCCTGAACCACAGCCAGTTTCAGTTCAGCCTGTGGTGTCAGGTGGCCTTTGTATTCCTCATGAACCACCATACCAAACTTGTTCACATAGCGGAAGTCCAGCTTGTACTTTATCAACGTGCCGCCTGGGTGGGTGATCTTACCAGTAATCTTCGACTTCTTCCTACGCTTCAGCGAAAGCACTTCCACACCGTTTGGCAATATCAGGTTCATCGGTATCTGGCGTTCAAGGTTACTGATATAGCCTGCAGCCTGTAACGTGCGCAGATAGTTCCAGCGTTTCATTTCAGCCACGCTGTCATGCCTGATACCATCATCACTGGTGCATTCTTCAGCAGGCGCCTTCTTGTAGTTTGTACGCCAGTGGCCTTTCATGGGTGCATTCATTTCGTCCATCCTTGTTTAAGATAAAAAAATGGCATGGAAGTTTTCACCGCCATGCCAAGCGAGAGGTCACACGCCTAAGAAACTAGTGTGCGGTTCCAGCTACATGGAAAAGCGGTAGGTCTTCTTCACCAAGCGCCTTGCTGTACGCATTCAGAATATGCAGGTTCGGTTGTGTGAAGCGGTTCTTGCGCTTCTGTGTGTATAGGAACTTCGCAAGGTCACGGTCTATGCCCTGCTTTTCAAGCACGTCGTACACGCCTTTGATCTTCGCTTCTTCCTTGGCCACCGGCTTGCGCAGTTCAATCAGGTTCGCGTCAATCTGACGAAGCTGTGCAAATGCCAGTTTCAGGTTCTGTCCAAGTTCCTTTTCTTTGTCACCTTCGGATTGTGCGGCTGCAGCAGCGGAAGCAGCTTCACCTACGTTTGAATGTTTCATATTGTCGTCCTTCTGTTGTGGTTTAGATGATGAAGTCTTTCATGCGAACCTGCTTGCCGGTGATGCGCTCAATCTCTGCCCTGTATCGCTTCTGTGGTAGCTTGGGAGTATCGGCACACCATCCATCAACGGTCTGGCTGGCAACGGGCTTGGGATTGCCTTGTTCGTCTTGGAATTGCTGACCGAACTGCTCACGCGTCCAGCCCTTCTTATCCAGCCATTTCTGCAGTTTCATAGAAGACCCCTTTGGAACCGTTACCCTAAAGACACTATGTGGTACTGGCAAGAAATACTTTTACACAATCCCGAAAATAATTGGAATTTGTGCTTGACGGTTTGTGAAACATTCCCTAAGAACAGGGGGCAACTTCGGTTGATCTTACAAACCCGCATCTAAGGATGATCACTATGACAAACACCCACATACACACCCTTCCACGCGATACTAGATATTCAGTCGATGATATTGTCGATGCACTTGAACGATATCTGAACCAAGGCATCATGCCTGGCGGATTCCTGACCGCTGTTCTGGAAAACAATCTGACTAATGCCTTTGGCCGCGCTGATGAAAAAAATACGAATCGGATGCGCGATATCGTGCGCTATATGTACAACCACTTCCCAGAATATGCTTGGGGCAGCCGTGCAAAGGTTGGTGATTTCCTGACCAGATTCGAAAAGCGTCAGGCATAGCCATGGCCAGCCAGTACGACAAATCAACCCTGATACCACACCGCGCAGGATTCTGTGACGGTCTGTTCGGACGGGCTTGTGAATCGCCATGGAAAGATGATGGCTACCCTACCTATGGCAAGAACGCTGAGTACCTTCAGGGGTATCTACAAGGCGAACACGCACGCAACGATAGAGAATTAAACAAAGGACAGTGCCATGAGTGATATAAATTTCATGTTTAAGACCCGTTCCAAGTATGTGACCCGCTGGTATCGCCTGAAGGATGGTCGTGTGGTCAGTCACCGCTTTACGATAGAAGCTGACAGCGAACGTCATGCTGCCATGCTGCGCAAGGGCGCTGTCGAGCATCAAGACCCTATGCGCAAGGGCGCGCCGAATGGTGGCTACCCGATTGCACAATGCCCACGCATTCCACAGGTAGGTCGCTAATGGTTGCCCCTTTGGTGAAGAATCTGATTAAGGAACTTGTCGGCCAGAACGGTATGGTGGACGTGCTGACTGCCTTGCGTGGTGTGGCCGGTGATGACACTTTCCGTTCTAAGGGGTGCAAAGACCATGGCCACTATGTGTCCATCGAATCAAATATCAACAAGGCGCTGAATAGCGCGAAACTGCTGAAAGGGATTGACGATGAAACCACAAGATAAGGCACCGAAGAAGAAGTTCCTTTCGCGGCTGAAGCGCGGGATAGTTTCACTGATTGAAATCATAGGCTTTGTATTTTTGCTTGGCCTTACTGTGGGCGGGTTTGCGCTTGGCTTTGTCAGCGCCTATCAGGCCTTCGGGTATCAGTTGTTCCTGTACACGTTCTTGTTCTTTGGTGGGTTCTTTTTGGTGGTCTACTATCTAGGCCTTGCCGATGAATGGGACGAAATAAGAACAACCAGCAACGATGACAAGAAGGACTGACAATCATGACCAGACATCACCAGTACAAACCGAAGCCAGCCTATACCGCCAAGCAGATTATGGCTTATGCCGTGCTTGCCATCATCGTGGGTTTCATCTTTGCCGCAAGCTATGGGGCTGCCGTATGAGCAGAAGAAGACAGAACCGAATCCTGCGAACGCTGAATGTGTTTTCAGATAAGATGCACCATTCCATGCAACGTGAAGCGGACGAAATAGCCAGCATGGCCATTGTAGATGCTGAGAATGAAGGCATGATCAACCGTGCTGATACACCTGTCGTTACTGTCGTTGAAGCGAAGGTGGATTCGCCAGAACATTGTCCACGCTGTGGCATGGGATATGCTGCAGGCCGTGGCTACAATGCGGCGAATCAAACATGCAATGGCTGTGGGTATAACGGCAAACGGATCCCAGCGTGAGTGAAGAACCCACCAGCTTCGACATACTGGTCTTGCGTGATGCCACGTACTGGAACGTCGGTGGTGGTGCAGTGCATGTTCCTGAAGGCACACGCCTGCGAATTGAAACAGACATCGAATTCAGGGCTGCTGAATATCTGGTGAACATAGGCGATGCTGCAGCCATACCGAACCACTCACCACACGTCTACATGACGCGCGGTGCATTTAACGAACTGACGCGCAAGGCGGGAATAGGACAAGGAAACAAATGACCGGCGAGATCAAGAAGGAATTTGGCTACAGCGAAGAACTAAAGTTCGAAGATTCGCAACACAGTTTTCCATACGACGGCCTTCAAACCATTGAAGTGACGGTAGAAGATAGTGGTGTTTCTATTACTGTTCGAAGCTACGACCAGTATCATACTATCGGGATGCCTGATGCGGTATTCAACCACGTAAAGAATGTGGTTGAACGTGGACGCGCTGCAAGGCTGGTGGCATCAGGCAACCCTGCAGCCGTCGAACCGAATAGACCCACCAACACTTTCAAAGACTAATCAACCAAAGGACAAAGACCATGACACTACTGACAAGCCCATCTGAACTGGAAGCACCCACCACTGTTGCAATGATGCTCTATGGTCAGCCTGGCTGCTATAAGACCACCACCGCATTGTCTGCACCAAACCCTGTGCTTCTGGACTTCGATCAAGGCATGCACCGCATCAAGCCGAAGTACCGTGTGCCATCGCTGCAGGTGACAAACTACCAGCAGGTGCTTGACTTGCTTGCCAGCAACGAACTGGCACCGTTTGATTCCATCGTGATTGATACAGGCGGCAAGCTGGTAGACCGTATCGCAGAACACGTCATCAAGACAAATCCGAAGAATGGCGCACCTGGTGGTGGTCCATCGCTGCAAGGCTGGAGTGCCATCCGTGCTGAGTTCAGCCGCTTGGTGAAGGAACTGAAGCTGCGCAACAAGTCCCTGATCATTGTGGCGCATGAGTCTGAAGAAAAGAATGGCGATGATACCATCAAGCGTCCAGACATCGCAGGCAGTGCGCGCAAGGACGTGGTGAAGGAACTGGATTGCATGGGCTACATGGAACGCGCAGGCGGGAAGAAGTCCATCATCAGCTTCACGCCCAGCGACAAGTTCTACGCCAAGAATTCGATCGAACTGGATGACAGCGTGGAAGTGCCTGAACTGAAGGACGATATGCCAAACGACTTCCTTTCCAGATATGTGTTCAAAGCATCTGCAGCCAAGCTGGAAAAGCAGAATGCTATGCGTAAGGAATACGAAAAGCTGCTGTTCAATATCGGTGCGCAAGTTGATGGCCTAAAGACACTGGAAGAAGTGAACGCATTCTATGCCAAGCTGGATGAACAGTCCGTGATATGGGACAGCGTGTTCTACACGAAGAACCTGCTGAAGAAGAAGGTTGCAGACCTTGGCTTTGAATTCGACAAGGCCACCAAGCTGTTCAAGGCAAAGGCTTCAGATACTGCCGCGCAAGCTGCAGGGTCATCGGATGGTGCAGCGGCTCAAGTCGCACCGGCAAGTACGACTGTGGCACCATCCGGTGACAATCCGAAGGCTGAGATAAACGACGACGCGTTCAGTCAGCAGTAGGTGGTCGCCATGATAGATCAAAAAGAACTTCTGGTGGCTAGGGACATATTCAGTCCTAATCTTAAGTTTCTACTAAAGCAGGGCAATGCTATAGGCACCATGGTCACGATGGAAACAAACCGTGATAAGCAACATATTGAACCTACCTTCACGCTGCCCGAAGAAGCAGCGCAGAAATTGTTCAATCAGTTGTGGAACGAAGGGTTCAGACCCAAAGACGGGACTGGCAATTCTGGACACATTGCCGCAATGCAAGCGCACTTGGAAGATATGCGTCTGCTGGTATTCAAGCCGAAGGGTGGTGCAAAGTGAATCGTATGCTAATCACACCCACGCTGCTGAACGGTTTCCAGTGGTACACGGGCTACTATGCCGAAACGCCTGAAGACGAACAGATCAGCCGTGATGACTTCCTGCGCCTACTTCGTCGTGAACCGATGGAAGCCCCTGGGGAATCCATCCTGCTTGGCCGTGAGTTGGAAGACGACATCGTGGACTACTGCAAGGCTGGCGGGTATGACGGTGCGCGCAGGGACATCAAAGAGATAGGCGACAAGTGCATGGGTGCATTGCTGCAGCAGGCAGTCAAGCGTGAACTGGATGGGTATCTACTCTATGGAAGGGTGGACTTCATGCGCATGGATACCATCCGTGATGCCAAGTTCTGCAAGTCGTATGATGTGGGCAAGTTCCTTCATTCAGCGCAGCATCGCATATACCTGTATTGCACAGGCCTACCACGCTTCGTCTATGACATCAGTGACCGGTGGAACGTGTACGAAGAAGAATATGCGAACCATCCAAAGATTGAATCTGAACTGCGTGGCATGATTGGTGACTTTGTAGGCTTCCTTGCGCGCAATGATGCTGAAGCGAATGAATTGTTCAATAAACACTGGAAGGCCATGTGATGAAACCATTGCCACCATTATTCATTCCACTGAAGGCTGAACACTTTGATGCCTTCGAACGTGGTGAAAAGACTACGGAATTCAGGGTGCATGGCCCACGATGGAACAGCAAGACCTGCCCACCTGGCCGTGAAGTAATACTGTCGCGGGGCTATGGTAAACAAAGTCGATTATCAGCGATCATCGAATCTGCTGGCGTATGTCCAACCAAAAGCCCAGCCTTCGTCCAGATATATGGCGACAGTCCTGACATCGACTGCTGGGCAATCAACGTAAAGGAAGTGAAGAAGCTATGAAGACCGAAGAACAATGGAACGACGCTGGATGGTGCTTCCGCAATGCAAGCGTATTGCATAATGTTGGCATGCGTACTGCTGGTGATATCTGGAAGGAACGCGGCGAGAAGTTGATTGCTGACCTTGTCGGAAAGAACAACGGCGTGGGTGACATGTTCGAACAACTTCTTGCAATGAGCAATCCTGCGCGTGATTACAAGCCAAGCTGGTATTCCAAGAAATGAGCGAAGAACGTAAATTCCTGAGTAAGGTTAGCCCTCAAGGTATGCTGACTGACTACGTGCGCAAGGCCATCGGTGCGTTGCTGAAGGGCTATGCTGGCCAAGTGGTCGAAGTGAAGATCAAGAAGCAGGCGCTGCGCAGAAGCCCGAAACAGAATGCCTACTACTGGTCAGTGGTGGTGCCAGAATGGAAGTTGATATTCGCAAGCTATGGCACCATCGTCACGGACGAAGAAGTGCATTCCTATCTGGTTGCGCATGTCGGAAAGTTATTCAAGCCCGTGCATGGGCCAGATGGTGAACAGATATTTCGAATGGATGATGGTGTGCCGGTGATGGAACTGAAATCCACCAGCGACCTATCCACCAAAGAATTCAGCGAGTACGTTGAAGCGTGTCGATCAGAGGCGGCAATCGAACACGGCGTGACTATCCCGTCGCCAGACCCATACTACAAAGAAGGACAAACCGATGACGAACGAAACACCACAAATCAAGAACAAGAAGAACCTGCACCTTCAAGTGACTAGCACTGAAGCGCTTGCTGCAAAGTATCCCGATGCTGTGAAGAAGGTGGTCGTGGTAAAGGAAGACCACAAGCGACTGTACGAACTGGCGAAGGCACACTTCGTTTTGAACGCACCCATTCCTGGCGTGATCATCACCCATCCAGATGGTCGTGTGTTGGATGGTTCAGCGCTAGGCCAGCCAGAAGCTGTCGGGCAGGCAGATGGCCAGTAGTATCACAGTTCTATGCGACTACTGCGGCGAACCTGCACAACTAGTGCGTGGCGTCCATGGCTATATTTGGGAATGTAAGCCCTGTGAAGCGTGGGTGAAGGCATACGATACATCACCCGTCAAGAAGCCGATGGGCAGCCTTGCCAACGCAGAACTTCGCCACGCACGCAGGATGGCACACGCGGCGTTCGACCCCCTATGGCAAGCAGCTATGGACCGAAGGATTCGTGAAGGCGCCAAGCGTGTGGGCGATATCAGGTCTGAAGCCTATCGCTGGCTTGCTGACAAGCTGGGGATTGCGCCTGATCAGTGCCAGTTCGCGCGCATGACATTGCACCAATGTAAGATGGTCGTTAATATCTGCGATGCAAACATTC
>Ga0208916_10000933_pt1 | contig 12926 bp, 24 predicted proteins | sample DEB19_08_DNA_5_FD_184523 | JGI IMG/M metagenome (GOLD analysis project Ga0208916, IMG submission 184523) | Aqueous microbial communities from the Delaware River and Bay under freshwater to marine salinity gradient to study organic matter... | ecosystem: Environmental > Aquatic > Marine >... | reverse complement strand
ATGTGACTTGTTCGTTAACGACGACAGTCTTAGCGTAAATCTCCATTGTAGCATCAATATCTGTACGAACGACAACTTCAGGAGCTGGATCAATACCAGAACCATCGAGTTGACCGCCATCAGTAGATAGACGCTCATAACGAGACATACGTGTTGTTTTACCGATATATGCGTCAGCATAATGCAGATCGCAACCAAAACTGTGAATTAAATTAAATTGAGGAGTGGATAATAGGTCTTCACTGAATTGCAAAGGCAATTCGGGTGCCATATTATCTATATTTGTGATCCCGGTAGCCATGATATTTCATCCTAGTTAAATAGATAATCTTTCGTTTTTGGCGAGAAAACTAAATACAGCCTAGGTTGGCGAACACCTGATACAGCCTTTTGAAGCTAGCGAAGCTTATGATACAGCTAAATTCAAGATAAGGTTGTTAATGATTTAATGCAAATTAAAATTCCCAAGAGAGACTTTCACTCTCATTTTCGACACGCGAAGTTCGACGTCCTTCCGGATCTCATTTATTGCCGGTCTTAGACCACTGGGAAAACAATGGAATGTAAAGCTGCTTTACATGAATTTTATCCCGTTCCTTTCATAATCCTTTGCATTCTTTCCCAGTTTTTTTGACGAGTGGTTTCATTTATAATACGGGGAGCATTATCACCTGTTTGAGTCATTCCAGGTCTTGAAATTGCAACCGGTTTGGATAAATTTGCCTCTGCTTTTTTAGCTTCTTTTTTAGAATCTTTATTAGGAATAAATCTCTTCAGTGCTTTATATATCCCTGCCCATTTATCATATCCTTCTTGCATATGTTTATATGGTTCGGCAACTTCTGGATAATGATACTCAAGATAATCTAGATTTTCAGGAGTACAAATTGAATCAATATCACTAAAATTCTTTCTCAACATCTGAGGATATTCTCTTTGTTCTCTCTCTTTTCTCTCTCTATCATCTTTTTCCCTTTCTCTTTTTAAAGCCTCTTGTACTCTTTTTTCGATGATATCTTCTTCCGTTTCATCTCTTAAATTATGATCGTACGATGGCTTCTGAACAAGTGCAGCCATAGCAGCTTTTAAAGCTTCCGCTTCTTTTGCTTTCTCAATGGCTATTCTTTCAGCTTCTTCTTTAGCCTTTCTTTGCTTCTCTTTTTCTTCTCTGAATCGTTTCCAATTAATTTCTTCAGGGTTTTCCTGAACCGCTTGAACTGGAGTGGCTTCTTGTGGTATAGAATTTTCTTTAATAATGGGTTCTAAATTTTCATCTGTCATAAGGTACCTATGAGTGAAGTTACTGAAGTTATTGTAAGAAGAGATTTAATAAAAAAAGAATTTGAAAGATACGAAAAAGTGATGAAATATCTTGAATGTGATTTGCCTATTCAAGTGTTATGCCTTCCAAAGGTTATTGAGAACTGTTTACTCAACGCGGGCTGTCTTCGTATCTTCGATATGATCGATAGAGATCTTTCCGAAATCAAAGGGTTGGGAAAGTCCAGGAGGGCACTCCTTAGCTCCCGCTTGAATGAGCTTTTCCCTATGTGCTTTTAAATATTCAATTTCTGATAAATGGTTAAATCCATTTTCTTTTCTAATGACTTCCCAAAATTGCTTGTTATAGAAAGCATCTACCCATGCTTTAGTCCGTCTCCATTTCTTATCTACATATGTAGATTCAGAAATCATTGCCATATGAGCAGCATTAGGAAGAGACCAAAGTCTTTTCAACTTACCTGTGATCTTATTATATAAGAAACACATTTGCTCAGGTCTTGGCGATGGTAGATAAAGAAATGCAGCATATTTATGCCTACGAATCCCTTTTATAAGGGGATCTGAAGCTATAAATAAACAAACAAAATATTCTGGTTCATCAAAAATATTATGATGTCTTTTAGCGCATTCTATAATTTGAGGCATAACATCATCAGTTAATGCATAGCCTAATTCTAGAGGATCATAAACGGTAGAGTCGCTTCGTGCTTTTAAAGACAACTCCCCCGCTGTTTTTCTTTTACTCATCAAGTATCCGTTTCGTTTACTGGAGTATACATTTTATAGCGATGTTTTGATTGCATAGGATCGAAATCACCACCCATAATCTGGTTTTGACGATTCTTTCCAGGCTCCGGAGAATACTTTACTTCCCAATGCTCTTTATGAGGATTGTAAGCTTTTTTCTCTCTGACAAATCCCGGATGAGATTCAGGGCTTTTAACCATATTTACACCTAATATTTCATCTTATGTGAACGAACGTAATTTCTTAAACCTTCATTCGCTTTATGGTATTCTTCAGCTGCATTCATCTCAGAACAATATTTCATATCTACACCATCCATAGATGGATATGTACGCTCAAAGTGTTCTTTTGGCATCACTGGGGATTTCATTCCGCCATGACCTTTTGAACCTTTTTCGATTTCATCTTTTTTCATAATGCCCCCGTTGTTTGCATCTGTTGTGATGCGTTTTGTTGATTAGCCATTTTTACGCCTTGAGCAAATTCGAAGGCGGATTTTATTTGATTGAATTGAACATCTTCAAGTTCCATCGCTAACTTTACCAAGTTCATATCATATTCAATATTTTTATGTTCAGTAGTCGATTGAAGTTCTTCAACTTTAGCCATTTTCTCTTGAGCAGATGCAGTATCCATTTTAGATTTTGCCATTTTAGCCATAATATCAGCTTGATCTTTCTGCATTTGGACTTGCATTTGCTGTTGCTGAGCTTGTTGTTGTGATTGCGCTTCTTCTTGCATATCTTCAATCACTTGCTTCTTATTGGTGATCATCGCAGCATTAATAATTGTCTTATTGGAAATTGGGATACCAAGTTCCTTAAAGTACAATAGTTGCTGTAATTCTGTTTGTCGTTGAGTAGCTGTGTAATTACCCTCTTCAACTTCAATGGAATATTTTTGGCTATAATTTGAAAAGAACCTAGGATCTGGGTCATGTCCTAAAATACTTCTAATTTTACCTTTAGAAAAGTTTTTACGGATGGCTTGTAATCTAATTGCTCCATAAAGTCTTTGAGAGTAATCCGCTTTATCAAAAATAGTCTGCAAAGTAGTAAGACCGGCAGATTGTCTTAACATAGATAAAATACCTGCTTTGTCATCTTCAGCAGATCCAAGAAGCTCTTCGTTTACTCCTGATATCTTGGTGATATCATCAGAAAGTATCTTAGATAGCTCTATCATACTAGCGGGGATATTTGGGGCTTCTATCCTTTGAATTTCATTAGCACTTCTTCCGGCTTTTAGTGGTATTACAAAGCCTTGTCCAGATTGTCTAAATGCCTTTGGATCTACGACAGCGTCAATTGGATATATCCATCCAGAATTGATCTGAGACTGCATTATATCTAGCTCTATTACCTTACGTAGGTTGTAGAGATATTGTGAATCACGAAGGTTCCTCACCATACCCATAAGGCGCCATTGATAGGATTGGATATCTGGTTCATGATAGCATGTAAGCGGCACCATGGGGTAAGAATCAATGTGAAGAAGGTTGTCACCATGGTATAGAGTCTTTCCACTAAGATCAATCATTAACTTTACGGTTGGGATTTGAATCTTCTTGACTTTTAGCCAAGGCTGCTGACGAAGAATCATTTCTAATTCACCATCAACCATCTCGTTATCCTCTTCCCATTCTGTAGTCTCTCCAGAAATGGGGTCTATTATCATTGTTGCTTCACGAGTAGTCCTGTAATGGATTTCATCATAAGTGAATAATCGATGTGTGTCTAAATTCAACAACTCAGCTTGAAGCGGAAACTTACCATCTTTCATGCTAGAAGGTGATATTTTATCTATTTCTTTTTCACGACCTGGTAATAACGCTTTAGCAGCAGTCTTATTAACCCATCGACGTCTCCATATGAAATTACAATCTGTAAAATCCATCTTGCGCCAATGTGGATCTATCAAAAAATTATTAAAAGCAATTTGGTCTGTGAAAAAATCAGAAGAAATACTATCAAGTGTATAATCAGGATACAGATGAAGTAATGTAAGTCCTGTGTCCAAAGCACCTTCAAATGCTTGTGAAAAGTATTCTTGAAATCCATCGCGATTTTCACACCATTTTATAACTTTATTATAGTCATCTGATAGCGAATCATCTTGATTTTGTGGAAGAGTTATAGTGGATTTACGATGTTTTCGTTGATAGCCAGCGACCATATTAATATGGCGACGAATCAAATTGAAAAACCAACGACGAGATTGAAAATATTGATTATCACCATACACCATGCTGTAAAGTGATTGATCACCAACTTTATATCTTTTATCGATTGATCCTTGTTGCCAATAAGAAGCATTGGCAGGATAGGCATATTGATAAAAATGATCCTTCATCTGTTGTAAGTTTTTTGCACTTACTTCACTTGGATCAATATAGCCTGACGCTTGATTGTCATAAGATCCCATTAAATACCCCGAGATAAGAAAATTCAATATAGAGAATTTTTTATGGGTTGTCTAGCGTTTTAAACTATTAATTATCTTGTTTTTGAGGGAAATTTGGAAGTGGCATCCAATATTTTGGAGTATTTTCTACCAAGTAATGACAATGCTTCAATGAAAGTTCGTTAGCATTGGAAGCCCACCAAATATTTCCCATCACGCCACGATAATTTTCGTATTTCTGCAAAAACCCTACATATTGAATTTGTCCGTCACTAAAAAGCACCCTATCAAATTCATTTGGGAGTTTTTCTGAAGTATCTATCCAATTCATACTTAGTTATTTACTTTTTTGTAGGTCTGATAATATATCATTATGTTACCTCGCACCATCTCCACACCACACTCACGATAGCTTTACATAATCTTAATACATTTCTTTATAATATATAGGTAATATTTTACTGAGAACTTTGCTTGGATTGTCTTTCCATGTTCTCCCAAAGTCTTGGAAATTTCATCTTGAACAACACAAGATCTGATGCATGATAGTCCGATATCTTTGATAAAAGGTATATCATTCGTATTAGGCGGATGTTAGACAGGTCTTCTTCACCAACCGCATCCCTTACCCAATCTTCATTTTCATCTACATTAAACAATTCGTAGATTTCCTTAAAGTCGGTAAGCATATGGATTACCTTTTTTACATCCCAGAAGTTGACAGCTTTTTCTATCAACTCCTCTACAGGTTTTTCTTTACTCATAATTCATTTAAGGGTAGCAGTCAGACAGATTTAATAAAAATTTATTATTTACGCAAACATCTCCTGCCATGTCCTTTTATTCCTACGTTCCATTATCCATTTGTATGCAGTTAATTTATCCTTTGTGCAAGCAATCTCATTGTATCTTGCATATCTCCTATCCATTTCAAGTAATAAGTAATACCTACGAGTTGAGATCATTTCACTACATAAGTTGACTCGCATTTAGGACAAATCCAATAATCATCATGCCAAGGCCAATCGGATGGACATAATTCGCAAAGATTATTACATTTTTTGCAGATCATTTCTTATAATCCGTTTCGTTTTCTATCTTTCCCCCTAAGGAAAGCCACTTTTTCACAGTATTTTCGCAATCTATTGTTGCTTGTTCCAATCTAATCCAAGACATTTCTTCATGTGTGCAAGGAATTTTTACTTCTATATATCCATTTGATTCTCTTATTTGAATGACATAAGGAGTTTTTTTCTTATAAGTTTTAGAAGTTCTTCGTTCATTTATTGATTTGGATGATCTGGAAGGTTTGTTAAATGAGTATAATCTGATTTTTGTTCGTATATCTCATCCTTAGCAAAAGGAAATGTGTCCAAGAATTCCTTGTAAACCTGTTCTGTTATATCTTCAAATTCACATGCAGTTTCGTAAGCAGCGCCACAATCATCTAATAACTCGAAATCATATCCCTGGTAATTTTTCATCATTACCATATTGGGAAATGGATTTGTTGGATGAAATATACCTGGAGCTTTTATAGAAAAATCCCTAGGTGGTTCTATTCTCTTTTTTTCATTCCAATCAACTGCGCAATAATATATTCCCATCATTCCTCCGGTGGTTTTGGTAAAGGCATCCAATATGTTATTGCACCAGTACATCCATTGCATGAACAACATTGATCTTCACAAATACACCAATGTTCATTATATTCACTTTCATGTATCCTAAAACCAATATATATATTTTTTGATTGTCATAGCATAAAATCGTTTCATTATATTCTGGAAGTCTATCCTTAACGCTTATCCATTCACTCATATCAACATTGCCTTATAGAAAAAGTTGTTTTCATATTTCGTACGATATAATGAAATAATTGCAAAAAAATATTAGATTCTAAATAATACCTGTAAAACAAGTACAAGATTTCCTTTGTTATGTTTTGAGGGTGGTATTTCTGCATCGATAGGCTTAATTCCACCCTTTTTTATCCTCAATTCAATGTAAATATCTCTAGTTTGGAATACAAATGCATCCGTAATGATCTACGGTATATGTATTTGTGGTCCTGTCAATGTGTACACATGAATATGCAGACCCTGCAATGACCATAAAAATTAAGAAAAGTGTTTTCATTCTTTCTCCTTGATGATATGATCTAATTTTTCGTAAATATCTTTAATCACCTCATTTTCGGTGCAAGCTGCCGCTTCTTTTACGTATTGTTTGACCTTTAACAAGTTGTCGAAAAACAACTTAAGATCATCAGATGGAAAAAATTCCTTCTTACTCATATATTTTCCTTTGTTTTGTTTATATTTATTTTGCATACTCTACAACACTTCGTTTTTCTAGTAAAAGATTGCCAACGCATGCGACATTCTCTTCCGCATTTACACCTAATTAAATATTTGTCTTTACAATCCTCTATAAATCCATAGGGATTGTAAAACCACTTTATAACCTGCCAATCATTAATCTTTTTACCAACAATATCTTCACGAGGATGTTTTTTATTAGAATCCAATTTGTCCAGAACCATAAAACTCTTTATTGTATGTTTCTTCGTAAATCTGCTTTCTTATTTGATCTATAGTCAGATCTTCTCCGGTTCCAACAAACTCTCCTTGAGGAAAAGCTGTTGCACAGGCATATCTAAGGGCATCTAAAATATGGTCGTTAACCTTTACAGGCTTATCCTCTCCCCTGTCAGCTGCTTTTGCGTCCCAAGCATACGATTGGATGTGCTCTATCAATGTTTTACATGATTTATGAATGACAAGATTTAGATTAGCTATAAATTTAGAGGTTATTTTAATCCCTAAAATAACGTCATTTTCTGCGTCCAAAACTGGAAGATCAGCTTGTCTCATAGCAATCTTTAGAGATGCTGCTGCAGGATCTATATAAATAGAACGAATAGCGCGCCATCCTATAAATCTCTTTAAATCTTCTACAAGCTCTTGATCTGTCTTAGATCTTCCATGTTTAGCGGCATCATAATAGAACTCTTCTTCTACTCTAAGTTGAGGCCATTGTTTAGGAGTAACTGCAATGATAACTGCAGCTGTAGGATTGGTTGTACCGTAGTCTATCCCCATTATGTAGTAATTCGGATTAGCCGTTGCTCTTTCGTATATGTTATCATTAGTGAAAGAATCATAAATTAAACCGTGAGCGACTGCCCATTGTCCAAGAATATAACGGGCATACCACATGCCTGAGTATTCTTTCTTCAAATTCTCTTTATATGATTCATCTAAAGATGGGTTGTCATCTAGCTGAAAGTTCCAATAAACTAAGTCCAAATCACTCGAGCGGTCGATAAAGTCTTTCTTGAGCCAATGTGCGGGTCCTTCAGGGTTACAAGTGGCGAAGAGTTGAGAACCTGTAATGGAAAGTCGCGATAAAAGCATGCGCCAAAAGGGAAGCGGGATACACGTTGCTTCATCGACATAGGCAAAAGCAAGGGTTGATCCCTGTATTTTTCTAACACTAGATTCGTCGTGGGCACCAACAAGATATATTGTGCGACCATAGAGACTAACTTGCATTGTCTTAGCAGTCGGTAAGGGAAAACCGAGAATTCTATATAGTGTTGGGAGCACATTCCTTTGTATTGAATCACGAGAAACCCCTATTATCATTCCATCGCCTTTTGGGCCATTGCGAATGAAATCAATCATTTTGTAAATGCTACTATGAGTTTTACCGGATCTAACAGCTCCGCACCATATATTAAGCCTCTTGTTCGCTTCGTAGATGCTCAGTTCCTGTTTCGGGCTCATATTTCTCTTTTAATCTTTTGATTTCTTCACGTAATTTAGCGTTCTCTTTAGCGTTTTGTATTGTCTGTTGGATGTTTTCATCCTGAGGAGAAGATTCTTGTTTGACGTTGTCTGTTTGGTCTAGCCTGTTCTTTCCAAGCCAGATTAACATCATGTTATCGCCTTCTTTAGTAACACCTAAAGCTTTCGCAAACTGTTGAGCTCTAAGGAGTGACTCACCTTTTTGTCTCTTTTCTGCGGAATATTGAGAGAATTGCATTCCCTTTTCTTTCAATACCCGGTCATATAAAGTATCGTGGTGAACTCCAAAATAAGCAGCTACTTCAGTTCCTTTACAACCTGCTAAAAGAAGATCATCTACCTTTTTCATATCGATTTGAATTTCTGGTCTTCCAGCTTCTTTTTCCATTACTTACCCTTCATTTTCTTTCCACATGTAGGACACTTGCACGACTCATCATTTTCATCTTTTGGTTTATCTTCTTTTATATCTAATCCAATATGAAGCTCTTCTGGAGTAAATCCGCATTCAATTAAAACATCCAAATCATATTGATTGGATAAAATATCATAATCCCATTCACCAGAATGTCGGTTATCTTTTAAAATTCTTTCCTTTAACAACTCATCAGAAAGATTGTCTTCTATACTGCAATATATCTCTTTCCATTTAAGCTTTTTAGCTGCTTGAACCCTTTGATTTCCAGCGTATACATAATTTATTCCGTCTATTCGATTAACAAGAACAGGCCTTCCTTGCAAAAAATTAGGATCATTAATAAGGGAATCGCATAACTTCGTCATCTCTGTCTTAGTAATCGTTCTTGGATTGTTCTCTAGAAGAACCAAATCTTTAATAGAGATCGTCTTATTTTCAGCCATTATTTCCTTAATTTCTTTTTAGCAGTGCTCATATATTTTAGAAAATTTTGTTCCTGTATAATATAGGCACTCCCTATCCTTTCTGAAGGAATAATACCCTTTCTAACCAAGTAATAGACCTTTTGTTTATGTATGCCAAAACGCTCCGAAATCATAGAAGGAGATAATATTCCTTCGTCAATATCATACATTTTCTTTCCATCTCTAACGCTGAATCTACGATGATATTTTGAATCAATGTATTCATTCCATGCGTTAACGGTAAATCGCCATTTTTTATCTATTACAGAAGCCTTTAAACGTCCTTTTTGTATACATAAAAAAATAGCTTGACGAGATACCTTATATCTTTTACTAGCCTGGGATATGCTTAAAATTTCATCACATTTACTCAAAGAAATTGTCCTCTCATGTAAAGCTGCTTTACATCAAAACATACATATAAAGAAATTATTCTAAAAGTTCTTTTTCAGTGATATAGCCATCAGTCATCTTTTCAACCATAAAAGCCAATCGCTTAGAGGGCTTAGTTTTTCCCATCATTATTCGATTCAAATAGGACCTATTAACCCCAAACATCTCTGACATTTTTGTGATGTTAAGTCCTCTCTCTCTCATGTATGTATATAATTTTATTTTCATGCTATTCCCTGGGTTATGTGAATAAACATACCATTTTTGATAATTTTAACCAAATGTGTTTTTTTGTGTTGTGTTATTTGTTCACATTTGTTATATTTGTGTACATAAAGCAAGTCTCCCTGATGACTAGTTTAGACTAGCAGGTTGTAGCGGCTGAAAAACAAAGGAAATCAAAATTTAGTAGGAAATTATGTTTATAATACCAGTGATTACAATATCAATAATTGTAATAATGAGATGTTTTGCAAGAGATAGATTGGAATATTATATACATAAGACTAATTATGATTTATCTGTTAAAGATCATCTTGAATTAATGGATAAATTTTCAAAATTATCTCCTTCACAGATATCAGAATTGGAAAGTTCTTTTGAAAAATGGATTCAAAATAAAAAAGATAAATCATTATGAAAACAGACTTACAAGAACTTATAAAAACATCAGAGTCTCTGATAAGTAGTATGGATGAGATGATTAGAAATGACCGTATTTTTAGCGAGCGTATCGCTTCAATGATTGAGGAAGTTTCCTATGAATATTATAAAACAACAGAAACTCTAAAAGAAATAGCTAGGTCCATATGAATTTTGATATCTACCCAGATTATGGAAATCCTTATGATGCAGCATACGAAGATATGCAGCGAGATGAGTACTTGGATTATAAAAGACTAAAGATGCATGAAGATTTGAAAGGAATACTGCTATACGAAGGCATTCCAATTCATATGATGGATTCTTTCATTAAAATGTTGGAGTTCTCTTATTTTGAAGGATGCGATGAAGCTATAGAATTAGTGAAGAAACTTGGTATTACAAAGACTCATTTGGTCTCACATAGAGACGAAAATTGGGTGAGAAATATGATTAAAGATGAACTAGATAACGAGGTTTAAAATGGCTAATGACTTAATTACTCAAGATGATTTTAGCAAGCAGTTGGTAGAATTGGATAAAATCCAGGATACATGCAAAAAGCTTTTAGCTACTAGGCATTATCAATCATTGGGAGAAGCTGGAATACATGGAATTATAGCCAGATCAAAAGCATTAGGAATACATCCTTTTGAAGCTCTCAATGGAATGTTCTATAATGTGAATGGAAAGATAGGAATGAGCACAGAAACAATGGCCGCATTAGTCAGAAAAAGAGGTCATTCCATCACAAAAGATCCTAAATCTACCAATGAGATTTGCATCTTACATGGCAAACGTGCTGATACCGGAGATACTTGGACATGTTCATTTAGCAGAGCTGATGCTGAAGCCGCAGGATTATGGAATGGTCCAACATGGAGGAAGTACCCCGCCGTAATGCTATATAACAGGTGTATGTCTATGCTTTTTAGACAGCTATTCCCTGATTTAAGTATGGGAGCTGGCTACGTAGAAGACGAACTTAAGGAGATTGCTAAGATTGATGAATATAAACTTCCAGTCAGCGAATGTGAAATTTTATCCACTAAACAAAATAATGAAACCCCAACATTAGCTAATCGTGAAAAGTTACTAGAAAATCTAAGAGAAGTTCTTGATATATGTGGTAAAGATTATGAAAAAAAAATACTTAAACACTACGAGGTGGATGAAATCAACGAATTGAAAGATTCTGATATCCATTTCGTGATGAATAAAGCTTTAGCATTTAAAGAAATAAGGATGAAACAGAATGAATCTAATCCAGGGTAGTCCAGAATGGTTAGAAGCTCGAAAGAGCTTCGTAACCGCAACAGATGCAGCTGTTGTTATGAATTTAAGCCCATGGATGTCTCCGTATTCATTATGGAGACAAAAGATGAATTTAGATCCTCCTCAAGTTCAAACACCTGCTATGGCACGAGGAAATGAATTGGAACCTATAGCTAGAAATTGGTTCATTAATTATACGGGAATACAGTGTCATCCTCAAGTTGTGATCAAAGATTTTATGATGGCTTCTCTTGATGGATTGGCAGAAAATGGTGATTTCGTTCTTGAAATCAAATGCGGGGAAAAATCATATATCCAAGCTAAGAATGGTGATATTCCTGATTACTATATGTGTCAAATGCAGCATCAAATGGAGTGCTCAAATGTAGATCATGCGATGTATGTAGCTTTTGATGGACAAACAGGAATCGTGATGGAAGTAAAAAGGAATCAAGATTTCATAAATATGATGATCGAAAAAGAGAGAGCGTTCTACGACTGTTTAATTCAATTCAACCCTCCAGAAATGGACACAAAGGATTATAAAACAAGATGCGACAAGGAATGGTTAGATATAGCAGATCAGTACAAGATAGCGTATCAAGAATTAGAGATTGCAGAGAAACGAGAGCACGAACTCAAGCAGAAATTAATACATTTAGCTGGCTCGCAAAATTCGATGGGATCAGGTATCAAACTATCGAAGGTTCCACGAAGAGGAGCTGTCGAATATAGTAAGATTCCCAACTTGAATGGGGTAAATTTGGATGAATACAGAAAAAGTCCAATAGAGTATTGGAAACTAACGGTCTCTGGTTAAACATTAAAGATAAAATCGAGGCAATATGGAAAGGATTATAAAAGAGTTTCAAGAAAAGTTTGAAGAACATTTAGAAATGTACACTAATTCGAATGAAGTGCTTTTAACGATTTTGTCCAATGAGATCTTTTCTCTAAGAGAAGAAAATGATTATCTTAAAAAGAGAATAAAAGCAGTTGAAATAAATCTTTAATCTGTTGTATAATATACCATTCTTGTTTTTTTCTCACTCTTAGAGGGTATATGTTAGCATTAGAAGAAGATTCTCAAATTGTAGTACAATTAGATTTTTTTAAATCTAGAGAAGAATCTGAAAGAGAATCGTTGGTGAAACAATTTTTAGAAGTGAAAAGATCTACTGATTTAGTCAGGAAGGGAATTTTTGCAAGACATAATGAGATAAAAAAACTAGTGCAAGATCTATCCGAAAGACTAGAAGTTATCGAACGTCACATCTGCAAAAAAGAAGATATGGTGATGTAAAGCTGTTTTACATTGCCAAACTCCCCCAATAGATTTTGAAAAGGGGGAATATTGCTACTCCCCCCCATGAGAAAACATGATATACGCGTATCAAGTCATCACACAGGGGGGAATTTTTTTCAATGAAAATTCATATTTCTCACTATCGAGAATAAATAGCCAATACATAAAAAAATCAAAGTATC
>Ga0208916_10000932_pt1 | contig 12930 bp, 11 predicted proteins | sample DEB19_08_DNA_5_FD_184523 | JGI IMG/M metagenome (GOLD analysis project Ga0208916, IMG submission 184523) | Aqueous microbial communities from the Delaware River and Bay under freshwater to marine salinity gradient to study organic matter... | ecosystem: Environmental > Aquatic > Marine >... | reverse complement strand
GCTATGTTTACTGGTATTGACGATGGAAATGAAGAAACAGCTATTAATATTAAAACCAAAAAAGACCGCAAGCAATCCACTTTTGGTAAAGTAGGATCTGGTTTTGGAACACCAGGAAGATTTGACGGACAAGGAAATGTAAATAGGATTAATAATGACGAACAGTTTTCGGTTATAGGAACTGCGAATAATACCAATAGACAATCGTTTTCTAATGGTGACATTTCCAGTTTTTCTGGAGCTGGTGGTGGCGGAAGAGGTGGAGGAGGCATGAGCGTTAATTTTAATAGCGGCGGAACAGACGCTAATACGCAAGGCATTGCCAATACGTATTCACTTGGCGGCAACTATTCGAATTTATTGAATAGTAAAAAAATAGACTTTAACGCAAATGCAAATGCAAGCGACGTTGAAAGAAATAATATTAGTAATTCATTCACACAGAATTTAACTGCAGGAAATGAATTTAACAGAAGTAGCTATTCCAACTCAACAAATAGAAATCAGCAATTAAAAATTGGTAGTACTATTGACAATAAAGTATCCGAGACTTTCTCTTATAAGTTTACACCAAGTATTTCAAAGCAACACAATACTAGTTTTGGAGCGTCAACAAGCGACACTTATTTGCCAGACGGTACACTTACCAATGCCACAAGCACTAAGTCAACTTCGGTATCCGATGCAGTTAATATTTCAAACACATTATTATTAAGAAAGAAGTTTGCTAAAAAGGGTCGCACTATTTCTTCCACTATTACGCAGGGCTATAATGAGTCAAGTGCTAATGGAAGCCAATACACTGACCAGTTATATTATACTAGAACTGTATTAACCAAGGACTCTTTATTGGATCAAAAAAATAATAGAAAAGGGCTATCACAGTCCTATTCTGCTAATGTGGTTTATACAGAACCCATAACTAAAAAATCCTTATTAGAATTCAATACGTATTTGAATAAAAACATAGGTACAAGTAGCAAAAAAATATATGACAAAAACGGATCAAATAATATGTATGATGCATTAAATACTAGGCTGACAAACGAATTTAATAGTGAATATACTTATGTAGGAGGAGGAATGAATTTTAGAGTAAACCAAAAGAAATATAATTTCTCTACTGGTTTTTCTTTACAGGATGCAATACTGTCCGGAGAAAATACAAGTGCTAAAACTAAGATTAGTCAAGACTTTAAAGACGTCTTGCCTGCAGCAATGTTTCAATATAACTTTTCACAAACACAAAACTTCAACTTAAACTACCGTACTTCTACCAATCAGCCTTCTATTACACAATTACAACCTGTGCTAGATCAAAGTAATATTAATAATCAAACTATTGGTAATCCCGACCTTAAAAGAAGTTATAATCATAATTTAAATTTAAGATACTTCTCCACTAAAATTTTGGCACAAAGAAACTTCTTCGCATTGTTAAATGCACAAGTCTCCAATAATTCTATTGTTAATTATGATAGCATATTGCCAAGCAGGGTAATACTATCTAAACCAGTAAACGTTAATGGTGTATATCGTATTAATGGTAGTGTCAATTATGGGTTTGGTATTAAGAAATTATACTCTCGATTCAATTTTGGAGTAAGTGCTGGGCTTAATAATAATATTTCTTATGCAGCTGGTAAATTAAATACGACGGTTATAAAATCATTTGGACCAAGTATTTTTTATACCTATCAATTAGACGAAGTAATGGATATTAATATTACCGCTAGGCATTCTTATAGTCAAACAAACAATGCCATAAATCCTGCGCTAAACACAAATTATTTAACAAGGGCATATGGAGTAGACGCAACTAATTACTTGCCTTTTAATATAGTATTGAATCAATCATTAAACTATACGATCAATGAAGGGAGAGCAGCTGGCTTTAACACTGCAGTGCCAATTTGGAATGCCAGTGTTTCTAAATTTTTCTTGAAAAATAAACGAGGTGAATTAAAAATAAGTGCTTTCGATATTTTGAATAAAAATGTTGGGGTATCTCGAAATGTATCACAAAATCAAATTGTTGATCAGTCTTATAATGTAATCAATCAATATTTCTTAGTCGGGTTCACTTTTAGTCTTCAAAAATCAGGATTATCCTCTGGTGCTTCAAGGCCAGGAGGAATGATGATTAGAATGAACTAACAAATAGTATATTTATATTCAAATTCTTATTCAATTAATTTAATACAATGAAAAAAATACAGTTTTTAATAGCCATGTTTTTAGGCTTTACATTAGTTGCTCATGCACAGCTTAAAGAAGGTAAAATTAGTTATGAGCAGAAAGTAAACATGTACCGTATGATAACAGACCCGGAAATGAGAGCAAGGGTTCCGGAATTTAGAACGGACAAATTTGAATTGCTTTTTAATGAGCAAGCTAGTCTATACAGAACAGTAGTAGACGAAGATGCTCCGGACCCGTTTGCAAATAATGGAGGCGACAGAGGAGGTAATAGATTTATGTTTAGAATGCCAGAGACAGCCACTTATACGGATATTAACACACAAATGCAATATGAGGCAAGAGCCATGTTTGAAAAGTCTTTCTTAATTGTAGATTCTTTAAAAGCACAACAATGGAAGATTTCAGACGTGACTAAGACTATCGCTAAACATGTTTGTAAAAAGGCAACAACTATGATCACTCAACCTCCGCAAATGCGTATGCGTTTTGGTAATGGTCCAAGAACTGCTGAAGATACAGTGAAGCCTAAGCCAAAAGAAGTTGAATTAACTGTTTGGTATACAGAAGACATCCCGGTTTCCGTTGGGCCAAACAACTATTCAGGCTTGCCAGGCGCTATTTTGGAAGTGGATACCGATAATGGTTCTAATGTAATTACAGCTACGGAAGTAGTAGGTAAATATCCTAAAAAAGAATTAGTACAACCAACTAAAGGCGAGAGAATGAACCGTGCACAGTTCCAAGATGCAATGAAAAAAATTATGGAGGATATGCAGAAAGGCGGTGGAATGGGTGGCATGAGAATGAGGATGAATAACTAAAAGTTCCATTTCCAACCAATAGAAATGCTGCGTGGCTCCCCAATATAGTAGGAGTACGCAGCATTTCCTTTTACGCTAAAATTCTTTGTAGCCATAGTTGAATAATAAGTATTTGTTGCATTTAATACATGCAGCCAAATTGTGTGCTTACCCAATGCGTAATTAAATTTCAAATGCAGTAGGTTAAATCCAGGATAAGTTGTTGAATTGGTTTCGTCCATAAAATATTTAGACTGATGATGCCATTCCAAACTGCTATTAAACTTACTATTTAATTTTAAATACAGACTGGCGTTGCTTAAAAAACCAGGTGCGGCATTCATACCATTACCGTCTACAGTCACTCCTTTTATTATTGTTTTATTATAAGTATGTTTTGCATTAGTTGCATTCCATTCAAGTTGAATTGCATCATTCATTTTGTATTTTAATTGATACTCTATACCAATATGCCTGGTGCTTCCTGCATTTTGATTCAGGTTCACCCCGTCAGGTTGCCTAACTGAAATAATTTCATTATCTCCATTTAATTGATAAATAGAAAACTCTCCATATATATCTTTTAGTTGAAACCAACTGCCTATTTCAAAATTTGAAAATTGTTGTGGTAATAAATAGGGAACTTTTACGGTATTGTAAATCTCGGTTATCTGAGGCGGAACAAATCCTTGACTATAATTTAGGTATGCACCAATTTGTTTTTTATTATAAGTAAATCCAAGCTTGGGAGTCCAATGTGAAAAATGGTTTATGGAAGAAGGAGTACCGTTAGCTAATACATTATTAAAAGTGTAATCAAAATTGTCAAACCTTAATGCCATATTGAATTTCAACGCATTCGAAATAGTCCCTAAGTAGTTTAGGTAAAAGGCTTTGTTATTAATCTGTGTTCGATAAGAAGTAAGAAGGGAGTCTGGAACTTTGTTAGTATAACTTGTATATTTATTTAGAATTGTATCCTTTAATATGTCAATATAATGAGCAATTAAATTTTGTTTTGTAATATCCCAATAGCCTCCAATAATCAATTTACTTTTTAAACTAGGGAAATTCCATTGGTGTTGTAAGTCAAAAACAAAGGCATCAAAATGATTACTATTAATTTGCCCTTTAAATTTATTCGCTTTCGCAGTAGAGGCAATTGAATAAGCTGGATTTTGGTCCATGGTATTATTCCTATATAAAATATTAAACTGTGTTGAAGCGTTACTATTCCAATCTTGTTTAAAATTTTGTCTCCACCTTAGTACATCTAATTTTCTATAGGTAAAACTTTGTAAGCTGCTAAAATCCTTATTAACAAAATGAAGACTATCTACCGATCCGGTCATTTGGGTATAATAATGAATATATTGTAAGGTTTGATACCCAGTTAGTTTTTTTGAAAATTTAAAATCCTTTTTTATACTAATCGCATTCTTATTATAATCACTGTACTCTAAAATTCCATTTTTTTGACTAGTTACACTTGCATTAATCAACCAGCCACCTTTGGGATTAGGATTCCCATATTGAAGTTCTATTTTTTTTAATCCTATAGAATTTACTTGACCACTAATAGAAGCTAATTTTTTTAAAGGCATGGGTGTTGAAATAAAATTCACGACACCTCCAATCGCTTCTGCTCCGTATAATGCGGAAGCGGGTCCTTTAATTAATTCTATTGAATAAATATTACTAGTGTTTATTTCAATTAAAGCGTTGCTACTAAATAGCCCACTTGTTCTAATGGGTAAACCGTCCTCTAAATATAGATACAGCCCTTTTAGTGATATGGGTTGACGTATGGACATCATGTGCTGCTCTCCTCCAATAGTTGGCATATATACACCACTAACTTTATTTAGTAGAAAATCAATCCTTGTAGTATTGGCTTTTTCAATGGTCTGGTGGGAGATAACTGAAATGGCAATTGGGGCTTCTGTCCTTTTTTGTAATAACTTATTGCCAGTAACTATAACCGTATTTAAAGGCTTGTATACACTATCCTGTTCTTGGCTAATGCTAATAATAGAAAAACTAATAAATACCAATAGGAATAAGTAGCGCAATTTCATTTGGCAAAACTAATAGTTAAAAAACAAAAAAGCCCTTCCAAATGAATGGAAGGGCTTTTTATCATCTTTCTATTTATATACTTAAAACACTATTCGATGTACCAAAAACATTCAGAGTGGTTGCTGTTTCTGGGTCGTTTATCCAATGTTTCTTGTCAACTAGATACTTAAATTCATGCTCAGAGTCCTTTGGTAAATTAACGTCAACAGTAAAACTGCCATCTTTCTTTTTAGCCATTGCGACCCCCTTCTTCCATTCACCGTTAAGCCCTAAGATCTCCACTTTTTTTGCATCAACGTCAAGGTTGAATTTAACCTTACAATAATCTTTAGTCTTAAAATATTTTTTGTCTATCATAGCTAATGTGTTAATTGTACACTTTATACAATATTAGTAAAAAGGTAACCCATGAAAACAAAAAAAGGCCAAGCATGATGCCTGACCTTTTCTTTAATCCATAGCTTTCCCCCAAAAGCTAACCAAATATATAGATAGTTAAAAGTCTACGTAGGTAATTTAGTTACGAGATATGTGAAGTAATAGGTTATTACTTATCTTTAAAATATAAATATTTTTAATAAATGGGTTATTTACCTATTTAAATAATTGAATTACAATGTTTTATATGAAAAATAAGTTTACTTTTTTTGCTATAGCTTTATTTATAAATTGTACCATATTTGCTCAATTTAGTGATTTAGACTCGGTAGCTAAGGCACCAGTAAATCCATTTTGGACTTTTTTATTATCTATAGATAGCTTAGAAGGTAGAGTAATGACTTCCTATCCATATAATACCATACCTACCCAGAAAGGATTTTATAAAAACAATGTACAAGAGATAATTAAAAAAGGGAAGACGGTTTATATACATATTGCCCAAACTGGCATAGTGTATAAACTAGATAAGATAGAGGATAGCTTACTATTTTTTAGAAGAATAGACAAAACCTATAATATCAATTATAATATTGACGGCAATACCTTTCTTTTTAAGGATGAATTATACTGTTTTGGAGGATATGGCTTTTGGAAATCGAATGGTCATTTAAGAAAATTCAATTTTGTAGACAAGGAATGGGACATTGTTCCACTAAATAAGGAAATTTATTCTTCGGGGTTTAATTGGCTTTCTGAAAAAGAAGGAAGAATTTATCTCCCTTTTGAAAGGGAAATGAATTCTGGGGTAAAAAATCAAGTAAAAGGGATTAAAAGAAACAATGCTTATTACTTGGATTTAGAGACAAAAAATTGGGTACCGCTTGGCTTATTAAGTGAAGAACTGGTTGAAATTACGAATGACGACTTTATTAATGGGGTTGCAGTTCCTACGAGCGAAGGCTATTTATATGTACAACACGATCAGGTTTACTTATTTGATTTTTTACGTAATCAAGTTTTAAAATCAAATAATCCCAACCTCAACCAATTCTTAGCAAGAAGAATGTCAAATTTGTTTTTGTTTAATTACAAAGACAAAATTTATTCGTATGACCAAAATACGAGCAAGTTTATTATTTTGAAATATGATAGATCTGAGTTTGAATTAAAGACTTTCCCTATTTGGACTGCAGATAATCATGTGATTTGGTATATAGTTATTGCTGTTTTATGCATACTTTTCATAATTGGAATAATTTTATTTATAAGAAAAGGAGTTAAGCAAAAAATTCAAAGCGCGCAACTTAAAATGCTTAAAACTAAATCTATGCAGCAAGCTTTTGTAGGAACAGAGCTTACATTAATCGAATTGTTGTTAGCAGCCAATTTGAATCAAAAAACAGTGGATATTCATCAAATCAATCATGTATTAGGTATTAAAGATAAAAATGTAGGCTTGCAGAAAAAAGTCAGAAGCGACATAATGAATGCTATCAATGATAAGTATCAATTTATTACTCAATCTAATATACCACTTATTAGTAGTTTAAGAAAGGAAGACGACAAGCGTTTCTTTGAGTATTTTATAACCCCTACTGAGCTTAAAAAAATTCAAAAAATTATTCAAGAATAATTTACTTGTTCATTAAGGCTAACTATACGTTCCGTTTAAATTAATTTTATTTAGCTTTTACACTCCAAGTAAAATTAAATATCGCAACCACTTCTCCTGCTTCGTTTTTCCCAACGGACTTGCAAATTATTGTCTTACCTTGTTTTGTATTAATAGATTCATTCACTGCATTTTGAATTAATTGTCCGTCTTCGCAGGTAAAAATAATAGTTCCTGTAGCTTTTTTACTAAAGTCAACTTCCATTTTAACTACCAACATACTTACTTTAGGACTTCGTTGATATACTTGACCAAAAACCAACATGCCACTGCACATTTCTGCTGCCATGGCTTCTACTGCGAAATACATAGATTTAAATGGATTCTTTGTAAACCAACTGTAACGCACTTTTACAGAGCAAGTACTTGGAGAAAATTCTTGAATACGTAAGCCTGCAAAAAATGCTGCAGGTAATTTTTGCAATAAAAATAATTTGAAAGCAAATGGATTAGTTACTATTTTTTTGAATTTATCAAATGCAGGATTCATGGCTACTATTTAATATGAAGTTAATGATATCTGACAAAATATGAGACTTGTCATAAAAATTGATGAGAATACTCATATTAAGTAATATAAAAATATTTAAGATTTGCAATTGGACTTTTAACGCTAATTATAAATCGAAATCGTATGAAAATTTTAAAAATTCTATCAGTATTTGCCTTAGTGGTGATGATGTTTATGTATTGTACAAAAACAGATCAAGTGGTAGGTGTATCAACTACAGCAAATTCATCGGACTTAGTAGCCATAAAAACTACAGCTGCTCCTACAATAGATGGCACGATAGACGCCATTTGGGACAAAGCTACAAAAGTGGAATTTGCACCAGTAGTACCTGATCCAGGTAATGCATTGTTTGCAGGTTATATTGGAGATAAAATCCCAGTATCCTTAAGAGCAATGTATGATGCTGAATATGTGTACTTTTTAGCAGAATATGCTGACAAGGACCAAAGTCAAAAAGTGGCTCCTTGGTATTTTAATCCAACAACTAAGTTGTGGGCTAAGGAAGGAAGTAGCAGAACATTTGATGCAAATGGTGTATTAACAAGAGAAGGTTATGGAGAAGACAAAATTGCAATGTTATGGAATATAGATAATTCAACTCCAAAGTTCACTACTCAAACTTGTTATGCTAGTTGTCACGTTTTTACTCCTTATATGGACTATTCAACAACACCTGCTGTTTATAAATCTAACTCAGCAAGTGGTAATCACTACACTAACGGTACTAGTGAGAAAATTGATATGTGGTGGATGCAACCTAGTAAAGGGTTGAGCTATGGTCAAATGGATGACAATTACCAAGACTGGGCAGGTGGTCCTGCAATTACCAACTTAACTGGTGGTAGTGCAAATGGACGTCACGTAGACGATGTTGCTGTAACTAGTACTTCTACAACATGGCCTAATCGCCCTGTATATTCTGCAGATGCAACTCAAGGTTCTTTTGCAAATACACAAAATTTGAAATTAGACGGAACAGGTACAAGTGTTGCAGTTCCATTATATGTAATTCCTAATTCAACTGCTAGCTATATCAATATTGCAGATACTACCACTGGCGGGGCTGCTAAAAAAGTAACGGCAGTGAGTTCAACTGGAGTTTTAACATATAGTGGTGGAACTATTGATCCAAATACAGGAACTGATTATCAAAGACTAGGTACTGCTGCAACAAGTGAAATTGGTGCAAAATGTTTCCCTTCAGTAATCGCTTCTCCACTTAAAAATGGTCGTGCCGATATTGATTGTGTAACTACTTATACTGGATCTGGATACATTGTAGAGTATAAAAGAAAATTAAAAACAAGCGATGTATTGAAACAAGATATTGACTTTTCAAGTTTACAAGACCAACCTTTTGGATTTGCAGTTTGGAATAGATCAAATTATCAACATGCAATTCAGCCTGGTTTGATACTTAAGTTTCAAAAACAATAGTGGTCCGTAAACGATTAAAAGTAAATGTATGTTAATCAAAAAAATAGCAATATTATCAGGTCTATTTGCCGTGATCATGGTTGCTATTACGGGATGTTCAAAGACTTCTACTGTTGTGATTAATCCAGGAAGTAGTATCACTGAAACCATGAGTTTTAAGACCGATATTATACCTCTTTTTAACAATAGTTGTGCAAAAAGCGGATGTCATGCTGCTGGAGCTAAAGCGCCAGACTTAACAGAAGCCAATGCTTTCAAAGCTTTAACAGATGGCAGTTATATCAAAGCCAACGATCCTGATAATAGCGTGTTGATGTTGTGGTTGAATGGCAAGAAAAGCCCAGTAATGCCTTTGGGTGCTGGCCCTGATGAAAAAATCAATGCAAAAATTTATGCATGGATTAAACAAGGAGCTAAAAACAATTAAATTAATTCAAATGAAAAAAGCAATATCATATCTATCATTACTATTAGTAGTGTTGTTGAGTGCCACTCAACTGATAGCGCAAGACTCAACACAGGCTAAAGCTCCTGTAGTTAAAAAGAAATCTTACGTAAAAAACACGTTTGACGGAAATCACATTATCGATAATCAAACTGTCATGGTGCCAATTAAAGGAACATTTGAGTTTGATATTCAACACCGTTTTGGTACCATTGAAAATGGCTGGAAAGACCTTGGTGGTTTATTTGCTAGCGCAAATATGTTATTAGGATTCAGCTATGTTCCTGTACAAGACTTACAAGTTGGTTTTGGTGCGACAAATGACCGTATGCAAACCGTTGGAACATTAAAGTATGCACTTTTAAAGCAAACTAAAGACAATAAAATGCCAGTTAGTGTTACTTTATTTGCAAACACAGTTATGGATACTAGGGCTAAGAATAGTTCTTTACCAATTGTTAATTTCCAGGATAGAATCAGTTATTTTTCTCAATTAATTATTGCTAGAAAAATTACCGATAAGTTATCATTACAAGTTGCACCAAGTTTATCATATTACAATAATGTAGAAGCCTTCTACACTGCTGCGAACGTGGTACAACCTAAAACGCATAATGAGCATTTAGCAATAAGTGTAGCTGGTAGATATAAAATCACAGAAGGTATGTCAATCATTGCTAACTATGATCAACCACTAACACAGCATCCAATGAACAACCCTAATCCTAATTTAAGTATAGGGTTAGATATGAAGACAAGTGGCCATGACTTTCAGGTATTCCTAGGCAACTATGGATATTTATTACCTCAGACAAACAATGTATTCAATCATAATGACTTCACTAAAAGTCAGTTTGCTATTGGATTTAACATTTCAAGACTTTGGAATTTCTAACATAAGTTAGGTTGATTTGAAGTTTGATAAGAGGGACTTGATGGGCATTGCTCATTTCAAGTCCCTCTTATCATTTTAACATAACTGACAAATGTCATATTTAAAAATGACTCCAGTCATTGACCACCCTTAAGTATAAAAGAACCTTTGTAATATCAAAATCGAAACATCATGAAAAAATTATCTGTATTAACACTTATCGTTGTATTTATTACAACTGCAAGTTTCACCATTTTACAAAACAAACCTTGGGTTGTTCCTGCGGATAAAGCAAAAGCTACAAATCCATTAAAAGGAGATGCTGGTTCTATTGCAACTGGTAAAACTTTATGGAATCAACATTGCGCATCATGCCATGGTAAAACCGGCTTAGGTGATGGAAGTAAGTCTGCTCAATTAGAGACAACACCTCCCGATTTTAGCAAAGCTGCGTTTCAAAGTCAAACTGATGGAGCAATATATTTCAAAACATCAGAAGGACGTGGTGATATGCCAGCATTCAAAAAGAAAATTCCAGACCAAGAAGATGTATGGGCTTTAGTGAATTTTATGCGCACTTTGAAAAAATAGTACAATCGTTAATAATAAGCCTCCTTGGGGGCTTATTATTTTTTCACACACTCACAACCTTTTTTATGAATAATCAAAACGATCCTAAAGAAACCAATAGCAGAAGGAAATTAATTGCTGGCATTGGTGCATTGAGTTTATTTCCACTTGCCAAATTGGGCTTCTTTAAAAAGAAGAAAGATATAATTAGTTGTGCTCCAGAAGCTGGAACTAAGATGATAAAATTATTAACGCAGGATGGGACATTAGTGGAGGTTGATATGTCTAAAATTAAGAGCTCAAAGCAAAAAATATCAAATGAACAGTTGCAGTCTTGGGTTAAAAAAGAATTGTAATTAAATAAATATTTTAATGAAAACAAACGAAAATTCAAGAAGAGACTTTTTAGCAACCACACTTATTGCCGGTGCTGCATTAGCGGGTTGTGGAACAAAGAGTCCTTTTACTCCAGATGATATTGCAGACGTAGTGCCTTCTGGTGAGATGGTAAAATTACTTTCCGTAGACGGCGAAATTATTGAGGTTGACAAGGCTTTTTTAAAGCCAGTCCCTTCCATGCCAACTATAAGTAATGATGAGGCGAGAGTTGGAATTCCAGGTAAGAAATTTGCCATGGTGATTGACTTGTCAAGATGTAAGAATTTAAAAAAATGTCAGTCAGCATGTAATCATATGCACCATGTGCATCCGGGTCAAAACTGGATAAAACTAAATGCAATGCAAGAGGCAGACAAAACTGCACCTTATTGGCAGCCTACTACTTGTATGCATTGTGATGAACCACCTTGTGTAAAAGTTTGTCCGGTAGACGCCACATTTAAAAGAAAAGACGGGATTGTTTTAATAGATAGTGATAGATGTGTGGGTTGTAGATTCTGCATGGCTGCATGTCCTTATTCAACAAGAGTATTTAACTGGGAAGAACCTAAACTAGAAAAAGAAATTGCAGACCAGCCATATAATTGTGAAACAAGTGTTCCGCAGAAAAAAGGTACAGTAGGTAAATGTGATTTCTGTCCAGACATGGTTCGCCAAGGTAATTTACCACACTGTGTATCAGCCTGTCCTAATGGTGTATTCTTCTTTGGAGATATATTAGAAGATTCTGTAACTAATGGTGCTGAAACATTCAGATTTAGCGACTTAATCAAAGACAAAGCGGGCTATCGATTAATGGAAGACTTAGGGACTAAGCCAAGTGTTTATTACCTACCTCCAGTAAATAGAAACTTTCCTTTTGAAAATAATGTGGAAGGAGAAAAGAAGGCAGAGTAGTTATAGCTTCTTGTAAATAATAGTTAACGAAAAATTTATACCGTGGAAAAGATAGCAGAACAAAAAATTATTGATGACTTATTGCCTCAGAAATTTGGTAAACAAGGTGTGATTTGGGTAATTAGTTTATTGGCAGTGTGCGCCTTTGGTGCCTATGCTTATTTTAGACAATTGTATTATGGGCTTGAGGTGACCAATTTAAGAGACTATGTGTCTTGGGGAATTTACATTTCTAACTTTGTATTTTTTGTTGCAATAAGTTTAGTAGGGTCTTTGATTACCGCCGTATTAAGACTTTCAGACGTTCATTGGAGTACTCCGTTAACAAGAATTGCAGAAATTATTGCTGTTTCAGCGATTGCTTTTGCAGGTCTTATTATTATAGTAGACATGGGACGTCCAGACCGTTTTTATAATTTATTTACGCATGGTCGTTTGCAGTCCCCAATTGTTTGGGATGTAATTGTAATAACTACTTATTTACTAATAAGTTTATTATTATTATACTTCCCATTATTACCAGACTTAAAAATTATGATTCGATATAAAGAACGTAATGGTAAATACTTGCAAAAATTATATGAGTTCTTAGGTTCTTTTTGGAAAGACAAGCCAGCGCAATTTAAAATTACAGACAAGGCAATTAATATTTTATCAATT
>Ga0208916_10000931_pt1 | contig 12932 bp, 10 predicted proteins | sample DEB19_08_DNA_5_FD_184523 | JGI IMG/M metagenome (GOLD analysis project Ga0208916, IMG submission 184523) | Aqueous microbial communities from the Delaware River and Bay under freshwater to marine salinity gradient to study organic matter... | ecosystem: Environmental > Aquatic > Marine >... | reverse complement strand
TCGCCCGCTTCAACGGCCGCGCGCCAAACACCGGGTCAAAACCGACCTTGGCCAACTCGGCAATGGCGGCTTCCGACACCTCCATCGTCAAGTCCATCTTCTGCAAACGCGCCATCAGCACCTTGAGTTGGATCCGGGCAATCGATTCGATGTTGCTGGCGTCGAGGGCGTGGAAGACCACGGTCTCGTCAATGCGGTTCAAAAACTCGGGCCGGAAGTAGTTCTTCAGCTCGTCGGTCACGGCGTCTTTGATGTCCTCATACGCTTGGCCGACCATCGACTGGATGATGGGCGACCCGATGTTGCTGGTCATCACGATCACCGTGTTTTTGAAGTCCACGGTGCGGCCTTGGCCGTCGGTCAAACGGCCGTCGTCAAGCACCTGCAACAAGACATTGAAAACATCCGGATGGGCTTTTTCAACCTCGTCGAGCAACAACACGCTGTAGGGTTTGCGGCGCACGGCTTCGGTCAAGTAGCCGCCCTCTTCGTAACCGACATAGCCGGGCGGCGCACCAATCAAACGAGCGACCGAATGCTTCTCCATGAACTCGCTCATGTCGACGCGGATCAGGTGGTCTTCGCTGTCAAACAAAAAGCCCGCCAGCGCCTTGCACAGCTCGGTCTTGCCCACGCCAGTGGGACCTAGGAACAGGAAAGAACCGGTTGGGCGGTTCGGGTCACTCAGACCCGAACGTGAACGGCGGATGGCGTTGGCCACAGCGCCGATGGCTTCGTTCTGGCCGACCACACGCTCATGCAGTTTGCCTTCCATTTGCAGCAATTTGTCGCGCTCACCTTGCATCATTTTGGACACCGGAATGCCCGTGGCGCGGCTCACCACTTCGGCAATTTCTTCGGCGCCGACTTGCGTGCGCAGCAATCGCGGCGCGTTGGTCGCGCCCTTCTGCTCTTCGTGGTCTTTGGCGGCCTTCAGGCGTTTTTCAAGTTCGGGCAGCTTCCCGTACTGCAGCTCAGCGACTTTGTTGAAGTCCCCTTTTCGCTTCAGCTCTTCAATTTGAAAACGCGTCTTTTCGATCTCTTCCATGACGTCTTTGGAGCCCAAAGCTTGCGCCTTTTCAGCTTGCCAAATTTCGTCAAAGTCGGAGATTTCTTTTTGCAGCTTGACGATTTCTTCTTCAATCAAGCTGAAGCGCTTTTGCGAGGATTCGTCTTTTTCGCGGCGCACGGCTTCGCGCTCGATTTGCAGCTGAATCAGCCGGCGGTCCAGCTTGTCCATGACCTCGGGTTTGGAGTCCATCTCGATTTTGATCTTGGCCGCCGCTTCATCGATCAGGTCAATCGCTTTGTCAGGCAAAAAACGGTCGGTGATGTAGCGGTGGCTGAGCTCGGCCGCTGCCACGATGGCCGGGTCGGTGATCTGCACGCCGTGGTGAACTTCGTACTTTTCCTGCAAACCGCGCAGGATGGCAATTGTCGCTTCTACCGTCGGCTCACCCACCAAAATCTTTTGGAAACGACGCTCCAAGGCGGCGTCTTTTTCAATGTATTTGCGGTACTCATCTAGCGTGGTGGCACCCACGCAATGCAACTCGCCTCGCGCCAAGGCGGGCTTGAGCATGTTGCCGGCGTCCATAGCGCCCTCCCCTTTTCCTGCGCCGACCATAGTGTGCAGCTCGTCAATGAAAACAATGGTCTGACCTTCGTCTTTGGCGAGTTCTTTCAGCACGGTTTTCAGCCGTTCTTCAAACTCACCGCGAAACTTGGCACCTGCCAAGAGCGCAGCCATGTCAAGTGACAGCACACGCTTGCCTTTCAGCGAATCAGGCACTTCACCTGCGACGATGCGCTGCGCCAAGCCTTCGACAATCGCGGTCTTGCCAACGCCAGGCTCACCGATCAGCACCGGGTTGTTTTTGGTGCGGCGCTGCAGCACTTGAATGGCTCGCCGGATTTCATCGTCGCGGCCAATCACCGGGTCGAGCTTGCCCATGCGCGCGCGCTCGGTCAAGTCCATGGTGTATTTTTTGAGGGCTTCGCGTTGTCCTTCGGCTTCTGGGTTGTTGACGGTTTGCCCCCCGCGCACGGCTTCAATCGCAGCCTCCAGCGACTTGCGTGTCATGCCATTGCCTTGGGCCACCTTGCCCGCCTCACCTTTGCTGTCGGTCAGGGCCAGCAAAAAAAGCTCGCCGGCGATGAACTGATCACCCCGTTTGATAGCTTCTTTTTCAGTCGCCTGCAACAACTTGCCGAGCTCAGCACTGATTTGGATGTGCTCCTGCCCCTGCACTTGCGGCAGCTTCTTGACCGCTGCGTCGGTGGCCGACTGCAGCGCCGACATGTTGACGCCAGCGCGTTGCAACAATGCCCGAGGTCCTTCTTCTTGGCGCAGCATGGCAGACAGCAGGTGCAGCGGCTCAATGTAGCCGTTGTCGTTGCCCAAAGCCAAGGATTGAGCGTCGCTCAAAGCTTCTTGGAACTTGGTGGTGAGTTTGTCTTGACGCATGCTGGCTCCGAAAAATTAGTACTTCGATATGTGGGGGCTTTATCGACTTTTCAATAGCTCGCAGCGGAAAACGTAACAGTCGCGCTGTGCAGCTGAGCTTGACCCTAAAATTAAGTCCATGAATATCCACCAGGTTTGCGTTAGCTACAGCCATGAGCACGACCGCTTTTTGGTACGCATCAACACCCGTAGCGATGAAGAGGTCCGGTTGTGGTTCACCCGCCGGTTGACCTTGGGTCTGCTGCCGCTGCTTGAAAAAGCATCGGCCGAGCAAATTTCGCGGCAAGCCAGTCCACCGAACCCATCCGCACCAATGGACGAACAGCGCCGACGGCTGCTAGAGAACTTCGAACAAGAAGCCGCCAGCTACCAAAGCGACTTCCAAACACCTTACCGCGAACAACTCACAGCACTGCCGCTCGGCCCTGAGCCGCTGTTGGTGACGGAAGTCAAGATGACAGCGCTCGCCGGTGGTGAGCTCGAACTCAACTTGCATGAGAAGCCCACAGACAACACACGCCATTTGCACATCAAACTGGACGCCCAGCTGACACGCGGCCTGGTGTCGTTGCTCAACCAAGCCTTGAGCACCTCGCGTTGGCTGGAAATCGAAAACGGTGTCTCGGTCAAAATCAACGGCGGTAAGGCGTCACAAGCGCAAGAGCTTGAGCCGATGACTCTGGCGCTCGGCGCGGACAAGCCGCGCTACCTGAATTAAGCTTTCAGCGATTCAAGCGAAAACCCGGCCACCTGTTTGTAGTGGTCTGAAATCGCTCGCAACTCATCTTGACTGATGAGGTCGTCGATGTTTGAAAACGGCTGACCGCCACTCAGTTCGTCGGCCTTCATGATGATGAAGTCGGGTGGTGTCGACCGATTTGTCAGCACCACCTTGGCGGTGGCCGGTAACCGAATCGCTTCGTAAGCCAACAGCGCCGCCCGCGGGTCTTTGCCCTCATATGAATAACGCGCCAACAAATCAGCCAAGACGCGGCCATCAATCAAGGCCTGTGCTGAGCCGTTGGAACCGCGCGGGTACATCGGGTGAGCCGCATCACCCAACATCGTCACACGGCCAAACGTCCACTGCGCCACCGGGTCTTTGTCGACCATCGGATACTCTAAAATTTTCTCGGACTGGGCAATCAGTTCTGCGACATCGAGCCACGGAAAACGCCAGTCTTTGAAAATCGGCAACAAGTCTTTCAACCGCCCCGGACGGTTCCAATCGTTCTTGGCTTCAAGGTCTTGTTGAATTTCAGCGACCCAGTTGATCAGCTGATTTCCCTGCTCATCCACCTCGTCGACGATGGGATAAATCACCATCTTGCCGGTCTCGATCGAGCCAATTCGCATGTAGCTATTCCCGGTGAGAATCGGCTTGTGACGCGTCACGCCGCGCCATGTGTTGATGCCAGAAAAAGCCATTTTTTCATCTGGGTAAAACTGACGCCGAACCGTTGAATTGACACCGTCGCAGGCAATCACCAGGTCGGCGTCGATAGACGGCAGTTGGGCGCCCGTGGATGACTGCACAAAATGCACTGTCGCGCCGCTGTCGCTCTGGTCCACACCGACACATCGATGGTCTGTACGCACAGCATCAGGACCCATGCGCGCCAGCACCGCCTCGTACAGAATCAGGTGCAGCTTGCCGCGCGGAACGCCGAGCTCCGGCAGATCGTAACCAGCATGTCGGCCCCGCGCTTCCTTGTAAATGAACTGACCAAAGCGATTGAAAAAAACGCTTTCGTGGTTTTCAATACCGATGGCTTCCAGTTGCGGCAAGACACCCAGTGTGGCCAGTTCGCGCACCGCGTGCGGCAGCAAGGTGATGCCAACCCCCAGTTCTTTAACGTCAGGAACGCTTTCAAAAACCTGGCATGTCAAACCCCGCTGATGCAAGGCCAAAGCCAGACTCAGGCCGCCAATACCGCCACCCACAATTGCTATTTTCATGATGCGTGTTCTTCTTATTCTGCGGAAATTTTCTGGCTCTTGATCAACTGTGACCAGCGCTGTGCGTCTTTTTCGACAAGGTGCTTAAACTCCGCTGGCGTGCTGCCGCTGGGGTCCATGCCTTGCGCCTGAAAGGCTTTCTTGACCTCGTCTGTGAGCAAGATTTCCCTGATTTCTCGGTTGAACATCGTCACCATCTCGGGGGCCATACCGAGCGGCGCAAAAATGCCGAACCACATTTCCACATTCACATTGCCCGCCTTGGCTTCCGCCAGCGTCGGCACATCAGGCAGTAATGAATGACGCTTGTCACTGCCAATCCCGAGTGCGATCAAGCGGCCCGATTTGATATGCGGCAAGGCCACATGAATCGGCAGGAACATGGTGTCTATTTGGCCGCCCAACAAGTCTGTCAGCGCTGGGCCAGTGCCGCGGTAAGGGATGTGCGTGATGAACACGCCCGCCGTCGCTTTGAAAAGCTCCATCGACAAATGGTGCGGCGTGCCGACACCTGGCGAGCCGTAATTCACCCGGCCAGGTGATTTCTTCGCCATCTGAACCAAGTCAGCAGCCGTCTTGAAACCGCTCTTGGTACTGGCCACCAACACCAGCTGTCCCCAGCTGGTCAAAGTCACCGGCGTGAGGTCCTTGACAGGATCAAACGGCAGTTGGGGATACAGACTAGCGTTCATGACCAGCGTGTTGACGCTGACCAGCAGCGTCGATCCATTGGGTGCTGCTCGGACCACGGCTTCGGTGCCAATGTTGCCGGATGCACCAGCGCGGTTTTCGACCACCACGGGCCTTCCCAGACGTTCAGCCAACCGAGGCCCCACCGAGCGGGCGACGATGTCAATGCCCGTGCCGGGTGTGAAGGGAACAATGAGCCTGAGCGGCGTGGCTGATGACATCATCGATGTCAGAGTGGCTGCCGACGTTTGAGCACTGGCAGGACCCACACTCAACCAAGCAAGTGCCGTCAGCGTGACGGTGAACATCAGCGCGACACGCTGCAATTTAGCCCCGAAGCGCTGTGAAATAAATGGAATAGGCTTAGTCATGAATAAAGACAGCTTGTTTGCATGCTAACGATTATTGTGGAGAATCCATCATGGACAATCCATGAAATCCCTAAGAACATGCCCCTTCCTCTGGTTCGATGTTTGCATCGACAAGCGTCTCCCCCCTTCATGACTCTATCCCTCGTGCCAGCCATCGACCAACTCACACAGCTCTATGCGCGCCCTGGTTTCTTACTGCGTCGGGCGCATCAAATTTCTGCCGCCGTGTTTGAGGACGAGTGCCGTAACGTCGGGCTGACGCCGGCTCAATTTGGCGTCATGAGCGTGTTGCAGGCCAGCCCCGGGCTAGATCAGTCCAGCTTGGCGCGGGCGCTCGGTTTTGACAAAGTCACCGTGCTGCGGGTGTTGCGCGGATTGGAAGCACGGGGCTTCATCGTCCGCACACCGGCGGCCAGCAGTCGGCGCAGTTTGGCCATATCACTGTCAGACGCAGGGCGCGACTTGTTGTCGGAAGCTCAAGAACCGGTTGAACGGGCTTATTGGCGCTTGATGGCGCCACTCAACGACGAACAAAAAGTCCAGCTGGTGAGTCTTTTACAAACACTGACTGCGGGTCTTGAAAGTGATGCACGGGCTGCCTTTGTGCCGCATGAACGGGGCGCATCAAAACCCTGAGTCAGCCTCAAGCGTTAGTTGCTTGCAGGCCCCAACGGGCCAGCGCCGCATCGTCGCTGACGCGGGCATCGACCCAGCGGGCACCGGCAGGCGTTTCTTCTTTTTTCCAAAATGGCGCTTGCGTCTTCAGGTAGTCCATGAGGAACTCACAGGCCTGAAAACTCTCGCCGCGGTGCGCCGACGTGACGGCCACCATGACGATTTGGTCTAGCGGCTGTAGCAACCCAACCCGGTGGATCACCCGCGCCGCGAAGATGTCAAAGCGCGCCATTGCCGCATCGACCATCGCCTCAATGGCTTTTTCGGTCATGCCCGGGTAGTGCTCAAGCTCCAGCGTGGCGACCTGGTCACCCGCGTTGCGGTCGCGCACCGTGCCGACAAAACTACACACCGCACCGACGCGTTTATCGCTTGCCCGCAGCGCCGCAATTTCGGTGGAAAGATCAAAGTCTTCGGTTTGAACGGCGACGCGTGCCAACATCTCAGCCTCCGGTGACCGGTGGGAAAAAAGCCACTTCGCAGCCTTCACGCAAAGCGGCTGACTCGTCGCTCATGGTTTGGTCTAGCGCCATGCGCACCGGTTTACCGCGGGCCAGCGCTTGCGCGTGCGCCGGGCTGACGGCCAACAACTCGTTGCGCAAGTCGGCCAGCGTGGTGGCCGCGGTCTCGCGTTGCTCAGTGCCCTGCCCCAGTGCCTCACGGATGGAGGCGAAATATTTGACGGTGATTTTCATGGGCATGCTTCGATGAACTGCAGGAGTCTTGACGGCGGTTCAGGACAGCAAAGCCGAGAATGGAATGTAGCTGACCACATCACCCGGCGCGATGGTTTTGCCGGGCGGGTTGTCAACCAAGCCATCACCCCACACCGCCGAGGTGAGCACGCCTGAGCTTTGGTTGTCGAACAGCGCCAAACCGCCGCCAGCCGACTGTCGAACACGCAAAAATTCACGGCGCTTGTCGGCCTTGGGCCAGCTGAATTGCGCCACCGCCGTCATGGCTTGCGGAGCCAAGGCTGTCACCCCCAAGAGCTTGAGCACAAAGGGGCGCACCAACAACATGAAGGTCACAAAGCTCGACACCGGGTTGCCGGGCAAACCAATGAAGTGCGCAAACGGGTCAGCACTGGAAGATTGAATGCGGCCATAAGCAAACGGCTTACCCGGCTTGATGGCCAGCTGCCAGAGCTTGAGCTCACCCAGTGTCTGCACAGCAGGTTTAATGTGGTCTTCTTCACCCACCGAGACGCCACCGCTGGTGAGAATCAGGTCGTGTTGCAGCGATGCCGCAGCGAGTGCCTGCACCGTCGCGTCGAGTCGGTCGGGCACGATGCCGAGGTCAGTCACCTCGCAGCCCAAGCGCTTGAGCATGGCGCGCAAGAAAAACCGGTTCGAGTTGTAGATGGCACCCGGCGGCATGTCCGCTGGCGCAACGTCGCCTGGCATCACCAGCTCATCACCGGTCGAAAACAAAGCCACGCGAACGGGCCGCGTCACTTGCAATTGAGCAAAGCCGATGCTGGCCGCCAGCCCTAAAGCCGCTGGCGACAGCCGTTGGCCGCGAGCCAAGACCACCGCACCGCGCGCCACGTCTTCGCCTTGGCGCCTGATCCATTGACCGGCGCTGGGGACCGTCAACAAGCGCACGCTGGCGCTGTCGGTCAAGGCTTCGGTGTCTTCCTGCATGACCACCGCGTCCGCGCCCGGCGGGATCGGTGCACCGGTGAAAATTCGCGCAGCAGCCAAAGGCTCCAACGCATGGCCATGACTGCCGGCTGGAATCCGCTGGGTCACTTGCAACACATCGGTGGTGGCCAGATCAGCGCTGCGCACGGCATAACCGTCCATCGAGCTGTTGTCGTGACCGGGCACGTCGAGGCTGGAGATCAAGTCTTCAGCCAGCACGCGGCCATCGGCATCAAAGGTCGACACGCGTTCAAGGTCGGCCAGCGGCAAAGCCATGGCCAACAACTCAGACAACGCTTCATCCAGCGGGCGCAGGGGCTGTCGAACGGGCACAGGAGATGTCGCAGCAGATTTCAACGGTACGGCAGGATTGAGCAAGCTCAGCCCCTTTCAAAATTGGTAATTGTCAGCGTCGTAGTCAAAGCGATGCCCATTTTGGACGAGGAACGAAGCCACACTGTCAGGGTCGTTCAAATCCAGCACGGGCAGCAAGGTTGGCACGGGCAGACTGTGCGCAGCATCGGTGGCAATGGCCACGATGAAGGCGTCGTCGGGATAGCGCACTGGCAACGGTGCGTAATCGGCCGTGGGTGCCCGCCAAACTTCAATCTTCAGCAAGTCACTGCTTTTGAAACCTTCGACCAACACCCAGTCGACACCGGTGTACAGCTCAGCAATCAGATGGTGCACGCTGAGCTCGGCTGGTTGCTCAAACTCACGCATGAGGGCTAAGCGTGTATTGGACGCAGCAACCACTTCAAAGGCGCCGGCTTCGCGGTGCCGCCAGGTGTCTTTGCCGGGCTTGTCGATATCAAATTTGTGGTGGGCGTGCTTGACGATGGAGACCCGAAGACCGCGCATTTTCAGCGCCGGAATCACCTGTTCAACCAGCGTCGTTTTGCCTGAACCGGAGTAACCGGCGAAGCCGACAACTTTCATGCGCAAAACTCCGTCATGGCGAGCGTAGCGCGGCAGTCCATCACCGCGTACCGCCGAGATGGATGGCCGCGCTACGCTCGCCATGACGGGAGCGGTTAACTTCGCCATGACGGATGAGTTTTGCCGTTGCAGGCTGGATAAAAAGCCATTGGTTCATGAAAAAACTCGGGTTAATGCGCATGCTCAGCCACATAAGCCTTGATCAAGGCCACCTCTGGCGGCATGATTTTGACGCGCTTGGGCAGGGCTTCGATGCCGTCAAAACCGGGCGGACGCTCTGGCGGGCGACCGAGAGCTTCTTCAATCGTCGCGGCAAACTTGATCGGCAATGCGGTCTCCAGCACCAACATCGGAACGCCAGTGGTGAGGTGCTCTCGCGCGACTTTGACGCCGTCGGCGGTGTGTGTGTCGACAACCACGCCAAAACGCTGATGAGTCTCGCGAATCGTCTGCAGGCGGTCGGCGTGCGTGCTCTTGCCGCTGACAAAACCGTAGCGCGTAGCCGCTTGCTGAAAATTTGGATGGGCGCTCAAATCGAAAAAGCCTTGGTCGCTGAGTTGGCGACCAAACAAGTCTTGCGTCTGCGCGGCATCACGACCCAGCAAATCAAAGACAAAACGCTCGAAGTTAGAGGCTTTGGAAATGTCCATCGATGGGCTGGAGGTTTCGTGGGTGTCCGCACCGACGCGCACGCGGTAGACACCGGTGCGAAAAAACTCGTCCAACACATCGTTTTCGTTGGTCGCCACCACCAGTTGGTGAACCGGCAAGCCCATCATGCGGGCCACATGACCAGCACACACATTGCCGAAGTTGCCCGAGGGCACGGTGAAGCTGGCTTTGCCACCGGCCTTCGATTCGGGCAGTTGGAAGTAGCCGGCAAAGTAGTAAACCACCTGCGCCATCAGCCGCGCCCAATTGATTGAGTTGACGGTGCCGATTTTGTATTGGCGCTTGAACGCCAAGTCGTTAGAGACCGCCTTGACGATGTCTTGGCAGTCATCGAAGACGCCATCGATCGCGATGTTATGGATGTTCTCGTCGAGCAAGCTGAACATTTGCGCTTGCTGAAACGGGCTCATGCGGCCGTTAGGCGATGTCATGAAAACACGAACACCTTTTTTGCCGCGCATGGCGTATTCGGCGGCACTGCCAGTGTCGCCACTGGTCGCGCCCAAAATATTGAGTTCTTCGTTGCGTCGGGCCAGCTCGTACTCAAACAGGTTGCCGAGCAGCTGCATGGCCATGTCTTTGAAAGCCAGCGTCGGGCCGTTCGACAAAGCTTCGAGATAAAAACCAGCTTGAGCCGCATCCGTCGCCGCGTCTTGCAGTTTCTTCAGCGGCACAATTTCGGGGCTGCCAAACACTGCCGCGGTGTAAGTCTTGCGGCACAGCGCCCGCAGATCATCGGCGGGAATATCGTCGATGTAGAGCGAGAGAATTTCAAAAGCCAAGTCAGCGTAACCCTGCTTCAGGTAGACCTCGCGCCAGGCCGCCAGCGTGGCAGCGTCAACCACCGGGTAGTGCTCAGGCAGGTACAAGCCACCGTCAGGCGCCAAGCCTTCCAGCAAAATTTCGCAAAATTGTTTGCGGTCGGTATGACCGCGCGTGGAGAGGTAGCGCATCAGGCCAGCTCCTCCTTGCGGATACGGGTGATCGGCGCCAGCACCGTCGGCAAACTCTGCATCTGTGCGATGGCCGCATTCATTTTGGCTTCGACACAGTCGTGCGTGAGGATGATCAAATCGGTCTGCGTTGAACCTGCCCCACCGACGTCATCGGCTTCGCGCTGCAGCATGGCGTCAATGCTGATGCCCGCCTCGGCCAGCAAGCCTGTCACGCGGGCCAACACGCCAGCTTGGTCCGCCACCTTCAGGCGCAGGTAATAGCTGGTCACGACTTCGCTCATGGGAAGAATCGGTGCATCACTCATGGCGTCTGGCTGAAAGGCCAGATACGGCACGCGCTGAGCGGCTTCGGCGCTGTGCAAACGCGTGATGTCCACCAAGTCAGCGATCACCGCGCTGGCTGTCGGCTCACTGCCGGCACCCTTGCCGTAATACAGCGTGGTACCCAGGGCGTCGGCTTGCACCATGACGGCATTCATCGCGCCCTCGACATTGGCGATCAAACGCTTCGCCGGCACCAAGCTCGGGTGCACACGCAACTCAACGCCATTGGCCACACGTTTGGTGATGCCCAAGAGCTTGATGCGGTAGCCGAGCTGTTCGGCGTATTGGATGTCTTGTGCGTTGAGCTGGGTGATGCCCTCGACATAGGCTTTGTCAAACTGCACCGGAATGCCGAATGCTATGGCCGACATGATGGTGACCTTGTGGCCGGCGTCCACGCCTTCGATGTCAAAGGTCGGGTCGGCTTCGGCGTAGCCGAGTCGCTGCGCATCCTTGAGGGCGACGTCAAAGTCCAAGCCCTTGTCGCGCATTTCGCTCAAGATGAAATTTGTTGTGCCGTTGATGATGCCGGCGATCCACTCGATGCGGTTGGCCGTCAAGCCTTCGCGCAGCGCCTTGATGATCGGGATACCGCCAGCGACAGCCGCTTCAAACGCCACCATCACGCCCTTGCGGTGCGCGGCAGCAAAAATCTCGGTGCCATGCACAGCGATCAAGGCTTTGTTGGCCGTCACCACGTGCTTGCCGGCCTCAATCGCTTCCAGCACCAGTTGGCGCGCAATGCCGTAGCCACCGATCAACTCAATGACGATGTCGATTTCAGGGTTGGCGATGACCGCCCGCGCGTCATTCACCACTTGCACGTTCGGGCCGACCACCGCTTGCGCGCGCGCCGTGTCGAGGTCTGCCACCATGGCGATTTCTATACTGCGGCCTGCACGCCGCAAAATTTCTTCTTGATTGCGCTGCAACACGTTGAAGACACCACTGCCGACGGTTCCAATGCCCAGAAGGCCCACTTTGATAGGCGCCAGATTGCTTGATTTCATGCTTGATTCAGTAAAGTAAAAGAGATTTAGGCCGCAGCTTTGACAGCCTTCAAAGCCGGCACCGAAAGACTGCGATTCCGGTAGCCTTCCAAGAATTTAGCGACGCGGCCAATGGCTTCGCGCAGGTCAGCTTCGTGTGGCAAAAAGACAATGCGGAAATGGTCTGGCGATGGCCAATTGAAGCCGGTTCCTTGCACCAGCAAGACCTTGGTTTCTTGCAGCATTTCAAAAATAAATTCTTGGTCATTGGCGATCGGGTACATGGCCGGGTCCAGCCGTGGAAACATGTACAACGCAGCGCTCGGCTTGACGCATGTGACACCCGGAATGGCCGTGATCAACTCATGCGCAATGTCGCGCTGGCGGCGCAAGCGGCCGCCCTCGCCCACCAAGTCGTTGATGCTTTGGTAACCCCCCAGCGCGGTTTGAATCGCCCACTGGCCCGGCACGTTGGCACACAGCCGCATGCTCGACAGCATGTTCAGGCCTTCGATGTAGTCGCGAGCGCGCTTCTTGTCGCCCGACACCACCAACCAGCCCGCGCGGTAACCGCAGGACCGATAACTTTTAGACAGTGAGTTGAAGGTCAGCGTGAGGATGTCGTCCGACAGGCTGGCAATGGCGGTGTGCGTGCGGCCGTCGTACAGCACTTTGTCATAAACCTCGTCGGCAAAGATCACCAAATCGTGCTGACGCGCCAGCGTGATGATCTCGCGCAGCAGTTCATCAGAGTACAGCGCACCGGTCGGGTTGTTCGGGTTGATCACCACGATGCCCTTGGTATTCGGCGTGATCTTGCGTTTGATGTCGGCCAGATCAGGCATCCAACCGTTGGCCTCGTCGCACAGGTAGTGCACCGGCGTGCCACCCGACAAGCTCACCGCCGCCGTCCACAGCGGATAGTCGGGGGCCGGCAAGAGCAACTCGTCACCGTCGTTGAGCAGCGCATTGGTGGCCATGACGATCAACTCACTGGCGCCATTGCCGAGGTAAATATCGTCCAGCGTGACGCCCTTGATGCCCTGCTTCTGCGACTCATGCATGACGGCCTTGCGGGCGCCAAAAATGCCTTTGGAATCAGAGTAGGCGGCCGAGTTGGGCAGGTTGCGGATCATGTCCTGCTGAATTTCTTCAGGGGCGTCAAAGCCAAACACGGCCAGATTGCCGATATTGAGCTTGATGATCTTTTGGCCTTCTTCTTCCATTTGCCGAGCCGCCTCCAT
>Ga0208916_10000930_pt1 | contig 12934 bp, 10 predicted proteins | sample DEB19_08_DNA_5_FD_184523 | JGI IMG/M metagenome (GOLD analysis project Ga0208916, IMG submission 184523) | Aqueous microbial communities from the Delaware River and Bay under freshwater to marine salinity gradient to study organic matter... | ecosystem: Environmental > Aquatic > Marine >... | reverse complement strand
ATTGTTATGCCACGTGCGATTCATAAATGAACCTACCCACGACCTCACCTATGACGATGTTTTCATGGTGCCAAGCCGTTCTGAGCTTTCATCTCGAATGGATGTTGATCTTTCATCCATAGATGGAACAGGAACAACAATTCCTTTAGTTGTTGCAAACATGACAGCAATTGCAGGACGACGTATGGCCGAAACAATGGCACGTCGCGGTGGTCTAACCGTTATTCCTCAAGATATTCCACACGCAGTTGTTGATGGAGTTATTAAATGGGTAAAGGAACGTCACCCATTCTTTGACACACCAATTACTTTGTCACCACAATCAACTGTTGCCGATGCTGTTAGCTTGTTACATAAGCGCGCACATGGTGCCGTTGTAGTCGTTGAAAATGGAAAGCCAGTTGGAATCATTACTGAAGATGATTGCAAGAGCGTTGATCGCTTTACCCAACTGAGCCAAGTGATGAGCAAAGATTTAACAACGATGCCAGACACACTTGGCGCTCGTGAAGCATTTGATTTTCTAACTCAGCATCGTCACAAGTTGGCACCTGTTGTTTCAAGCAATGGTGATCTAGTTGGAATCATGACCCGCTTGGGTGCTCTTCGCGGAACTTTGTACACACCTGCACTTGATGCAAATGGAAAGCTTCGCATTGCAGCAGCAGTCGGCATTAATGGAGATGTTGCAGCAAAGGCAGCAGCACTCATTCAATCTGGCGCAGATGTATTAGTTGTAGATACAGCACACGGGCATCAGAAGAAGATGCTTGAAGCACTTGCTGCTATTCGTTCAATTAGCCCAACTGTTCCAATCGTTGCTGGCAATGTTGTTACGGCACAAGGTGCTCACGATTTAGTAAATGCAGGAGCAAACATCATCAAGGTTGGCGTTGGCCCAGGTGCGATGTGCACTACCCGCATGCAAACAGGCGTAGGACGCCCACAATTCTCAGCTGTTTTAGAGTGCGCTGCAGAAACTAAGAAGCTTGGTGCTCATGTCTGGGCAGACGGCGGAGTACGTCATCCCCGCGATGTTGCGCTCGCATTAGCAGCTGGTGCATCACAGGTAATGATCGGTTCTTGGTTTGCCGGTACATATGAATCTCCTGGAGATCTACAAACAGATGCAAATGGCCGTTTGTACAAGGAATCCTTTGGAATGGCATCTGCTCGCGCAGTAGCGGCACGAACATCTGCAGAGGATGCATTTGATCGCGCTCGCAAGGCGTTATTTGAAGAAGGCATTTCAACATCACGTATGTTCCTGAATCCATCACGCCCAGGCGTTGAAGATTTATTGGATGAAATCATCGCCGGTGTTCGTTCCTCATTTACATATGCAGGCGCAAAGAACATTGAAGAGTTTGCAGAGCGTGCAACTGTTGGAGTTCAATCATCTGCAGGGTATGCCGAAGGCCGACCACTTCACTCTTCCTGGGGTAATTAATCATGAAGCGTCTACTAGTTACATTACTCGTAGCGCTTTCAATGATTCCTGTAGTGCCTGCACAGGCAGCTGATCCACAAGTAACGGTAATGACCCGCAACCTTTACTTAGGTTCCGATGTTGGTGTTGCGATGGATTTGATTCCAAATCTTTCAGCAGCAGCACAGTTCATGTGGGATCAAGTTAAGAAGACTGATTTCAACGAGCGAGCTCCAAAACTTGCCGCCGAAGTAATTGCCAAAAAGCCCGATGTTGTTGGTTTACAGGAAGCAACAATTTGGTTCTGCAAGAAGAATGTATTTAGCAAGCGAACAGAAGTATTTAACTTTACAAAGCAATTCCTGGCTGCGACCAAGGCTCAAGGCACCGAATATGTTCTCGCCCAAAAAGATGGGAAAACAGCGTTAAACACTGGTTATTCCATTGCAGCAGTTCCCTTTGTAACGATGGTGAATGATCCTGAAACCTTCCAACCATTGTTTGGCCAAGATAAAGCAGCATGCGGCTTTGAAATCGCTGATGCATTAGCTATCCGTGCTGATTTAGCTGACAAGGTTCTTACAGTTGGAAATACAGAGTACGAACAGACCTACACAATCGTTCCGACCATTATGACTATTTATCGTGGTTACACCTGGGCTGATATTCAGATTGGAAACACTCCAGTTCGTTTTGTCACAACCCACCTTGAATCCTTGTGGGACGAGAACAAGGTTCCAAATGCTGCGATTCAGGCACAGCAGTTAATTGCAGATTTGAAGAACACAAAGAATCCAATTGTTGTTATGGGAGATTTCAATAGTGATCCCCGAGATCCACGTATGCCCGCAAACCCAAATCCAGGTGAGCAACCAGTAGCAAGTGATGCATGTCCGGCGGGCACAAGTAAGTGCAACGCATATTTATTAATGACTGAAGCAGGGTTTACAGATAGCGGACCAGATCCGTTGCTTCCTGAAAATTACACCTGGGGGATGAACGCGTTGTTAACTGGTCCAGACCCAGTGCGATTAAAGGTTGCTAAGCAACTGGGTAATAACGTTGGATATACAGATCGTCTTGATTATGTCTTTGTTAAGAATGGCGTGTCTGTTGCAGCCGTTGGATTAGTTGGTGCAACACCACCAAATAACTTAAATACCGATCATGCTGGAATCGTTGCAACGTTAGCTATTAACTCAACCGTTTCAGAACGAAGCGGAGATCTACCTGAGCATGCGCCATTTCCAATTTCATTTTGGCAATGGGTAGGAATTGCGATTGTTGCAGTGATTATTGCTGTGGTTATTCGTAGGAAGCGACGCTAGAAACGACCACCGCTTGTTGAGTCTTGGCTTAATCGCTGAGATAAATAGATCGGAATAATCGAGAAGACCACCAATGTTGCCGCTACAACATTAACGATTGGCGCTTGATTGGGTCTAAATAGATTGTTAAAGATCCAAATCGGCAGGGTTTGAATTCCAGGACCTGCGGTAAAGGTAGTTACAACAATTTCATCGAAAGACAATCCAAATGCAAGCAATCCACCTGCAAATAGTGCGGATGCCAGGTTAGGCAAACTCACCAATCTAAATGTTGTGATGCCGTTCGCACCTAAATCCATTGATGCCTCTTGCAGACTAGTACCCATGCGCCGCAAACGAGCAATTGCGTTGTTATAGACAACAACAATACAAAATGTTGCGTGGCCAATAATTACCGTCAATAAACCGGTCGACATTCCAAGCTGCTTAGTGAATGCATTATTAAGTGCAATACCAGTCACGATTCCGGGCAATGAAATCGGTAATACAACTAGAAGTGAAATAACTTCACGTCCAAAGAATTGATATCTGCTAACAGCGAAAGCCAATACAGTTCCTAAGACAAGTGCTATTGCGGTTGCGCTTAATCCGGCCAAAACGCTCCACTTAATTGCTTCGCGCACACCTGTATTTTCTAAAGCTTTGCTCCACCACATTGTCGTGAAATGGGTTGGTGGCCAACTAAAGGTTTTGCTTGCATTGAAAGAGTTAATGACAACAACAGATAATGGTATGTAGATAAAAGATAGACCAACTCCCATTAGCGCAGCCAGCGCCAAACGCGCATTTCTTGAAATTGTCATTACATGCTCGCCAATGCACCAGTACGACGAACCAACCAAAGGTAAATTGCCATGATGGTTACAGGGATCGTTGCGATAGTTGCCGCAAACGGAAGGTTAATGCTGAAATTTTGGTAGACAACATTTCCGAGCATTTGCAGCTTGCCACCAATAATTTGCGCTGTGATGTAATCACCCAGACTTAATGAAAATGTAAACATTGATCCCGCAACAAGGCTTGGGAAAATTAGCGGCAAAATAACCTTTCTAAAGGTGTACCAATTGTGCGCCCCAAGGTCTCCAGAGGCGTCAAGAAGGTTATTTGGCAGTCTTTCTAAGCCTGCATATATAGGAAGGATCATGTACGGCAGCCATAAGTAAGACAATCCAATAATGATTGCCGGGCCTCCGAAGCCAGGTGAAGAGATTCCAATTGGACCAAGCAACCAATCGATTACTCCGTTACCTGGTTCTAACATCGAACGCCAGGCATAAATCTTTACCAAGTAAGAAGCCCATAGGGGAGTTAGGACAAGCGCTACCAATACCTTTTGGCTGCGCGGCTTCGCAATCTTTGCCATGTAAAAGGCCATTGGGATTGCAAGGATCGAACAAATAAATGTGACTGCAATGGCAATGCCGAGAGTTCTTAATACAACATTTTTGTATGCAGCATCTGTAAACATGTCTTGGAAATTTCCAAGATTAAATTGTTGAATGACATTTCCAGTAAAGCTATCAATTGTAAAAAACGCCGTTACAAGCAAAGTTGCTAATGCACCTAAGTAAGCAACAACTAGCCATAAAACCGGAGCGGTAAGGAGAGCGATAAGACGCAGGCGAGGCTTCTTATGCATTGTTGTTGCTATTGAATCAAGCATCATCTCTCCTTTCCTTGAAATAAGAAAAGCCGGGCGCAGGAAACTCCTACGCCCGGCCTATTACTTATGAGTTACGTAAGCTGGACCAGGCTTTCACCCATTCAGCGTATGGAACACACTTCACATCAGTACGACCATCAAGGCACGCCTCTGTTGGTGTATTCCAGTAGTAAACATCTGCCCAGTAAGCATCATCGGCAGCATGGAATGTTGCACAGTGATTCTTATCAGCAGTTAAGTCACAAGACTTTGCATTTGATGGAGCTTCTCCGAACCATTCAGCAACGCCAGCATTAGCTGCAGGTGATGCAATGTGGTTCATCCACAAATATGCACAGTTTGGATTCTTAGCCTTGCTGCTAATCATCCATGTGTCAGACCAGCCTGTAGAGCCTTCTACTGGCTTGATTCCTTCAACCTTTGTGCCTTCACCCTTAGCAAGGTTGATATTTACCTGCCAAGTTGTTCCCAAAACAGTTCCACCAGACTTAAGTGATGCAACATGCTTTAGGTAATCGCCCCAGTACTCACCGATCAAAGGCTTCTGTGCTTTGAGCAGTTCGACTGCAGCATCAAACTGAGTTTGATCAAGAGCGTATGGATATTTAATTCCAAGCTCTGGCTTTGTCTTCATTAAATAAAGAGCAGCATCTGCAAGATAAATTGGTGAATCGTATGCAGTGATCTTGCCCTTGTATGGAGAGTTTGTATCAAATACAGAACCCCATGATGTTGGTGCTGGCTTAACAATATCTGTTCGATATGAAAGCAAGTTTGCACCGCGACCGTGTGGAATACCGTACGCAACTCCATCAACTGAGTTCCATTGCTGCATCTTCAAGTTATCAAAGATATCTGCATAGTTTGGAATCAGATCTGTATTAACAGGAGCAACATCTCCACCATAAATTAAACGAAGTGATGCATCACCTGAAGCTGAGACAACGTCATATTCGCCAGTCTTCATCAATGCAACCATGTCATCTGAAGTCGCACCGTTCTTAACATTTACTTTGCAACCAGTTTCCTTTTCGAAACCTGTTACCCAGTCAACATTTGGATCTGTTGAACCATTTTCTACATAGCCAGCCCAAGCGACAATATTTACCTGGCCTTCACCTGCACCAAGTTCCTTCATCATGTCTACTTTAGGAACACCGCTAGATGCAGAATCACTACTTGAGCTACAACCAGCGAGAATAAGTACTGCTACAGATGCAGCAGCAATTTGTGAAAACAGACGCTTCTTATGCATCTGTACCTCCATCTACACGTTGCCATATTCAGCCATTGAATATGGTTCCCCAGTACTAACGAACCAGGAATTCCTTGTCTTTATCCCATGAAACCACCACGGAATCACCCACTTTGAGAGCTCCATCGGGTTTGGTTGAAATAACCGCTGAACCTAATTCTGTATCCACCAGATAACGAGTTGATGCTCCGACAAAGATCGCATCACGAAGTACGCCTTTATATGAACGATCTCCATTGCTCTTTGAGCTGCTTACTGTGACAAATTCAGGACGAATATTGAGGGATTGACCATCGATTGAAATTTTGTTTGTCTGTCCTACGAACTCAGAGACAAATGCACTCTTTGGGTTTTCATAGATCTCACGTGGAGTCCCCAGTTGTTCAATATTTCCATTGTTGAAAACTGCAATACGGTCACTCATTGTTAACGCTTCTTCTTGATCATGTGTGACGAAAATAAAGGTAATTCCGACCTGACGTTGCAATTCCTTTAATTCAATCTGCATTTGCTCGCGTAATTTAAGATCAAGCGCACCAAGCGGTTCATCAAGTAGTAATACAGATGGTCGATTAACTAATGCTCGGGCAAGTGCAACACGTTGACGTTGACCACCTGAAAGTTGCGCAGGTTTTCTATTTTCATATCCATCAAGTCGAACCTGCTTCAGTGCTTCCATGGCGCGACTGCGGCGCTCAGCTTTATCTACACCTTTTACGCGCAATCCATATTCGATGTTTGTGATGACATCCATGTGTGGGAACAACGCATAATCTTGGAAAACTGTATTTACATCGCGGTCATAGGGAGGAAGTTGAGAAACATCTTTTCCGCCCAACACAATGCTTCCTGAATCAGGTTTTTCAAAACCTGCAATCATTCGAAGAACCGTTGTTTTTCCAGATCCAGATGGACCAAGAAGGGTTATAAATTCACCTTCTAAAATATCCAGGTCAACACCAGTAACCGCTTTAACCTCACCAAAAGTTCGGGTTAGGCCGCGGATCGAAACAATCGCTGTAGTCGACACCCGCGTTACTGTACTCAAAAAGCTCTTTAAAGTAAGCAGATTATGTGAAAAAACTCAGGGTAGGCTAGAGGTATGTCTAAGCCAACGATCATCCTTGCAACTAGCAACGGAGTCGGAATGGGACACCTTGCACGTGCAAGTGCGGTGGCTTTAGCCCTTAAAGATGTAGCCAATCCAATTATTGTTTCGATGGCCGGCGGTATCGCCGAGATCCCTTCATTCATGGGTATTCGTTGCGAATATATTCCAGGTCGCGATCGCATGTGGATGTCACGTGAAAAGTGGGATGTGTATCTTCGTGATCGTTTACTAGCTTTAGTTGAAGAAACCGGTGCAAAAGTTTTGTCATTTGATGGCGTTGTTCCTTACCCAGGTGTAATCGCTGCAAAGAACGCCAATCCACATTTGAAATTGGTCTGGGTTCGTCGTGGCTTGTGGCAAAAGAAGCCACAGCGCTTTGTTTTGGGATTGCAATCAGCGATGATGGACAAGGTTATTGAGCCTGGCGATATTGCACGTGCTTACGACTTTGGCCCAACAGCTACACGAAAAGATTCTGTACTGACTTCACCTGTATCTCTTTTCCGTAAAGAGGATGCGATGTCACGCGATGATGCACGTCGTGCACTTGGTTTAGATCTGAACCGTCCCACCGTTTTAGTTCAGTTGGGAACTGGTGAAGGCGATGTCAATGAAAAAATGACAGCAGCACTTTCTGGTTTATTGGGATGGAAAGATTTACAAGTTATTTTGACTAAAGCACCAGTAGATAAAGATGGAAATTCACTTGCTCCAGAAGGTTTAGATTTAAAGGTTGCTCGTTACTTCCCATTGGCCAAGGTATTACACGCATTTGATGCAGGTATTTGTGCAACGGGTTACAACGGTGTTCACGAACTATTGCCTGCGCAACTTCCAACTGTTTTTGTCTCAAATATTCGCGGCACTGATGATCAAGAAGCACGCGCAAAGTGGTGCCATGACTTTGGTTTTGCGCTTCGCGCAGACCAGGCGGATTTAGCTGACATCACCGCGAAGGTAAAGATGTTGCAGGATCCTGCCGTGCGCAAGCGTTTATCTGACAAGTGTGCAGAGCTGCCTGATACAACTGGCGGACAAGAGATTGCTGCAATGTTGTTTCAATTAGCTGTTGCTGAAGAACCAGCACGCGCAAAAACATTTACTTTCTGGCGCTTAATGGCACAGGATCACGTGAATCGTGGCTTGCGTCATGTGGCAAACCTTGGCTTACGCCGTGTGGCACTTGTGTATCGCTTCTTAAATCCACACATCAAGGTTCAGGAAATTGATCAAGCACCACCAGTATTTGGCGATCAAGCAACATCTGCCGAACTACATCCTTTAATTAAATCCTCAACTCGTTTTGAGCATTTAATCACCGGTGCATCAAATAATTACCGTAAGCGTCGTGAAGAGATTGCATTTGCCGCATATGGCAAAGAAACGGTAATTACAAAAACAAAATGAGATTTCGTACCTGGATAAAGCGCACAAAGGCAGGCCGTCTTGTGTGGCGAATTATTATCGGATTAATTGGTGGCGGAATAACTGTTGCAGGTGGAGTTGCTCTTATTGGTCCGGGACCGGGAATTCTTATTGTCTTAGCAGGTTTAGGTATTTTGGCAACTGAGTTTGCATGGGCTGGTGAGGTAATGATGCACACCAAGCGAATTGCAGCTAAAGCAGCGTTAAAAACTGGAATGAAGCCCTGGGTTAAGTACTTTTTGATTTCAGGTGGTGCTGTAATTTCTATCATCACTATTTTCATTTATTACAAACGCTAAATCACAACTACACTTCAGGGATGACTAGAGCCCAAACATCTGTAGAACTCCATGACCTACTCGCCGAACGTCGCAGCCCACGCTCATTAGATGCGGCAGCGGTGATTACCAATGATGATTTAACTGCAATGCTTGAGGCAGCTCGTTGGGCACCATCGGCTAATAATTTGCAGCCTTGGAAGTTGATCGCAGGTAAGCGCGATGATTCAAACTTCGAAGCGCTGTTGGAATGTTTAGTCCCTTTCAATCAAAGTTGGTCCAAGCGTGCATCTGCATTTATTGCGATTGCGGGAGTACCAACAAAGGAAGATGGAACCGCTAATCCAACATTTATGTATGACTGCGGTTTGGCAGCAGCTCAATTAACAATCGAAGCGCATCACCGTGGATATGTTGTTCACCAAATGGCTGGCTTTGATCATGAAAAAGCAGCGCCATTATTTGAAGGTGGCGTTCCTATTGTGATCATGGCTATCGGAAAGCAAGCACCTGCAGAGCTTCTTGAAGGTCCTGCCTACGATCGCGAAGTTGCACCACGCACTCGCAAAGAGCTTTCAGAGATTGTTGTTAAGGGCTTACCAAACTAAAAACTAGAACGGATCTCCCACAGATCTGGAAAAGTTGGATTAAACAGAGTGCTACTTAGGTAGCCAACTCCGCTTGATCCGCCGGTACCCATCTTGTGTCCGATAGTTCTTTCAACCATCTTTACATGGCGGTAACGCCATTCCTGAAGCCCCTCATCAATATCAACTAAGCGTTCGCACACCATTGCTGATTCAGGATCATTGCGGTGAACTTCAAGCAAAACATCTTGCACTGCGCTGTTTGCAGCGTATGGCGTGCTCTTATCGCGATTCAAAATATCTGTTGGAATCTTGTGTCCGCGCTTATCAATATATGCAAGTGCAGAATCCCACACGCTATTGCGCGATGTAATCAGTTTGATCTGTTCTTGAATATCTGGCGGTAGGTGGCCTGCCATCTTGCTATCGCGTCGACCAAGTAGCGCTTCAACCATTCTGAACTGTGCAGATTGGAATCCACTTGATGAGGAAAGGTATGAGCGGAAAGCATTGAACTGCAATGGCGTCATTGTTTCCAAAATATCAATCTGTGTTACGCAAACCTTCAAGATGGTTCTGATGCGACCCAAAATCGCTAATGAATAATGTGAATCACCAGACTCCATTGCACGTTGTGCTTCTTGGAACTCATGAATTAATTGCTTAAACCACAATTCATATGTTTGGTGAATGATGATGAACAACATCTCATCATGTTCTGGACCAGTTGATAGTGGACGTTGAAGTTTAAGAAGCTCATCAACCGCTAAATATGATGTGTATGTAAGTGCTGAATCAAAGTTTTCGCTCATGTTACGCGTGACCCACCTTCTTGAACCTCTTTATAGCGGCCAGATGCCACTAAATCACGCATGCGAGCAAAGCCATCCCAGACTTCAACGTAGGAAGTTGGAAGGGGAGAGATCGCTAAACGAATTGAATTTGGTGTGCGGTAATCAGGGATTACATTTGAAATAGTTCGCAATGCAACGCAAATTTGAGCTGCATCTGGGTGAACCAGTGAAATATGACCGCCGCGCTCCTTTGGATCGCGAGAAGTATTCAGTTCAATTCCCAATGGCGCTAACCATTCATCGTAAAGCTCGATCATCATCTGAGTTCCGACCGCGGCCTTGTGTGCGATCGCATCGATGCCAGCCTCTTTAATCATGGAAAATGCGCTTTGCACGCAACGAATTCCCATCAACGAAGGGCTAGCGATCTGGAAGCCACGAATTGTTTGGGAGCGTTCGAAAACCGGTCCCATTTCAAATTGAGCATCTTGAGCAAACCAACCTTGAATTGGAACCTGAAGCTCTTTCTGAACACGCTTTGAAACATATAACCAAGCAGGTGATCCTGGACCTGAGTTTCCGTACTTGTATGTACAGCCAACACAAAGATCAACACCATTGGCATCGAGATTTAATTCGATTGCACCTACTGCGTGGCTTGCATCCCACACAACTAGTCCGCCAATCGCGCGCACCTGATCGGTAATTGATTTCAGATCTGTTCGCGCACCTGATCGATACTGAATTACTTCCAGAGTAACTAATGCAACATCATCACTTAAATACGGAGCTAGAACCTCAGTTGTAATTCGCTCATGCTGCGCGATTGCAGGATCTTCATTTTCAATTATGACAAGCTTTAATCCAAACTGCTTTGCGATTCCATCAAGGATGTATCGATCAGTTGGAAAGTTTGCAGCATCGGTAATAATTGTTTTACGACCAGGGCGGGCATGAATCGCAGCTAGACAGAGTTGATAGAAGTTAACTGAAGTTGTGTCACACACAAGAACCTGACCAGGTGCAGCGCCAAGTGCAGCCTCACCTAATAGATCACCGGTTGGCTGCGCTTCATCAACCCAGTGGCTCCAACCAGTAACGACCTCGGGTCCCCATTCCTTATTCATGAAATCGGAAATCGCAGTAATCGTTGATTTTGGAAGTCGACCGAGCGAATTTCCGTCGAGGTAACACATTTGAGGGTCAGTAATGACAAATCGAGATTTGAAATGGGCTAATGGATCATTTTTATCGAGCTCTAGCGCGTATTCGCGGTCAGTTACCTTCATAAGGGAAAGGTACGCTCTCCTACCGTGGCGCGCAATGTTGTAAACATCGAAGATGTCTCTAAAGCCTTTGATATCAAAGAGCTTTTAGTAGGCGTCTCGCTTGGTGTTTCCGAAGGCGATCGCATTGGAATTGTTGGTCGAAATGGCTCTGGCAAAAGCACATTAATGAAGGTTATGGCTGGCATCGAGCCACCTGATTCAGGACGTGTAACTAAATCAAATTCAGCAAAGATCGGTTTGTTATCACAAGTAGATCTTGCAGATCCTGAAAGTACTGTTGGCGAAGTTGTTTTAGGTGATGCACAGAAACATGAATGGGCAAGTGATCCAAATATTCGCGAGGTATTTACAGGATTATTTGGAAGTTTTGATGATCACATCTTTGATCGCAAATTTGGTCAATTATCAGGCGGAGAACGTCGTCGCGTAGGTTTGGCAAAGTTATTAATTAATGAGTTAGATTTAATTTTGCTGGATGAACCAACTAACCACCTTGATGTTGAAGGTGTTGCATGGCTTGCTAGCTACATTAACAACCGTAAAGGTTTAGCAGTTGTGGTTGTAACGCACGATCGCTGGTTCCTTGATGCAGTTACAGATCGCACCTGGGAAGTTGTCGAAGGAAAAGTTGAAGAGTACGAAGGCGGATATAGCGCCTTTGTGTTATCAAAAGCAGAACGTTCACGACAAGCATCAGTAATGGATCAACGTCGCAATATGTTGATTAAGAAAGAGCTTGCATGGTTGCGTCGCGGTGCACCAGCAAGAACATCAAAGCCAAAGTTTCGAATTGATGCAGCAAATGTTTTGATCGCTGATGAACCTGCACCACGTGATCAAGGTGAGCTCTTAAAGTTTGCACTTAATCGTCTCGGCAAAACGGTGTACGAAGCGCATCATGTGCAAGTAAAACTTGGCGACAATGAATTAATCGATGATCTGTACTGGAATATTGGCCCCGGAGATCGAATCGGCATTGTGGGTGTAAATGGCGCAGGCAAGACAACGCTTATGCGCATGCTTACCGGCCAGATTCAGCCAACATCAGGAAAGTTAGTTACTGGCGTTACCGTTAAAGCGGCTTTCTTAACTCAGCATTTAGATGAACTTGATCCAACTTGGCGTGTACTGGAAGCGGTTGAAAAGGTTGCAAATCGAGTTGAACTAGGTGGGGGACGTGAGCTTTCAGCCTCACAACTATGCGAACGTCTTGGTTTTGATCGTGAATCCCAGTGGACCCCTGTTGGAGATCTATCTGGCGGAGAACGTCGTCGTTTACAACTGACACGTTTGTTAATGGATAGCCCCAATGTTTTGCTGCTTGATGAGCCAACAAATGATTTTGATATCGAAACCCTTACCGAGCTAGAGGATTTACTCGATAGCTACGGCGGAACTTTGATTGTGATCTCTCACGATCGCTACTTCTTAGAACGTGTATGCGATCGTTTTGTTGGATTACTTGGCGACAAAAAGGTGCGTGATTTACCAAGGGGAGTAGATGAGTACCTTGAACAACGCGCTAATGCCTTGTCATCTGTTGCAACTGTTGTAAAGGAAAAGAAGAGTTCCAATGCCGCTGAGGAACGTCAGCTCAAGAAGGATTTAACTCGCCTAGAACGTCAGATGGAAAAGTGCGATACGGCGATAGCAACACTAGTCGCAGAACAAGAGAGCGCAGCTTTTGATGCTGAACGATTAATTGCGATTGCATCTGAGTTAGAGGCTTTGCACAGCGATAAGCAAAAACTAGAAGAGGAATGGCTTCAAGTCAC
>Ga0208916_10000929_pt1 | contig 12956 bp, 12 predicted proteins | sample DEB19_08_DNA_5_FD_184523 | JGI IMG/M metagenome (GOLD analysis project Ga0208916, IMG submission 184523) | Aqueous microbial communities from the Delaware River and Bay under freshwater to marine salinity gradient to study organic matter... | ecosystem: Environmental > Aquatic > Marine >... | reverse complement strand
ACCGCCACCACATTCAGATACTACAATGGTTACGTTTTCACATTGTTCTATCACCTCTATATTTATAGTATCACTCATTGCGTCACATTTTGAACAACGGGTAAAATATTTTCATAGTATATTTCAACACGACCTGTTAACCATGTGAACTTAATATCAAAATACCAATCACCTACTTCCCAATTAATAACCTCATTTTCCAGTAATGAGAATTGACCGTTTACGGCATCTGTTATTTCAATACCATTGCCTTCACTAAATTTATGTACCTTACATCCTGTTTTACTACCTAAACGGAAGTGAGCATTGATTTCTATATTAGTCAAATCCAATGCCACTCCGTTAACGGTAACAGTAAAGCATAAACCATTGAAGGTCGTTGTTTTTTTATGTTTTTTTAACACTATACGTTAAGTTGGAAACAATCAAAAATGTTTTCAGGGCTTTCTATAGGACAAACAGGTACTTTTTGAAACCATGTATTTTCTACCATCCAAACAACGTCTTCTTCTAAGTTTTCAGTAACGGCATTGTTCGTAAATACAGAGATTGGCTTATCGCTAATATGCAATAATGTTTCTGTTTTGTAAGCTAAATGCCATGCACGTGAACGCTCAAGTTCTGTAAAGAAAGAACAGTTATCAACGTAATTAGGGTCTTTAAACGCTACTACATAGTTCCTACCTGTTACTTGTTCTTTTTGGTCGCCATAACCTGCACCTGCTACCTTTTCACCACCGTTTGACGTTCCGCTAACTTCAGGAATGATACGGATTAAACTGCTTTCAATACCTGTCTGCCATAACGCTGTATCGTTCGGTGCTGCCTGTATAATTGACACATAGTCTTTGTGGATATAAGCCGCTGAACGTACACGACCTTTTTCAAATTCTGAACATGGGTTGCACACGTGTTCAGGTACTTCTGATTCGCATGATGCGCCGGGATAATAAACACTCATTTTTTTTAAATTTAATTTGATGAATAATTTTTACAAATCGTTTCGCATACATCTAAACATTTACGTCTGTACGTATGTCTTATATTATAATCAACTCGAAACATGAATAAATCAGGCATTCCTGTATAGTCTGCAAATTCTGTATTTATTATCTGATTTGAGTTGTAATCTATTCTATTTTGAATTAGGTTCGCTACACTACGACCTTCTAACTTAAAATTATCAGGCATAGAACTTGTTACAAATTGTGAAAGTGTAGAACTATCTTGTTTTAACTTTATTCTATTACCGATAACAAACATTGAAAGTCCGTAACTGTCTGTTATTTCTTTGTTTGATTCTCCGTACTGTTGTGATTTATAAACAGGTGTTTTGTCGTTTAACCTGTGATATACTTGCAATCCAACTGTATTATCTAAAGCAATTTTAATGCACTCTCCAAACTCGTTAACTACATTTGGTTGCATAGTCACAGTATCATTATCTTCGATAGGAACTAACTCTGTTAATCCATAAAAGTTAGCATCGTAATTATTTACGAGTGCATTCTCTTTTATCGAATCGTTTACGAGTTTAATTAACTGTTCTATCATTTAGATAATTGTTTACTATTTCGTCTTTTACTTCTTCTTCGTTCTTTGATAGCTTAGTTAAAATTTGCTTCTTATATTTCTTTTCTAACCATGTTAATTTTTCAAAGTTAAAATCGTTTTGGTAGCCTATTGCATAACCGTATGGTATTTTAATCGGGTTACGCTCACAAATAGCCATATCATTTTCCATCTGTCGTGTCAATGATAAAATAACTTTTGTATCGCTTGTCCTGTTATACTTTTTTCGTGCCTGACCTTTATTTACACCTCTTACAATCTTAGCACTCTTAAAGTCATTAGTTCGCACTTTCATGTATTTAGGTGAATAAGTACCTATTTGATTCTCGTTAGCGTCTTTGCCTTGCACGTGTACCCTATCTCTCATCATACCTGTCAATGTACTTGCAATAGTCCGAACTAACTTATCCGTTTCTTGTGGACTCGCTTTGCCTTGCAAATCTGCTTTTATTGCATCTAAAACATCTTTCCCGTTGCTGTTAAACGCTATCATGGCATTACATATTCAGTTCCTGAAACATCTAAACACTCTATACAATAGTCATTGTCAATTCTAATAGAATCGTTTGCCGTTTGTAAAAAATCTGTATAATCAGTCGTGTACATTTGCAATAACTCTTCAGCACGTTTCTTGTCTACCGTTGTGAATCTGTTTACTCTATCTGAATAGATGCGCTCACGCATTAATTCCATTCCTAAAGCATACAAATAAGCATCTGAATAAACATCTATATTAGCGCATAGAATCGAGTCATATAAGCATCTTAAAGACACGTCAACTTTCAAACCGTAAGTGTTGTTAACTTGTACTATATCATCTATTGTATCGTACTGTATAGCCTGTTTAAAGACATCATCACAGTCATCACAAATACAATCACACAAAGTATCATCAAATACAAGTTTTTTAACGTCTTCAAATACGGAACTATCATAAGCCACCACTATATCTAAAGTATCAAACGACTTGTTAATATAAACCTCGTTCCATCCTACTTTAGTCGTTAACGATTGACTGTACAACAAAACCTTGTCGGAATAAATATAAATAGTAGTCGTTTTAACTTCTAAAGCATAAAGATGTACTTTGCTTACATGAAATCTAAGTAATTCACTTTCACATTCAAAGGACTGAAGCCTAACACCATGTTTTAAATTCAAAGAACTTGTTGTACTACCTAATTCTCCATTTGTAAAGTATGTGTTTACAACTTTTTTAAGGTTATACTGCGTTTTCATATACGCTAACACATCTTTACTTAAACGTGAGATTGCTCTCTTCTGTACGTCTGCAAATACACCTAAAAACGATAACTGATTTTGATTAGCAACAGCATCTATGTTTTGAAGGGTAACACCAGCGAGGTCTGTTAAATATTTACCACTAACGGATGTTTCCGTTTGACAGTTAACTCCAACGCCGATGTAACCTTCTAAACATATCATATAAAAGTATCTTTTAAATCTTAGTAACCACCGTCACATGAATCACAATCATTGGTAACGTTGTACAATAAAGAACCTCTGTTTCCTGTCAATGGGTCTTCAGTTCTGTAGGCTGTACTTGGAATAGTCCACAAACCGAAGTTTGAAGATAAAATCATATTCCAACCTTTTTGTAAAGTTTCTGTTACACCATCAACTGTATAATCAGCTTCGCAATCGTTAAACTTAAACTGGACGTCAATAGGTAATGCTGCAACCTGAATACCACCGTTTGCAGTCATTGTAGTGTAAGGTAATTTGATGTTATCGAAAATTGCAGTTCCTAAATCACGTCTTTTGAAACCTTGATATTTCAAATAAGTGATTAATTGTACGGCATCTTTTTCGTAAATCAATAGGTCGTTAACGTCTCCGATTGTTTCTACTTCATTATCATAGAAGAAATCAAAACCGCCAGCCTGTGTACGTGTATCTAATCCGTTTTGTGCAGCTTGTTTAGCAGCTTGTTGCATGATGTAGTTGTTGAATAAACCTGCACCAACTGCAATCGGCTTACCACTCATGTTGTTTAATTTGTAGTCAGAAAGAATCTGTGTTGCTCCATCCGTTAATGAGTTGAAGTTTGTATCTTTTCCGATGTTGATTGTAGACGCTGTATTTAAACCTGTACGTCTATTTTTACCTAAATTCGCAAAAGCTAAAGTTAACAAGTCGCTATTAACTGCACTCATTAATCCGTTTGCTGCTAATAAAGTTTCGATTGCAAACTCTTCCACTACTGCTGCATTTCCTATCATTGCAGGATTTGAAGCCGCCTTTTCGTAAGCTGCAATAACTTCATCTTCGATGTGAACCGCAATTTGTCGGTAGTTAGCTACACTTACTGAATCCTCTGTGTAACCGTTTACATTGGTAATCTCACATGAAGGAGTTGTTTCCGTTTGTGCTGCCGTGTAGCGTTTTTTCTTCTTAACCTGTACAGCATTAAAATGACCATTCATGAGGTCATATTTAATGTTATTTTGACCGTAAGAATGAGCCGTTAGCAAGGATTGCAAGAATCCCGGCATTTCAATTTTGTTCTGTGGAGTTGCTGACTTTGCAATCTTTGCTATATCCTGCAATAAATAAGGTGCGAAACCGTTTGCCATTTTTTTAGTATTTAAAATTGTTAATAATCTTAGAATACTAATATTGGTCTATACTATGGTATTTTTAAGTCGTCGAATGCTGAAAAGTCTACCTGTTGACCGCTATTAGTAGGGTCTGGTGCAAATAATGGATTGCTTTTTGGTGGCGTTCCGTCATTCGTTGCCAGAAGTTTCTTATTGAGTAAAACTCCCTTTGTGAAATCCTCGTAAGAGGTTTTGTTGTTGCGTTCATCAAGATAATCGAGAGATGTATCATCTGCCCTTTTCAGCTCGAATTTGCCAGATTCTATGTTGTATATTCTTTTAGCTCCCTTTGCGGAAAGCTCATTGTTTATATGATATTCAGCTAACAATAAATTTTCTTCTATTGTTTTACTTTTGTCGTATTCTAAACCTTGTAAAAAGAACTTATGTTGTAGTTTTTCAATTTCTGCAAACTTAGAACTTCTTTCTTTTTCAATTTCTTGTAGATAGTTAGTTTCTTTTATTTTAAATTCGTTTACTAATCTATCAATTTCATCTTGTGCTTTCTTAGCCTTTCCGTCATCACCTCTCCCCTCTGCTTTAGCCTTAGCGTTTTCAAGTTCTTTTATCTTTGCAAGTGCCGTTCTAACACGTGCTGGAGTTGATTTAACACCTAATAATTCATTCCTTACACTTTCATCTTCTATCAACTCTTCTAAGGCTTCTTTAAGTTGTGCATCCACTCCATTTAATCCCAACGCTGTAAAATGCTGTTTTAATGTGTAGTTCTGTTTTGCACTTTCAATATCGTACAGATTGCTTTCCAATTTTGTAGAAATTTCATCTGAAATCTCAACGTCTTTTATGGCTTCTAATGCTTTAAGATAGCTTTCATCTGTAATATCGACACCTGCTTTTTTAGCCAAACTGTCGAATAAAGTTTTAAGTTTATTCATAAATTATTTTTCTGTGTTATCAGACTCGTTTTGTGTTTTAGCACCTCTTTTATCTTTCATTGCCTCTAATTCAGCAACTCTTTGTTTCAATAATGCATTTTCTTTAACTGCATCCTGCGCTTCTTTTGGTGTTACAACTTTCATCAGTAAATTATTTTTTTCTGATTTTAAGCCGTATTGCCATCCTGTCTTTCTTTGTGCTTTGTGTAACTCTCTTAATGAGTTTATTCCTTTCTCACTAAATTCGTAAACGTTTTTTTCTGTGTCTATTGCTATGAAATCCTTAGCCATTTAAAATATTTTGTGTAAATTTAATTAATAGTTTTGTATCTGTTTTGTGTAAATTGGAAACTACATTTTCCTTTAAAACTTATCTCTTATGTTTTTAGGTACGGCTTCTTTTGCAACGGCATAAAATGCGTGTCCGCAATTCCAACCACCTGCATAATTTGTTATGTTTGATGTATTGGTATCTGCTTTCATTCCGTTTGGTAGTTTTGTTTTTGCATTGCATGGTATTTTACTACTACAAATATCTACACCGTCAATGTTTCCGTGTAAAATAGTTTCAAACTCCGAACGGTGTACATACTTCTTTTTTACCATGTGTTTACACCATTCTCGAGACGTTTCCAACAAAGAACCAGTATACATAAACCATTCCAAACCTAAATCATCTGTAATAATCGTTGAATAGGTACGTGAGTAAGTATTTATTGAATCTATTACAATTGTATTAGCGTATCTTTCAAAAGCACCTAAATTATTAGCGTTCCCGTTAATATACACTTTCATTGCTTCTTGAAATTCAGCATAAGAACCTCCACTTGTAATATTTGATTGTAATATTGATTGAGCCTTTGAAATAATATTTAAATCTATTCCTTGCTCACTTAAATAAAGTGCCGTTCTATCAATTGAATCCTGTCTAACAATGTTTAAAATCTCTTGCGTTGTTGCGCTTTTAGATGTTGCAAAAGTAGAAAAATAAGACTGTTGTACTTCAGAAATAGTATCAAAAGATTTAATCAGTTCTTTAGACGCTTTTATATATTCTTTGTCAAAAATAACTCTACGTAACCGCATACGCAATTGAGATAAAATACGATAATTATCTATGGTGTTTTTGATATTACCTTTAGCATCTAACTTTAAATCTTTTGTTAATGTTAGTATTTCTTTATAGATATTCTTTTGGATTGTTGGCACTTTGTCCATAAATCCATTAATCGAACTGTCTACAGTATCAATTATTTTTTTAATACTACCCATTCTATGTTAATGTAGCTACTTTGTCTGCCTGTTGTTCTGATTGAATTATTTGTGGCGTTCCTAATTGTTTACGTGCTTCATCTTCACTTATTCCGAATCTTTGAGCAACTAATGAAACCGCAGCATCTAAATCATAAACACCACTCGCAACCGCTTTTACAATTTCAATCATACCTGTTAAACCACCAACGCTTTGCGCCAATTGGTTGCCACTTTGTGCCGAGTCTAAACCATCTTGTAATGGTGCTAATAAATCTGTACTAATGCTATTTTCTTTCATTACTTCATCTGCATATTTATTCATTACTGCGACTTGTTCCGCATATCCTTTAAATGCAAACGGCTCATCTTCTATCAATGCTTTACGCACAAACTTTTGGATGTTAGAACTTATAACATAGTCTTTTTCTGTGATACCATTATTTTGTAAACGCATCATCTTGTTATCTTCAGAAACACCATATAAAGGGTCTAACTTATAAACTAACATTGTGTATTTGCTTACATCTGAATCATGCGTGAATCTTTTTAAAGATATTTCCATTTCCATTGACGCTAAAATAACAGGACTTAAATTTGCTTCTTTAGCCTGTTTGTACTCTTCAATCAATAAAGCATTATTTACTAAGTCATACTTTTGCGGAATACTTATTTTAGGTAACATTTCTTCACGTGTCTTTGTATCCTGAATTAAAAATCCATAACGCAAATTACAAGTGTAATAAGCTACATTTTCTCTAACATACTTTAATAGTCCTGCGACTTTATGAGCGAAATTATCCGTTTCATCTCTGTCCCATTGTTTAGCTATTCCACTTTCATCTATTGGAACATTGTAAAGGAATTGCATATTAACCGCTTCTAAAGCCTCATATAAGTTGCTTTTAACTGCATCTCTTAGTAAATTAGCTATTTCTATATTCTTTTGAATATATCCTGCTGGCGGTATGGGTGGTATCTGACTGTTTGGTCTTGTTAAGTCTAAATTTATTACTCTGTTTTGGAATGGGGAAACTGTATCGTATCCACTACCATTACAAGCCCCACAGGTAGTGTTTGATATAGCTAACCCTACCTTTGTTTTACCTGTTCCGTTGCACTTCTTACAAGTATTAGTGTTAATAGTCCATTTTTCGGAGTGCATGTGTAAAACATATTCTGCCTGTAAATCAGAATACATACGTGCAGCTTCGTTTAAATGCGTTACCATTGAATTTATCGGAGTCTTCCAAATAATATCTCCATCTTCATTCTTATAGAATAAACCTCTAAATCTGAACGCCTGTAATTCATCAAAATTATGCTGAAGTCTATTTAGTTCTAAATATACCTTTTGCCCTTTTGTTTCTAAGATTACATACTCAACAATTTCATTTCGTGTCGATAAAATATGAATATCATATTCACGCTTTCCGCTTTCATCTGCGTATTCATAATCTCTATCTGTTTTTACTATCGTATAATCGTTTTCTTTGTAGTAAATAACTTCATCAACATTTGCGATATATGGAATTGGTTTATAAAATTCACCTACCTCTATATTGTAAGATAAAGGAACGATAACGCATACTGCGTTTGCATCTATCATTATATTTTGCAAACATTCATCAAATAACCATGAATCTAAATTATCGTAAACAGGATAATCACTTTCCAAATAACGCTTTAATGTTTTGTCAGCACTCACCAAAAAAGCAGGTTCTTTAGTTGCATCATAATCAACTTTCCAATCTGGTGAACGTCTTATTTTAGTTAAAGAAGTAATTACTTTAGAAATCGGGTGTTCTGTCTTTGGTGCATAGATTTTAAATCTATAATCCATAATAGCATCAGGCTCATTAGGTCTGCGCTCTTTGATTATTTCTTCAGGAACTAATCCATCTGCATGAGTCTTTAGAGCCTTATAAAGTTTTAAAGCATCTTTTTTTATGTTCCACTTTATTTTATCTTCATGGTGGTTGAATATGTTTATTTGTTCTATCGGTGTCATAAACTACGTCTTTCAGGAATGAATGATTTTTTATCTCTAATCTTATATGGCTTGCCTAACTTACTCATTTTAGAATGATAGTTAGATATTGTACTAAAGTTGTTTTTAATCGTTACGGGCAATTTATTTCCGCCTACTGAATAAGCAAAATATGTTTCACTTAACTTGTATGGTTGCAAATGTGTTGACTTTTTGTCTCTTGCATACCAAAATATCGGAGTCCAATTTTCTTTATGTGGAAACTCATTTAATTCTAATGACGCTAATTGAAATGCTAATTCATCTGCTATTGATGCACCACCAAAATTAGTTCCTTTTACAGTCGGGTTTTCATACATATACTTTACTTTATCGAAATATTTTTTTGTCTTTTCAGACTTATTAAAATACACACACTCGCTGTGGTAATTCCACATTTGCGCTTTTGGGTACTGCTTTCTAATGTCTTTAATGTCACACCATATTGAAACTTCTGCTAATCCTGTGTTTGACATAGTCCAATCTAATCCTGTACATTGATTAAATAGTTCTGAAGGTTTTTTATTGAATAACCATACCATATCCACATCTAAAAAAATAGTTTCCTGAAATGGGCTAAAATCATACATCCACGTCTTTACTTTTATGTATTCTACTTTGCCTTTTGTATTCCAACTTTCATTAGGTACTTTAACTTCAAAATCAAACAACGTCTTATCAATATATTCGTAATTATGTGCTAAACAAATAGGCATTTCCGGCTCTAAATGTTTAATTGACATAGCTAAGTTTTTAGCCATTTCTAAATATTCACTTGAGCCTATTGCTATTAATAATATACCTTTAGCAGTTTGAACCGCAGTTGCTATTTTTTCCATTAAAGTATTTTTTTAGTTTAAATTCTGCCATTGCAGTAAATTCTATTTTACTATTCCAATTTAAATTATAGTCACCTTGTTGCGTCATTTGGTCTGTAATTCCTAAACGGTTAGAAGTCACTATTATATTATCATGTTTTAAAGCTGTAATTAATTTATCATGTATTTGCTCATTAAAATAATCAGTTTCACACTCATATTCTTTCTCAATGTCTGCACTTAAACGCTTGTAAATTCCGTTTGTTTGCTTGTATATTTTTTCCGTAGTAGGATAACTTGGTGAATGCAAAAAGAACGGCAAAGAAACCATGTTTGTAACTCCTTCAGGATATGTGAAACCAAAAGAATCTTCGTTGTTTGAATACTCAATTTTTGTTATATAGCAACAATCATCTTCTTTGTGGAATAAATTAGAACAAGCTATCAATTTCTTTTCACTATCTAATATTGCATAAGCAAAACAATCATTATTTATAGAATCTAAAGGTAATTCAGGGAAGTTAATAAATCCTTTTTCCCAGTAAGAACTTAGTTTGTAATTATATATAGTATCATCGTCGGCAAGTAAAATATTAAATTCAATTTCAGGAACTTCACAACACGATGTAAACTCACAGTCAAAATCGAATCCTAAAATTGATGATATTAATGCTATTAATTCTGATTTACCATAACTTCCAATTGGTATATTTCCACTTATGTTATTTGTAACATTAAATATTACTGTATTATACTGTTCAATTGAATTTATAGTTAATCCGTTTTTATGTAAACCAAAGTTTGTTATTTCTATTGTTACAGTATGCGTTCCTGTTGTTGTCGCAAAATATGAAATTGTAACCTCACCGCTATAGGAGTCAAATAGTATATTTTTAACTGTTGGCGGATCAATTCCGTTGTCTATCGTTATAGTCCCTTCAAAATCTGTATATAAAGCAGAATATTTATATCTAAAATCATATGCATCTGTATATGTGAGTGCAACTTCAAATGAGAATAACGGTGTAACTGGTGTTCCTATTGACTGGAATTTAATACTATCATATTCCCAATAAAAATCTTTACCTATATTACCTGAAACATCTGTAGTAGATTCTGAATTTATAAAACCATATGAGTTGTTTAAATATGATGCCTCTGGAATATCTTCAATTGTAAAAACTCCAACAGATAATGATGATGTAGTTCCATGATTAACATCTATAACATCATTTAAGAATGAAAGAAATTTTGTTCTCCTTCCAGATGAAGTATCTGCACCATTATAACCTATTTTAACAAAATATACATTATCTAATTGATTTATTTCCGTTAATGCTGATGTATTCCATTCTAATATGTATTTTTTTGTCTGTATATATAACTGGAGTTGTGTTTGTTTGGGAAATGTCAATTCAAAACTAAAATCATCTGATGTTATTAAGTCAAATGGATTAATAGTAAATTCTTGTGTTAATATAGGGTCATTATTGGATGTATTGCATAGATTGTAAGGGTTTGTATCAAGAACTTCCGCTTCCTCATATGTAGTGTAAAACTTGTATTTAGAGCAAATAGGTGTAATTTCAATATCATTATCTAAAATAACATTACAATCTTCATCCGCAATAGCAACATATAGAGGCTGTGTTGTTTGTGTTTCCGTTTCCGAATCAATAGAAAATTGTGCTTTTATTGATAAGTCATTACATACAGGGAGTGATACTATACTCTGATTATCGCAAACATCATTATCTATATAATTGAAATCTAAGAAGCTAAATTCAGGACTTATGATATTCAAAACCAATAAAATTAAGATGAAAAACTATTGGCGAATACGCCCGAGTTATGCAAATTTAATAAAAATAATTGACATTTGCACTATCTTAATAAAAAAACCGCCACTTGTTAGTGACGGCAAAATAAAAGGAATATAAAAAAACGATGATGTGCAATATTACACAATCTTTTTGATTTATGCAACTTTTGGGATTAAAATTAAATCAATAGTTCCATCAACAAACGAATAACTCGCTTCTTGCACCCATCCGTAACGCTGTGTTTCATCACATTTATATGCAAATAATCCATTTGTATTTTCTTTTAATGCTTTATACTGCTTAAATGTAAATGGAACGTTTTTAATAGAGTGCAATTCAGGTGTATAAATACCGTTTTGCGACTCTATAAAGTAAGGCTGTGTTAAGTTCTGATTTTCTGCTATTGCCTGTGTTTCTATTGTGCAATCACTAAACATTTCACCTTTTGCACTTACGTTTCCTTTTCCTGTTGAGAAAATCAACTCTTTAGCGCCTTTTATAAATGTAGTTGCATATTGAAACCATTGCATTGCCATTCGGGCAGGACTAATTCTAAAGTTTAATATAGTTGGTGGGTCGATGATATTTTCTGCATCTAAAATATTACCTTGCTCAACTTCCAAACCACCGTAATAACGTCTTAAGCATATAATAAAAGTATCATTATCAAACCGCCAATCCTTAGAATCTGCATTGCCCTTACGCCTTGTTATCTCAATAGCGTAACCACTTGCCACAAACTGACATACTTTTTCTAATTTTCCGTTATGGTTAATTAGTTTAGTTGTGTATTCACGTTCAGTTAAAAACTCATCTAATCCATTGTACTCTTCAGCTTCATACTTCGCATATCCTGTTTTGAAGTTCTTAAAATGTAGCTTTAAGTTAGGCTCTTTTTCAATAGATACCGTTCCCAAATCTGCAATAATACTATCATTGTAAAAGTATTTCCAATCCTCAACTCTTATTACTTCATTTTCTCCGATTGTTTCAATGCTAAAACCTAAAGGATTAACAGCGGTTAATGCGTTAATTACGTCATTAAAAGACAAACTGAATATTGGTGCTTGGTCTCCTGTTTTAACGTCTTCTATACGCCTTAAAAATAGTCCTGTTGTTAATCCGTATAATGCACCACATCCATCTTCACTGTAATTATATGGCTGTGAATCTGTGCGCCCTAAATAATCACTATAAACGGTTAAACAGTTATTTGTTACATACTCACTAATTCTGCTTAATGTTTCGTGTGGTAAATACATTTTACTATTTGTATCGTCACACAAAGAGTTATTTGTCATTAAGAATGTACACTCTTTAAATATGTCAGCATATAAGGTATTGAAAACAGTTCCGCCTGTCCCCGTAAAATCGTATCTTATGGCATATTCTAATTTCTCTCCTAAGTCTAAAATAAATGTTGTGTCAATATCCAAATCAATAGTAGCCGAATGCACATTCCCAACATTAACCGATAAATCAGTAGACGTATAAATATTTACATAACTATTATCTACTTTCTTTTTAAAAATTACAACTTTTATTGTTGGGTTACCCGCCAAAGAACTGACATCTGAATAAATATTAGCCTTAACTTTTGCTTGTATTCTAAACTCATTATTATTCCCGCACAACTGACCGCTGAACTCATTAATAAATAAAAATTCTTCATCACCGCTTTGTCCTCCTGCATCGGGATTAACCCACCATTGTATTGAGGGACTTGGTACAAAAGAATCCATTTCATTTAACTGAATTTCAAGTGGCAAATAAATAAAGAACTCTGTTGCGCCTGTTGGTACAACCCATGTATTTGAAAGACCTGTCATCCAATCTTGGTGTAAGTCTTCAGTTAAATTTCCGCTATCTGTTATAATTATTGTTTTACTCGGGACTTCTATTTCTTTACCCAAATACTCATATTCTGCTAATTCGGTTGTGTTGTC
>Ga0208916_10000926_pt1 | contig 12996 bp, 17 predicted proteins | sample DEB19_08_DNA_5_FD_184523 | JGI IMG/M metagenome (GOLD analysis project Ga0208916, IMG submission 184523) | Aqueous microbial communities from the Delaware River and Bay under freshwater to marine salinity gradient to study organic matter... | ecosystem: Environmental > Aquatic > Marine >... | reverse complement strand
TGACATGGATCAGATGGCAATGGAAAACTTATGGTCACAAGTGCTCTGCGTCTCGCACGATATCACCGGCCTCAAGACAAAGCTCAACGCCGTGCGTCCGCAATACGCTTTCGTTTTCGGCATCCTTCGGGACGGGCCAGTTTCGCTCTCGTCAAACGAGCGGCACTTTGAACGCTCCGTAACGATCACGGTGCACACCGCGCTTTTCGCAAGTTGACAATTTTCGCGAATTACTATGCCAGCAACCGTCATCACATCATCCGTAGCGTCCGGCGTCGAGTTCGGACTCCTTCAAGAAACTGGGCTTTTGCTCAATTCTTTCTCCCGTTCCGTTCAGTCGGACAAAGCAACCGTCATGGACGCACTCGGCGATACCGTTGCCGTAGCCTACTTCAATAAGTCCGCCACGATCTCGCTTGATGGCGTCATAAATGGCGGCGTTGCATACGAACTCGCCAACGTGCTCACGCTCGCCAACGATACAACGTCCTACGGCGTTTCCGGTGGTGCAGTCATCGTTGACTCCGTCTCCGAAAAGACAGGCGCTGGCACGTTCAAAACGATCACCGTTTCCGCGACTCAATACCCAGAAATCGTCTAAGCAACCTGGCTCATGCCGCTGGCTCCCCGGCTAAAGGGAGCCGCCTTTTTATATACGGACTAAATATATGGACGCAAACAAGAAATTCTTTCACACAATCAACCTCAAGGCCGCTGTCGCACTCGCGACAATGGGCTTCAAGATGAACTTCCCACCGGTCACTCGACTGGTGCGCACCGACGGCAAGGAGTCCACGGAGTTCTGGTTTGAAGGCGAAAATGACAAGGGGCAAGACGCATCGCAAGTTTACCGGCAGATGACCAAAGAAGGCGACGAACTCGAAGCCAAAGACCCAGAGAACCCGCTCTGCTACATCCGCGCCGCATTAGCCAACAGGGACGTTCTTGTAGACATCATTCGCAACACGCCGCGACTGATCGAGATCGAGCACAACGGCAAGCGCATCGCGATCAGCGAGAATGCTTCGGACAAGACGAAGCAAGAAATGACACGATTTTTAAAATGAAAAAAAACAAAGATAACGACCTAGTAAAAGACGACGAAATCCTCCGCATTCAAGCAATGGAAGACGGGCCGAAGAAAGTAAACGGGCGCATCCTGCGACCGATCACGGCGCTTACAATTAGCTGGATGCAACGCAACGAAATTTTCAGCGGCAATATGGATCTCGTATGGAAAGCGGCAGCCTTTGCGTTTCTCCACAGCGAGCCAACAAGCTCGATCCGATCTGTCGTCAATGACCGCGACACGTTCATCAACTCCGTCGATTCTTGGATCGAAAAGAATATGGCGCATCATCTTGAAGTCGGGTCTATGTCGGACGCGATGAACTCCGCTTTTGAGCTTTACAACGCATCGGCAACAGAATCTAAAGCAGGATCAGGGTCGGGAAACTAAATAGCCCCAACTGGCTCGCAGCTTACGTCTTTCGACTCGTTAAGCTGACCGGCTGGGGCTTCTCTCACATCCTAGAAGAGCTTCCGTTCGCGGCAGGGTTGCAGTTACTCCAGGCTGACGATTACACGAACGGAATTCATCGGCCTTGGTCGCGCAATAACGCCAGCGTTGATGTTGACGCTCTCGCCACCATAGAAGATACCCTCGCAAAATATGGCAAAATTCAAATTCGAGAGTGTGAAGTTTGAGCAGATCATGAAGGACTACGCTGAGATACGCGCAGTCACGATTCCTGACGCCGTATCCGTATCTGCTCGTCTTCTTTGTGTCGAACTTGCTAGGCGCACACAACCTTTCGGCGATGACAATAAGGCTAGAGAAACTGGAGAAAAGGCCATCACAGGCGATCTCATTGGAAGAAAGCGACGCGTTGGAATATTCGGAGCTATTGGGCCGGCAATGACTGAAGAGGGCGGGTACTCTTGGTATAAGACTGGCGACAACGTGAGGCTTTTTGTCGGTAAGGATGGGTTTGCTTACGGCACAGAAAAAACAATGTTTCGACCAGATGCTTCCGCAGCGGAAATGCGAGCGTTTCACAAGAAGAATTTCGTAAATGGAAAGGCGTCATCTGCTGGTTCATACACTCGAAATATCGGGCGATGGAAATTTCTTGATAAAATGTTTGTCAGTAAAGAGACGCTTGATGATTACATAAAATCAACAATCAAAAAAGTTGGTATCGCCAAAGCGGGATGGGCAAATTGTGCTCTTCAACTTAAAAAGGTCAACAAAGGCAAGCTGACAGCAGATATCCCGCCTTGGGTGATACGTCACACCGCCGACTTCAAAAATGGGAAGACTGAAGACCTAACATCCGATCCCAAAAATCCTCGCGTGATAATGACAAACACAACGCCGTGGGCAAGCTCAGTAATGACAGAGAGCGAAAAACATACTGCCGTTGGATTTGTTACTTCAAAAATGAAAAAGCAAATCGAATACGCTTTAAAAAAGAGACAAAAAACTCTTATAGAAACTTAAAAAAATGGCCGACGTATCAGTAGAATTTGGAGCAACAGACACAGGGTTATCAGAAACTCTCAATGGCATCCGAGAGAGCATGAAGAACCTGGAGACGCAGCAGAAAACAACTGCTATGTCTACGGATGAAGTTGAAAAATCCTTGCGCGAATTAAAGAAATTGCAAGGCATGGAGAAGCACTTCATGGCTTTATCAGGTGAAACAGAAAAGCTGTCTGAATCTCAAATGGAGGCAAAGCGTGCAAGTGAAGAACTCGCCGCAGCCATGAAAAAAGCTGAAGAAGAGACGAGAGCCTTAGCTGAAGAGCAAAAAAAAGCAGAGTCAATTACTAAAGCTAACCGCACCGCCACGGAAATTTACAATCAAGAGATCGAGGAACTTCAGAAACACTTGGCGGCGGGTCGGATTTCGATGGAGACATTTACTGCCGCAACAGCAAAAGCCGATCAAAGGCTGTCCGCTGCAACTCCACAAGCCAAAGACCTAGGTAATCAGATTGAAAATGTAGGAGACAAAACAAAAAAAGTTGGCGGCATTTTTGATGATGAGTTTAAACGAATGGGTGCAGCATTCACGGTCGGCAATCTTGCCGCTGAAGGCTTCCAGAAAGCTATATCGTTAGCATTCGATGCGGCTAGGGCTGTTGTTAGAGGCTTCTCAGATGCACTTGATCTTGGTGGCAGACTTAGCGAATTATCCTCCCGAACAGGCGAAGCGGCTGGCACGTTGTTGGTATTGGAAACTGCTTTTAAGAACTCTGGATTAGAGGCATCTCAAGTTGGTCAAGTCATAAACAAGTTGCAGAACTTCATGCAAGACGCCACGAATGGTGGAGAGAAACAGATCAATGTGATGCGCGATCTTGGTATTAGTTTTGCCGATCTGGCAGGGAAAACTCCGTCTGATCAAATGGAGGTTTTCGCAAAAAAAATTGCTGCAATCGAAGACCCAACACAACGGGCGGCAATGGCATCCGAGGTCTTTGGAGAAAAGCTAGGCGGGAAACTTCTTCCGTTGCTTGTTGATTTCTCAGGCAACATTGATGATGCAAGAAATAAAGTCGGATCACTTGAGCAAGTGATGAATGAAAATGCTGCTACATTTGATAAATTTTCAGAAAGCATTGATGCGATAAAGGGCAAAATGGCGGCTTTTTCTGCTGGCATTTTAAGCGAAACAGTTCCGGCACTTCAAGAGCTTGGATCAGAAATGGAAGGGGTGGACGCAACTGGGCTTGGAAAAGTTATTGGGCAAATATTAAATCCAGCAATTACTGATCTGACAAAGAACATTACACTTGCTTCCGATATTTTAGGAATACTAAAAAAAGCCGCATCGGATGCTGGATCTGGTTTAAAAGACCATTCAGAACAATTCAAGGAGGGGGCAACTGAAGCAAATAAATATTTACAGGTTCTTGCCGCCTTATTGCCTGGAGGACTAAACCCGCTTGGGCTTGGTCTTAAAGCTGTAGCGAATGTATCCAACGAGGCAACAAAGGAGATGAATGGCGTTGCCACAGCGGCAAATGATGCTCAACCAGCATTAGCCGCGCTTGGAGATAAAGCAACTCAAGCTGGAGATAAGGTAAATACGGCATTCACGCTGACAGCCGATTTAAAGCCAGAGCTAGATTCTATCGGTAGCGGATGGACTGATGTTTCAAATCAAATCCAAACAGGAAATTCGTTGCTTGAAGGAACAGGGGCGGCATTCGGGGCAATAGCTCAAAGCACGGAAGAGCAGGCCGCAGGACTTGGTGGAATCAACGAGCAATTGACCACTAGCGAGGCATTGAACAAGTTGATCTTGGACTTAGTTGGTAAGACCGCAGATAAAGAAGCTGACGCCGCTGCTAAAGCTGCGCAAAAGGCCGCAGACCAAGAAAAAGCCAATGCGCTAAAACAAGAGGAGCTTAATTTCCAGCTTTCAATAGCCGAGGCGCAAGCCGCTGGCGATACAGAACGAGTAGATGCTCTTACAGCGCAAAAAAAATATGCAGAGGATATTCAAAAAGCATTAGCGGCAGGACTTAATCCAGAACAGGCGGCATTGTTCGCTACCAACATGGGCATCGCCGCAGCAAACTCGGCAAATATCAAGCAATACGACAAAGACGGAAATCAGTTGTTTTTCAAGGCGGCAGAGAATGCTTCCAAATTGAATGAAAGCCTTAAATCCGCAACAGGATTTGCGGATACGCTGTCTAAAATGAAAGAGATTGAAGCGATGAATAAGGCGCAGAATAGCGCAAAAGCAGCAAGAGATGAATTGATGGCAATGGATAAATTGCTTGGAACTGATCTCGCTCGAAAGAGTTTCCCTGATCTCGTAAAAGAACTAAACATTGGAAAGATAGGGATGACAGGAGAGGAACAAATACGGGCAGTTGTTAAATATTTTAATGGCATCAAAACTGATCTGTCTAAAAGCCCGATTGATTCTAAAAAAGGGCAAGAGGACATCTTGAATTTAGTGAAATTTTTTGGTGGAAACCCAATGAAAGCGGATCTTGTGATAAATCACACCGAAGCCAAAAAATCAACTGATACTGCATTTTCAAAAGTCGAAACAAAGCTGGATGCAGAAAAGAGTGTGAAAGGTATTCGAGACTCCGTGAAAGACGGCATCGAGCTTGACGTTGCCGCGAAGTCGGGCGCATCGGCAATACTTGAAACAATAAAAGGTTTTGTAGAAACGATCAAAACCACCGTCGAAACACTTGAGCGGAAACTACCCGTCGCAGCATTAATTTAATATGAGCTACATCCACTATGGAAAAGATGGCTGGATTCTCCAGCCTAATCGCAAAATCACAAATTGGGCGTCAGGGCTTTGCATGATCGAAGAGGAATACATTTGTGCGAACAAAAACGTTGACTACAATTATTTTCAAGCCGGCAACTTGATTGAAGATTCAACTCCCTGTATCGACGGAGCTTATATTTTCACGGCTCCAAAATACACCGACATGGGGAATGGTTTTATCAAGGCGACGATCACGGCTTATGGCCGGAGCAACGCAAACGGCTCGGTCGATAGCGTTGCTGGGCCGTCAACGATTGAGTTTTACGCATATGAAGCGTCGTATAGTTTTCTTGAAAATGTTGTTGTATCTGAGGAAATAAAATTAGGATCAATACCCGTTGTAAAATCATTACCTATCATAAAAAAAGTAATTCCTAAAAACTCATTCCCACCTAGTGAGGTTCCGTCCGGAACGGTTGGTCTATTTGATACTGAGGGGAATGATATTGCAGAAAAAGTTTTTAAGCCTTCCGATTTCAACTCTATTACGCCAAGCAATTTCCATGGTGATTTTTCTGGCGTTAAATTAAATAACAGATTCACAATATCAAGATTTGACTCAGTTAATTTCGGCAATTTTAATGAATTAACGATGCAATATATTGACGCATCGGGCAAACAATATATGCCAATCAACGAAAGCGGAGATGCGCAAGACGTCCCGTTTTACAGAAAGGAGGCTCCAACTTTTCGTCAATTCAATTCTGCCGCCACGAGTGGGAATGATGTAATTTATTTCGATGTGCGAGAGTCTTACACTTCTGGAAATTATTTACTAGAAACAGCGACGCTAACATCGTTGGAATTAAATAATGCAAAACAGATCTCAGTTTTAGTTACTGACCAAACAAATGCGACAATATTTTCAAGTGTATTTTCCAGCGTCAGCGTATTACAAAATTTAGGCGCATTGTCTAATGGGACGTATGGTGTCGTGCTTTCTGCCACAAACGAATACGGCACAGAATATAGATACGGATCATTTGAAATACCGATTATATGAGTGACGACCCTCCGATCAATTTCGACGACCTAGTTAAGGCCTCTAAAAAATCCACTGCGGAGGGATACCCCTACCAATTAAGCTCAAAAGATTTGATGCGCAATTTTGTATTTGCGACATTACAAGTTGATCCCGATTACATCGAAGCTGCTCAAGGCTTGGGGGGATATCCGGCGCGAAAGCTGAAACCACCACTCCCACCAATACCATCAGAACAGTCCGTCCTAATTGCAATAGATGGCGCTCCCATATGGCTGTCCGCTCCAACTGCCGGAACATATGTGCTAGGATCCGTGACCGGCTCAATCACTTGGGTGTCAACCGAGGAATGCCCATGACACTAGGCCGAACACCAGAAGGCGCGATCAAGATTAAAAAGGACGACCCGCTAGGCCTTCGCGCTGTGAATTGCGCGTGTTGCAACACGTGTGGGTGCGAAAAATCGAGTGTAAATGCGATATTAAAAGAAGTTTTAGATAATGCGACAAGCGGAACAGCCGATGGTTTATCAAATTCATTATGGTATGTTTTTAGCCCAAATAATTGGATTGCACTTTGGTTAATTCCTCTAGATTTTGGAAACATTTTTTATAGTGCCTACTACAATAATGGATGCTTTGCATTTGAAGCTGAAGGAACGGGCTTTGGATATTTAACAACGGGAACCATTGAATGCCCTCCGCCATTTGGCGATGATTATACATACGAAGAAAAAACTTATACATTAAACGGGTTTTCATTTCCTTGCGTTTCAGCTATGCAAAAAAATCCGCCGAGTCCAGAAACCCCTTTTCCTCCGCCAACTTTTGTTTTTGCGTGATACTCCCATCACACATTGCCGAGCGCATCGATGAGATTCGCAAAACAGGCACAGGTAGATTTGGCATGGCAACATACAGTTTCGCTCGCGCAGGCTTCGCCACCACGCCACCCGAAGCACTCGCCACCCGCGAAGCCACCTGCCGCGCGTGTCCCGAATGGGACGCCACCGCTTTAAACAACACGGGCCGTTGCCGCAAGTGCGGGTGCTCGACTTGGGCAAAACTAAGAATGGCAACCGAGCGTTGCCCGATAGGAAAATGGCAATCTGTTGACAAAACCGACAAGTAAATGGCACGCGACCTATTTATTGACATGACAAACCGCAGGCTTGCTACGAGCCTGACGAATTTCACTCCATCAGCTCCGCCGCGCTTTGTGAAGGGCGACAATGGCCCGATCAACCTGTATTTTCTGGAGGCGACGGGCAACATTTCAACGCCGTTTAGCGTAGTCGATATGACCGGATCGAGCGTAAAATTTGGCGTAGGAACTCGCACGGGTGTGCCGACAAGTGGAACATTTACGCTCTCGTTCGGTGGTGAAACGAGCGGATCCATAGGATATAGCGCAACTGCCGGCGCGATCTCGTCCGCGCTCAACTCGCTTTCAGCAATTACGAGCATCGGAAAAGTGTCTGTTGATGGTTCGATGGGGAGCAATTTCATTATTTCGTTTAACTCCGCTGGCACTCGAAGCGCGATCACAGCGGACGTATCGCACCTGATTCCTACCGCATCCGCACTCATTGACGAGCGACTAGCCGGAGATGCCACAACGAACGAAATCCAAGAGTTGCAACTACGCCTTGCGCCTGCTGCATATCAACCGACTTGGACTGACGTGGGCACGGCGGTGACAACTAGCATCACTCAAACAATAACAGGTAACAGCTCGACTAATGCAGTTCAGAAAATCTCATTTTCAAGGACTCCCGCGCAAGGTTCTTTTAGCATTACCGTTCCGACCTACTCTGTAAATATCAATTCAATTTTAACCAGCGGACTGATTTTCTCAACTGACAACCACGGTTTAGCGCAAGACCAAGTTGTTACATTGACTGGCTTTAGTGCCATTACTGGCTACACTCAGGGCACGGAATACTGGGTCAGGTCAATCTATTCTGCAACAGGATTCTTCTTGGGGACAAGTTTGAACTCCGGCATAATTTCAAACGGAACGGCAACGACATCGGGGTCAAGCGTATTTGCAACGATCTTGCGGCAGACGTCGCCGATAGCATCAAATTGCAATGCCGCTGACATTCAGTCTGCTTTATTTGCACTCGATTCGATTGGGTCAAACAACGTAACCGTGGAGAGCCTAAATGACTTTTTCAACGTGACCTTCATAAATCGGAAATCAGCATTCAATATGCCACTAATGCAAGCGACGTCCGGCTTACTTGCAAACCCAGCCAAAACCGCTTCCGTAAATTTCAATACGTTCGGCGTGCGCGATTATTTGGAAAACAGCACATCGGTTGCGGCTGATATTGAAATAGAGCTAACCACAGCAGGAGAGCGCAACACGATCATTCTTCAACCATGCACGCTTGCCGAGGAACTCATCACCCAAAGCTCGATTGGATAATGGACAGCCACGCTTTCCATACATTCGTCGGAACGTCCGCGCCCGCTGCCGCCGTTCTGATCTCGTTCTCCGAAGTCGAAGCATGGCTTCGCATTCTTTCGCTTTTGATGGGAATTTGCATCGGTGCAGTTTCGTTGTATAAAATGACTCGACCTAAAAAACCATGAAAACACTACTCGCAAAACTCAAAGAGCCGTCCACCATTCGCGGTATCGCCATCATCGGCGGCGTTGCCGGTCTTAGCCTGGAGCCTGCAAAGTGGGACGCAATCGGCGCAGCAGTTGCCGCCATTCTTGGACTTATCGAAATCTTCCGAAAGGAAAAATGAACGCCAAACAAATTGCGCTTTGGATGATTTTGTTATCCTTCGTTTTTTTAGGGATGGCGCTTTTGACTTCATGTGCTGGATTCAATAATCCGGCGGTATGCCTCAAAACGGATTACGGCACATTTTGTTACGAATTACCAGACATCCAAGGCTTGAAAAAATGACGTTCGACGAACGCAGCGAGATACAGCTTACAACGCTTCACCCCGAAGCTCAAAAGGCCGCCCGCGCCTTTTTAGGCGTTGCAAAGGTCATCGCTGCAAAGGTCGGCTGCGACGTTAAGATCATCAGCGGCACTCGATCGTATATGGAGCAAGATGCGCTCTATGCAAAAGGCCGCACAACCCCAGGGAAGAAAATCACGATGGCGCCTGCCGGCCATTCAAATCACAATTTCGGCATCGCTTTCGATATCGGTATTTTTCGCGGCAAGGAATACTGCGGAGAGCATCCGCTGTATAACGAGCTAGGCACACTCGGCAAAAGCCTTGGCCTTGAATGGGGCGGCGACTGGAAGTTCGTTGACGAGCCGCACTATCAACTACGTCCGCATTGGGCGAAGGGCATGACCGAACGAGAAATGCTCGCCATCTTACGCACTAGAGTATCTAAAAAAATAGACATACTTGCTTGAAAAAAAAGAGACAACCGACGGTTGAATCAGAGCGCACGGAAGCACTCGCGGAAGCGAAGCGCATCCTGTCGGAGCATTACGACTGCGGGTTTACCATCGTATCATGGGAACAAGGCGGGGAGACGATGCACGGGGAGTTTGTATTTGGGAACAAATACGCCGTCGAAGGACTAGCTGGCGATTCTTTCAGCATTTTATTTCCAGACACCGAAGAAGAGGAGGAGGACGAAGAAGCATGAAAATGACGCTTGAATACGACGAAACAGAGCGATACGAGCACGAGGTTGCCTGTAAGGCTCTTGATATTTTGATCCTAGTGGATGACATAGACCAAGAACTTCGGAGCGCTCTAAAGCACGAAAGCGGAGAATTTGCAAAACTCGACGTGGAAACTATGGAGGCAGTCCGCGCTTGGATATGGGAGCAACGAACCAGCCGCAATATCCCAGAACTAAAATGAAGGGATGGAAAAAATGGATGGCAGTCGGATGCTCTCACGGCGATCAAATCGACCCAGATGCACGCAAGGCCGTTCTCATGTTCAAAGACCGATGGAAGCCCGACACGACGATTCACCTGGGTGACTTCCTAGACCTAGCCGCTTTCCGTTCTGGAGCTATCTCCGACCCGAACTCAAGCGACCGCGCGGCCAGCATCTCGGACGATCTTTCAGCCGGTATAGACTTTCTTCACGAACTTCGGCCACAGCATATTTTATACGGGAACCATGAAGCCCGGCTTTACAAGCTCGCGTCTTCGCCTAACGCGCTTGCGGCTCACGCCGCTACGCTCACCATTCAAGCCATCGAAAAGACCGCAAAGGAACTAAAGGCGAAATTATACCCGTATCATATTCGTAGCTTTTACGAACTCGGTGGATGCAAGTTTATCCACGGTTATATGTATAACGTGCAAAGTATCAGGGATCATGCGGAGACATACGGGCAATGTGTATTAGCGCACCTGCACCGCGTAGGATGGGAACGCGCACGCACGCTTGACGGGCCTAGCGGGTATTGTGTCGGTATGCTGGCGCGTTTCGATATGGAATATGCAAGCACACGAAGGGCGACATTCGGATGGTCGCAGGGCTTCGCTTACGGCTATTACAAAGACAATTCAATAAACATCAACCTATGCGAAAGACGACAAAACAACCCTTGGCTATTGCCGCTGTAAACAAAGCGTGGGAGGCTTTTTACAAGGTCTCAAAGCACGAGAGCGAGGCTGATCTTGAAAAACAGGGGTGGAAGACTGCCCGCGCTATTGCAGGTGAGACTAAGTCAACCATCGCCGCAACAAATTCACGTTTGGAAATTGCGATTAACAAAGCTCAGATTGAGTCAAAAAAAGCTAGAGTAATGACGAAGCAAGGACTCCGCGAGGTAAATTTCTTTCGACCGATTGTAAAATAAAAAAGCCCGCAGAGGCGCATGGGCATTGGTTGCGCTCATTTGTAAAGACTTTTCCCAAGAATTATTTTCGCACTTCGCGAAAATTTTTCTTTTCATTTTGAAGGGAATGAAAGAATGTTTGCCCATCGAAAGCGAAGACCGCTAACGAAGAAACCAAAAACAGAAAACCAAAAATGAAAATCAAAGACCTAGAAATCGGGACAAAGTATCAAAAAGCAGATGACTCAAGCATCTGGATTAAAACTGGCAAAACAGTTTCAAAGCGTTTTGGGACTACTCAACATTCACTTCGCCACGACCGTCGCATTAAGTGCGTCGTCATTAAATAATTTTTATATATGGAACCACTCACATTTCTCGCCCTATTCGGAATTTGCACAACTTGTGCATTCATCGCCGGATACTTAATCGGCAACATCAAAGCCACCTGCGAGTCAGAGCAGACTCGCAAATGGTGGATGAACCGCCAAATCAAACGGGAGCGCCGCTAGTGACCGCTGAAGAGCTACATGACGCGGAATGCACCTTCACCCGCGCACTTCTGTGCGGGATGATACAACAGGCAGTTGCCGACCTGCAAAGCGAGAAGGTATTTTTGAGCCGTCAACTAAACGAGCATCAAGAACTCGACCGCGAATCAGCGATCCACTTCATCAAAAGCAAAGCATTCCAAGGCATATGCGACGTTCTCGCTTTGCCAGCCGACAAAATAAAAACAAGAGCTTTAAAAAATGATACTCTCACTAGATCCAGGAACGACGCACACCGCATTCGTGCAATACGACCAACAAAAGATTGTTGATCACGGTCACCTTCCCAATGCCGAGATCCGCCAAGTGCTCATCGGTCGCGAATACGACCGCTGCGCCTGCGAAATGATCGCATCTTACGGCATGGCTGTCGGCTCCAGCACCTTCGAGACCTGCGTATGGATCGGGAGGTTCATCGAGGTGGCACGAGTGGACGTGGAACTAATTTTCAGAAAAGACATCAAACTTTTTCTCTGTGGAACCATGCGAGCCAAGGATGCCAACGTCCGCCAAGCCTTGCTCGATCTCATCGGGCCGCAGGGAACAAAGAAAACCCCAGGCCCGACTTATGGAATTAAGTCGCACACTTGGGCGGCACTAGCTGTGGCCGTTTACGCAGCAAATTCAAGATGAAAGCATTTACATCAAATAAAGATGATTATTGGTATTATAGCATATATAATACTAGCTCAGATATAAGTGATGATTTTATATATTTAGCTACAACATCATTGCTAATTCAACATGATTCGATTGTTGAGAGGATTAAATGCTCTAGTTATTCATTGAAAAATGAAAATGATTTTAGGTTTTTGGGAAATTTTTTAACTCCATTAAATTTTGAAGAGCAGTTAGGATTAATTAAATGCGCAATAATAGCATTGCATCAAAAGGGATTTGCTCGTGAAAATTTATATTTAGAAGAGATTCTATTTCTTTCAATGCAATGCAATTTAGAGTGCTTAATTGATATCAATGAGGATTCTTACGATGCCTTATTATGGAAAAAAACTTTAAATACAGGGACATTAAAGGAATGCTTAAAAAACATTGATGAGATTTTTTGCGATTTAGATTTTGAGCTTTTTATTCCTACGGTTGATTCTATTTTTAATGCCAAAATAGAATTAAAAGCATATGCAGACATTGACCCAATGAGCTATATTAGTGATTATGGTAGATATGTAGACCACCAAGCAAGCAAATTTATTGAAGTTAAGGAATTTAACAAAAAGATTATTGAGTCAAACTCAATAAATAAATACAAAAAAGAAAATGGATATGTGTATTGTATTGGAGAATCAAACGGGCATTACAAAATTGGCCTAACAAAAAGTAGCCCGATAAAAAGATTGAAAGAAC
>Ga0208916_10000925_pt1 | contig 12998 bp, 14 predicted proteins | sample DEB19_08_DNA_5_FD_184523 | JGI IMG/M metagenome (GOLD analysis project Ga0208916, IMG submission 184523) | Aqueous microbial communities from the Delaware River and Bay under freshwater to marine salinity gradient to study organic matter... | ecosystem: Environmental > Aquatic > Marine >... | reverse complement strand
ACCCCCGCCCCGACACCGAAACCCTGGTGGGATGGGCCTTGGCCACCCTGCCTGCACCCCATGCACCGAACACCCCCAGCTGGCGCATTCTCGACTTGGGCACCGGCAGCGGCGCGGTGGCTTTGGCCCTGCAACATGCACGTCCCGATGCACAGGTGTGGGCTGTGGACGCCAGTGAAGATGCTTTAGCCGTGGCCAGCGCCAATGCACAACGTCTGAATTTGCCAGTGCAATTTGTGCACAGCCACTGGATGGATGCGGTGGCAGGCCCGTTTGAGTTGATCGTCTCCAACCCCCCTTATGTGGCCGAGCATGACCCGCACCTGGCGGCCCTGACTCACGAGCCCTTGCAAGCCCTGACCAGCGGTGTTGATGGGCTCGATGACATTCGCCAGATCATTGCCCAAGCCCCCAGTCGATTGGTCCTGGGCGGCTGGCTTTTGCTGGAACATGGATGGGATCAGGCCCAAGCCGTGCAGCAACTGCTGCGCGAGGCGGGGTTTGGACTGGTCCGGTCACACCAGGATCTGTCGGGTGTTGACCGTTGCACAGGTGGGTGCTTTGAATCAGAGAGATAATCCACCCCATTCGAAATCGGCACCATTTGGAGCAAAGACCATGAGCGACACCCAACAACGCATCGACGAACTCGTCAAAGGCAACGACATCACCCTGTTCATGAAGGGCAGCGCCAGCTTCCCCATGTGCGGTTTTTCTGGCCGTGCCATCCAGATCCTGAAGGCCGTTGGCGTCGATACCAAGACCGTCAAGACAGTCAACGTGCTGGACGATGCAGAAATTCGCCAGGGCATCAAGGAATACAGCAACTGGCCCACCATCCCCCAGCTCTACGTCAAGGGCGAGTTCATTGGCGGCTCGGACATCATGATGGAAATGTACGAATCGGGTGAACTGCAACAGGTGATCAACGGCCAAGCCTGATTAGCCTGGCGGGCACACACCCTTGGTCTCAAGGGTCTGAATTTAAAGCCCCGACGCCATGAAAAAAGCCAGTCAATTGACTGGCTTTTTGCTTTCTACCGAGCTCAGCTCAACGGAACTTCGATTGTGGAATGACTTTCACATCACCGTCCAAAGAACCGATATAAGCAGCAATGGCCTTTAGTTCGGCATTGGAGTACTGCTTGGCGATGCCACCCATCACGCCGTTGCTACGGCCCCAAGTGGCTTGGTTTTCCACTTTGTAAGATTTGAGGGCCACGAACAAGAAGTCTTTGTGCTGGCCGGCAATCTTGGGGTAGCTCGGGTCAATGGGCTTGGAGAAGTTGTCGCCGTGGCAAGACACGCAAGCGCCTTTTTGCAGCAAAGCAGCCACTTTGGCATCGGGTGCCTTGGGGGCGCTGGCCACAGGCTCGGTTTTGCCGTGTTGCTCGTAGTAAGCGGCCACGTCAGCGATGTCTTGGTCGCTCAGGCTGTCGGCAATGCCGCGCATGGTGGGGTGCTTGCGCTCGCCTTTTTTGTAGGCGGTCAGGGCGGAGGCGATGTATTTGGCGTTTTGGCCAGAGATCATCGGCACGCGATAAACCTCAGGGAAACTGGCTTGGTAGCCCTTGATGCCGTGGCAGCCGATGCACATGGCAATCTTCTGCTCAGCGGCTTTGGCATCGCCCTTGATCTCTTGGGCATGGGCGGAGACAGCGGTCACTGAGGCGACAGCCAAGGCAAACATTGAGGTCAGGAGCTTGTTCATTTTGCTTACACAATCCAAATGATTGATAAAAATCAACTGCGGATTATATCGGGCTGGCCCTCATAATCCTGACAAGCTTCTTTCCTGTTTTTGAGAACTCTCCGATCATGAAATTCCAAGGTACCGAAAACTACGTCGCCACTCAGGACCTGATGCTGGCGGTCAATGCGGCCATCACCCTCAAACGCCCTCTGCTGGTCAAGGGTGAGCCAGGCACCGGCAAGACCATGCTGGCCGAAGAAGTGGCCCAGGCCTTGGGGCTGCCCTTGCTGCAATGGCACATCAAGTCAACCACCAAGGCTCAACAAGGTCTGTATGAATACGATGCTGTTAGCCGCCTGCGCGACAGCCAGCTGGGCGACGCAAAGGTCAAGGACATCGAGAACTACATCATCAAGGGCGTGCTGTGGCAAGCCTTCACCTCGGAAACTCCGGTGGCCATCCTGATCGATGAAATCGACAAAGCCGACATCGAATTCCCGAACGACTTGTTGCGCGAAATCGACCGCATGGAGTTTTACTGCTACGAAACCCGCCAGCTGATCAAGGCCAAGACCCGTCCGCTGGTGTTCATCACCTCGAACAACGAAAAAGAACTACCCGACGCCTTTTTGCGCCGTTGCTTCTTTCACTACATCAAGTTCCCCGAAGCGGACACCATGCGCCAAATTGTGGCCGTGCACTTCCCGACGCTCAAGCAAGACTTGCTGGCTTTGGCCCTCAAGACGTTTTATGACGTGCGCAACCTGCCTGGCCTGAAGAAAAAGCCCTCGACCAGCGAGCTGCTGGACTGGCTCAAACTCTTGGTGGCCGAAGACATCCCCCTCGAAGCCCTGCAAAGCGCTGACCAAAAAGTGTCTGTCCCACCGCTGGTGGGTGCCCTGCTGAAGAACGAGCAAGACGTGACTTTGTTTGAAAAGCTGGTGTTCATGAACCAGCGCAACCGCTGAGCTGCCGCCATGACCACACCCAACCCCTTGCTCGAAGGCCTGTCTGACGCTGTCGGCTTCGTCGGCGGTGCCTTGGCTGGCTATTGGGCCGGCAAATGGCTCGGCTGGAACATCTTCAGCGCAGGCTATGACAACGCCAGCATCGGCGGCATTTTGCTGGTCGGCCTCGGCGGTGGCGCTGGCTTGCACCTGGCGCGCTTTTGGCGCGGCAAACAAAAATCCAAAGATTCCGACACGCCGTCATGAGCGACTGGATCACCCCCACGACCCTGAGCGGTCAGCATGTGGCACTGGTGCCTCTGTCTGCCACACACCACGACGATCTGGTGGAGGCCGTGCGCGATGGTGAACTGTGGCAGCTTTGGTACACCGCTATTCCCACCCCCGGGGGCATGGCTGCCGAAATCACACGCCGTCTGGACTTGCAAGCCAAAGGCAGCATGTGCCCGTTTGCCGTGATCGACCCGGTATCTGGCCGCGCCGTCGGCATGACCACTTACATGAACATCGATGCGGCCAACCACCGCGTCGAAATCGGCTCGACCTGGTACCGTCAAAGCGTGCAACGCAGCCGGCTCAATACCGAGGCCAAACGCCTGTTACTAACGCATGCCTTCGAGCAACTGGGCTGCATCGCGGTGGAGTTGCGCACGCATTACTTCAACCAGCAAAGCCGCCGCGCCATCGAGCGCTTGGGCGCCAAGCTCGACGGCGTGCTGCGCAGCCACCAGATCAACCCGCACCCGCTGGCTGCAGGCAGCCTGCGCGACACCTGCGTGTACAGCATCATCGCCAGCGAATGGCCGTCTGTGAAGGCGCATCTGGACTTTCAATTGAGCCGCAACGGCCTCGAGGACAAACGGCCATGCTGATCGATTTTTTCTACACCCTGCGTGCCGCCAAGCTGCCGGTATCGGTGCGCGAGTATCTGACCCTGCTCGAAGCCTTGCAAGCCAATGTGGTCGGCCCCGCATCCGAGGCCTGCAGCATCGACGACTTTTACCACCTGGCCCGCACGGTCATGGTCAAAGACGAAAAGCATTTCGATAAGTTTGACAAAGCTTTTGGCGCCTACTTCAAGGGCGTGGAGATGCTGACCGACTTCACCAAAGAAGTGCCGCTCGACTGGCTCGAAAAAATTCTCCAGAAGGAACTCACACCCGAACAAAAAGCGGCCATCGAAAAGATGGGCTGGGATGAGTTGATGGACACGCTCAAAAAACGCCTCGAAGAACAAAAAGAACGCCACGAAGGCGGCAACAAGTGGATCGGAACAGGCGGCACCTCACCTTTTGGCAACGGTGGACACAACCCGCAGGGCATTCGCATCGGCGGCAAAGGTGGCAACAAAAGCGCCGTCAAGGTGTGGGAACAACGCGCCTACAAGGACTACGACGACCAGCAAGAGCTGGGCACGCGCAACATCAAAGTGGCACTGCGCCGTTTGCGCCGTTTCGCCCGCGAAGGTTCACACGATGAGCTGGACTTGGACGGCACCATCCGCAAGACCGCAGCCAATGCCGGGTACCTCGACATCATGATGCGGCCAGAGCGCCATAACAATGTGAAAGTGCTGTTGCTCATGGACGTGGGCGGCACCATGGACGACCACATTGCCCGCGTCGAAGAAATGTTTTCGGCCGTCAAGGCCGAGTTCAAGCACCTTGATTTTTATTACTTCCACAACTGCGTCTATGACTTCATGTGGAAGAACAACAAGCGCCGCTATGCAGAGAAGTTCCCAACCTGGGACATCCTGCGCAAGTACAACAAAGACTACAAGCTGATCTTCATCGGGGACGCCACCATGAGCCCTTATGAGATTTTGCAAAAAGGCGGCAGCGTCGAATACAACAACGAAGAGGCCGGGGCCGAGTGGCTGCAACGCCTGACGCACACCTTCCCCAAGTTCGCCTGGATCAACCCCGAGCCACAAGGCGTCTGGCAGTACCGCCAAAGCATTTCGATCATCCAGCAGCTCATGAGCAACCGCATGTACCCACTGACCCTCAAGGGGCTGGAAGATGCGATGCGGATGCTCAGCAAGTGAGCCTATGGCTGCAAGGCGGCCCTGTAAAATACAGCGCTTGCCACCGTAGTTCAATGGATAGAACTCTCCCCTCCTAAGGGAGTGATACAGGTTCGATTCCTGTCGGGGGCACCAAACTTTTAACGTCTGCCCTGCCGGTCGTTCACGCCCTGATCGGCCCCGCCGCCACCAAGCGCTGAATGGCTCGTCGCAATGGGGCTGACCGGGCTGTTTGCCCCACAGAGTTCACGCTGTAACGATGTCCTGATGGCAGCAGGTGCAACTGAACCCCCAGCATTTCAATCTGCTCCAGGCTTTCAAGTTCGTTCACATTGGATTGCATCTGCGACGGGTCAATCAAGGTCACAGTGCCTTGGCCAATGACTTCAATGGCAGCGCCCCGCTCGATCACCAAAGCGGTATCTTCGTCGATACCGACCCCCAGCAAATCCGGTCGCATGGCCAGAGTTGACAGCAAACGCGCCAGCCGTCTGCGCTCTGAAAAGTGCTGGTCCACCACAGCTTGCGACAGCAGCCCCAGGCCAATGTCGGTGTCTACCACTTCTTTGCTGGGACGGAGTACCGCAGGCCCTTGGGCAATCATGTGGCGCGACATGACTGCCGCACCCGCACTCGTGCCACCAATGCAGCAACGGTTCAGGTGAAAGGACTGGTGCAATGACTGGTAGGCCGGGGTGTCCCACAAGGTGTCCATGAGTTTGGACTGGTCTCCCCCGCTCATGAAAATGCCATCGGCTTGCAAGATCTCGGACTGCAGTTGGGGTGTATGGGCGCTGACGCGGTCATTGAGTGCCAGCCGCTGCACGTCTTCCACGCCCAACGACTTGAAGACATTTTGGTAGCTTTGCCAGACAGCTTGCGGATCCCCGCTGGCAGCGGTGATGATGCGAATACGGGCTTGGCTGCCGCCACAGTACTCGACGTATTTGCGCAAAATAATCCGGTCCTGCAAGCGGTCTTCAGCGCCGCCCACAATCACCAATCTGGACAATTTTGTGCCCTGAGCCAAGGCAGGCAAGCCTGCAAGCGCGGCAGCACTCACGCCCATGGCTGCCGTCATTCGTCCCAAAATATCTCGTCGGTTCATGCTCGAACTCTACCCGATGAACCACCAAGAGCTGTGTGCGTTGGCCCCTTCAAAATGCCACTTTTTCAGCTTCGAGGTAGGCCAAGCTGATGTACTTGCCGATATTGCCTTCATAGCCCTGCATGGTCTTGGCCCGCAAGGACACACGAGGGTCTTTCAAGACGGCCAGTTTGGCCTCGGCTTCTGACTGACCGTCTTCGACCGCCTTCAGGCAAGGCGCCCATATGCCCGCCAAGAAATCACCATAGGTCTGGAGCAGGTCTTTACCGGGCTGGCCGTGTCCCGGCACCCAGATCTGCTCGCCCGCTGCCGCCATAAGCGCTTTGTAGTATTTGAAGGTGCCAGGGTACGAACCTTCGTCCATGTTGGCAATGCGGTTGGTCATGGCGATATCGCCCACTGCGGTGAGCTTGTCCTGCACCACTTCCACGCACAAATCAGAAGGGGTGTGCGCCGTGCCGTAATGGTGCATGCGCAAGCTCACGTCGCCAAACTGAATCACCTGGCCGTGCTGCACTGGCGTGTTGGGCAAGACCACCTCGGTGCCCAAGGTGGACTGGTTGGTCCAGCGCTCCATCAGGCTGCGCCAGAGATTGCCCTCAGCCCCCTTGAGTTTTTCAATGGTGCTGGGCAATGCATAAATGGGCAGCTTGTCGCCGTAGGTTTTGACAAAAGCGTGGTTACCCAGCCAATGGTCGCCGTGGTAATGGCTATTGAACACCGCCACCACCGGCTTGTCGGTCACCTTGCGGATCATGCGGATGGCCATCTGACCGATTTGCAGTGAGGCGCCGGAGTCGATCACCACCACCCCGGTCGAGGTCACGACAAAAATCACATTGGCCATCATGCCCCGGTTTTCAGGGGTGGGAAACCCATCGGGAGAGTAGATCAGCCAGACGTGCGCCGACAATTGTTTGGCAGGAATATCCGCCACGGGGGGACCTTCAATGAACTCCTGCGTTTGTTGTGCCAGCAAACGGGCTTCGGGCCACAAAGCGGCACTGCCCAATGCGGTGCTGGCCAATATCAAATGTCTTCTTTTCATTGGGATCCCCTCATGCAAAACACAGTGCCTTTCGGCACTGTGTTTGTCCATCACGCAGCGTAACCTTTGTTTGGCAAAGCGCCCATGATTTTGGGAGCATTGAGCTTGCGCGGCTTGACGCGGCCACCCTGTGCCTTGAGCCAAGTCTCCACCACATCCCAGACTTGTTTGTTGCCCTGGTTGCGGGCTTCTTCGGCCACAGGGGCCCAACCCGCGACCTTGTATTTTTTACCGGCATCAATGAGTTGGCCTTTCAGACGCAAATCGCCGATGCGATTGCCCATGGTGCCCACCGGGTTGCAGCTGTATGACAAACCGCCCACGCGCACCATGTCACCACCTTGTTGGTAATAAGGATCGGGGTTGAACAGGTTGTCGGCCACGTCTTCCAGGACGGTCTTGATGGTCTCGCCCGTCATCTCGGTCACAGTGGCATACGAGTAAGTGGTGGCGGTCATGTCGAGCAACCATTCGCGTGTGATGGCCTGACCTGGCAACAGCGTGGTGCCCCAGCGGAAGCCAGGAGAGAAAGCAATTTCGGCACCTTGCACATCCAACAACGCATCGACCAGCAACTGGTCGCCAGTGCCATTGAAGTTGCCACGGCGGTACAACATGCCATCGGTCACAGCCAGCTTTTCAGACAGTTTGGACTCGTAGGGTGCACGGATCTTGGTGATCAAAGCGTCCATCTCGGGATCGGCCGGCAGCATGTTGGAGAACACAGGCAACAATTTGTAGCGGAAGTCACTGACCTTTTTGTCTTTGACATCAAAGTCGAGCACACCCAAAAACTTGCCATTGGAGCCCGCATTGGTGACCAACGTCTTGCCGCCTTTGTTGGCGATGATCGAGGCCACAGGCATGCCATCGTGCGTGTGACCGCCCATGATGGCATCGATGCCGCTCACGCGGCTGGCCATCTTCAAGTCCACGTCCATGCCGTTGTGGCTGATGACGACCACGACCTGAGCACCTTTGCCACGGGCTTCGTTGACCATCTTTTGCATGTTCTCGTCCTGGATGCCGAACTCCCAGTCGGCCACCATGTAACGCGGGTTGGCAATCGGGGTGTAGGGAAATGCCTGGCCGATGATGGCGCAAGGCACGCCATTGATTTCGCGGATCACATATGGCTTGAAAACCGGGTCGCCAAAGTCATTGGTCTTGACGTTCTGCGCCACAAAATCGACCTTGCCGGCAAAGTCTTTCTCAACGATTTCTTTCACGCGCTCCATGCCCAAGGTGAATTCCCAGTGCCCGGTCATCACGTCAACGCCCAGCAATTTACAGGCATCGACCATGTCCTGACCGTTGGTCCACAGGCTGGTGCCCGAGCCCTGCCAAGTGTCGCCACCGTCGAGCAACAAAGCGCCGGGACGGCTGGCCTTCATGCGTTTGACCAACGTGGCCAAGTGCGCAAAACCACCGACTTTGCCGTAACGTTTGGCGGCTTTTTCGTAATCAAGGAACGTCAAGGCATGCGCCTCGGCGGTGCCCGGACGGATCTTGGCCACTTGCAACAAATACTCACCCACCAAATGCGGCAAATTGCCCTGCATGGAGCCAATGCCCATGTTGATGCTGGGCTCGCGGAAATAAATCGGCTTGAGCTGCGCATGGCAATCGGTCATGTGCAAAAAAGACACATTGCCGAACTTCGGGATGTCGTACAGGCCGTTGGAAGCCGTGGCCGCGCTGGCTTCGGCAAAAGAGCCCATGCTCATGCCAGCCATCGTGCCGGCACCCATGACTTGGATAAATTCGCGTTTGGAGAGATTCATATTTGCAATCACTGATATATACGGGGCTAAAAAACCCGGGCGAGCCGGGTTTTCGAGGGCTTACTGGTTGACGGGCGATTTGGGGTCGAGCAACAAGCCAACAACGTGGCGCACTTGGGTCTCGTTCAAGATGCCCATGTGACCAGCGCGTGGCATGTTGGAACAGGCGTTGTAAGCCTTGGCGTTCCAAACCTTGCCCCAGGTGTATTCGACGATGGCTTTGCTGGCCGGATCGTCCGGGTTGGACACGCCACGGATCTTGCCGTAGTTGTACAAGCTCGGACCAATCGTGCCGTAAGAAATCTCTTTCTTGTCCATTTGGTGGCAGTTGTAGCAATTACCGCCATTGACCGTATTGGCCGCGTCGCTCCAAGTCAAGCCTCGGCCACTTTGGGCAATCTTTTCGCCCTCTTTCCAGTCGCCAATGAATTTTCCATCCGATGGCCACTTGATGGCTTTGAAGTTGGCTTCTTCGATGGCCTTGGCCGTTTTTTCATCCAGCGGCTTGCCAGCCACATCGGCGTCGCTGCAAGCGCGATTGGTTTCGTCAGTGGCGGTGATACGCTCTACTTTGACAGCACCTTCGTCACGGAAAGAAGTCTTGACAATTTTGTCGGTCAAAGCGTTCAGTTCGGCAAGTGAAGGGCCGGATGCACAGCCTGCAGCCACCAAAGCAGCCGTCAAGCTGGCCAATACAAGTTGGGTCTTTTTGTTCATGTGGTTCTCCTGGTCAGGTCAGCGTTTGATGGCCGGTGCGATCGAGACAGCACCCTTGGCATTCACGCCCAAATAGGTGGCCAAAGCGACAGTGGCGTCACTGGCAAAACCGGGATAGGGAAAGCGTTGCTGGCGATAGCAATCGTTCAGACGCAATTGCATGCTCCACATCTGACCATTCGACACGCGGTAGGCAGGCCAGGCAGCAAAACCAACGCCGTCACCGGGGTTCTTGCTCAGGATCGGCAAGTCTTGCAAGCGGATGCGTTTGCCCTCTTCGCCGTGGCAAGACGCGCAAGAAAAATCATGGGGGCCGCCACGTTGAAAGAACAGGCGCTTGCCCACTTCGTAGAAGGTTTGTTCTTGCTGGTGTGACTGAGAGAGGTTGAACTTCAAGCCCTTGGATTCGGCAGCGATCCAAGTGGCCAAAGCGGTGACGTTGGCCATTTCGCCACGCCCAAAAGCAGTCTTGGAAATTTCAGCGGCATTGAAGCCTTGCAAAGTTTCCATGCAGGTGACAAGACGGGATTCCAAGTCTTGCATGCGCTGAGTGTCAGCAAAATAACGAGGCAAGGCCACAAAAGCGCCCTTCACCACCCCCGGCCCTTGACCCAGATCGCACTTTTCGAGCGAAGCATTTTTGGGTCCGCGCGCTTTTTTCCAGAGGTCTTCGCCTTTGGCTTCAAAAAGCTCAGCCGGGTTGCCGTCTTGCAACATGGCCCGGTATTCATCAATGCCTTGACTGGCCGTTTTTTGGGCCATTGCCGGCGCTACAGACAGGGCCAAGGCCGCTGCCATCGAAAGGGTTGCTGCTTTTTTCATTGTCACCTCTTTGGTTTGATCAAACGCAAAAAGGGTGAAGTGCTGACTTCACCCTTTTCCAACTCAACAGAAGATCACGACACCGTGGCTTCGTCGGTGCGGCTCTCGCCCTTGTTGTCTTTCCAAGTCACTGCAATTTTGTCACCGGCTTTAGCGCCTTTGACTGCGAATTGCAGAAACGGGTTTTTGGACACTGCAGGGCCCCATTCAGCGGCCAGCACTTGCTTGCCGTTGAGGTTGGCTGTGACTTCCTGGATGTACCAGGCTGGCACGGTTTTGCCGGACGCGTCTTTACGCTGACCGGACTCCATCTCGTGGCTCATCAGCACACGGACAGTTGCTTTGTCGCCCGAGGCTTGGGCACTAATGCGCATTGGATCTGCCATTTTTTTCTCCTAAATCTTTCAATGAATCAATGTGAGGTCGGATGTTTGCAGGGGCTTAACCGCCGCAACCACCCAAGGTGACCTTGACTTCTTTTTTGGCCCACAAGGCTTTGCCGTCGTTCATGATGGCCACAGCGTAGACATCGGAAGACTGGCCCATTTTGGCGCGGGTCGTGAAATTGGTTTCCACGGCATCGGACACATGGAACATGGCCACGAGGGCTGCGGGGTTCTTCTCGACCAGAATCAGCATGTGCTTGACGCCTGGCAGTGCTGTGCTGGCACCCAAAGGCACCACAGCACCGTTTTCAGCGATGTCCGGACCAGTGATGGTCACGTCTTTGCTTTCGGCCATGCTGGCAGCGCCAGCGGCTTTGGCTGCGTCTTGCACCGACTTGGCTTCGAATGCGGCTTTGTTGAAGGCAGCGTGGGCAAACTGAGGGAAGCCAGCAGAGGCCAAGAGGCCCGCCACAACAGCGGTTTGCTTGAGTGTCTCACGACGGTTTTGCATCTGATATCTCCTTGATGATTGAGTGATGCTATTGAAACAGGTTCAGCAGTACAACGGGGAAAGTCCGTATTACTTGCTGGCCCCCTTGGAAATCCATTCGGCAATTTTCTTGGCGTCAGCCTCAGGCAGCGATTGTGGCGGCATTGGAATTTGTCCGTACACGCCAACACCACCCGCCTTGATTTTGCCTGCCAAATAATCTACTTTGCCGGCATTTTTCTTGGCCACTTCATTGAAGCCAGGGCCGACAATTTTCTTGTCCACGCCATGGCATGCGGTGCAGCTGTGCTTGTTCAAGAGTGCAATCGCCGCTTTGGCTTCGTTGTTTTCTGGCTTGACTGCAGCAACAGGTGCGGCAGCGGCTGCGACCACGGGCATACCGGCCTTGGGTTCAGGCTTGGTCGTGTCTGCGCCGCGTTGGGCACCCACATTGCGGTTTTGCTCCAGCAAGTTGCCATGGGCATTGCGTGCAAAGTCGGGCAAGAAAGAAGCCACTTTGGGTTCTGGCGTGCAGTCTTTCATGCAAACCTTGTTGGCTGTGTCAGGCTTTTTCACGCCTGCAAACTCGTTGCCTGGCCACATCGCATGCTGGGTTTGCATGCCATTGCGGTTGGGCATGCGGGCCTGCACTTCGGCGATGTTCTTGTCTGACAGCACATAGTTGTCAGGCACGATATTGGCCAAGTTCAACAAAAATGCCGTAACAGCGTAAACCTCTTCCGTGGTCAAGGTCTTGGGGCTGGTCCAAGGCATGGCACGGTTGATGTAATCCCACACGGTCGAGACCGACGCCACTTTCATGATCGTGGTCCGGCCGGGGTAGTCGGAGCGGTTCAAGTTGGCAACGCGCCCATTCTTGATGTCTTCAGCGGTGGTACCGCCAATCAGGGGGCTGAACACTTCACCAGACTCACCAAAGACACCATGGCAGTGAGCACACTTGCCCTCCCACACATCTTGGCCTTTGGCGACCGAACCCGAACCCGCAGGCAAGCCCTTGAAGTCGGGACGCACATCGATGTCCCATTTGGCCACTTCTTTGGGCGTGGCATCACGGCCCACGCCGGGAAACTTTGAACTCTGGGCAGAGGCCATCCCAGCCACTGCCAGCAAAGCCACCGTCAAAACGGCATTACGAAACCTGGACATTTTTCACCTCACCGTTTTCCTGCACCAACCACGACTGGATGGCGTTGTTGTGATAAATCGAACGCGTTCCACGCACACCGCGCAACTGCTGGTAGGTGGGCTGAACATGTCCCGTGTCGTCTTGCGCACGGCTTTGGATGATGGCGGGCTTGCCGTCCCACACCCAATCGAGGTTGAAACGCGACAAAGCTTTGGACAAGACCGGTGTTTCCAGTCGAGCCTGACGCCAATTGCGACCGCCGTCAGTAGACACGTCCACGCGTTTGATCTTGCCTTTGCCCGACCAAGCCAGTCCTGTGATGTTGTAAAAACCTTTGTCCAGCAACACCTGACCACCGGATGGCGTGGTCACCACGCTTTTGACTTCCTGGATGTTGGTGTACTGGCGGTGCATGCCACCGGGCTGCAAATCGATGTAGTGAATCGCTTCGTCTTTGGCGGCATAGGGCTTGTCACCCACTTCGACGCGACGCAGGTACTTGACCCAGCTCACGCCTTGCACACCGGGCACTACCAAACGCAGGGGATAACCGTTTTCGGGGCGCAGCATTTCACCGTTCTGACCATAGGCCACGATGACTTCGCCCGAAGTGATCAAGCTCATCGGAATGGTGCGGGTCATGGACGAACCATCACCGCCTTCGGCCAACACAAACTTGCCATTTTTCAAGTCAGCACCAGCCAACTCCAGCAGAGTAATCAAGGGCACGCCCGTGAACTCGCTGCACGACAACATGCCGTGGGTGTATTGCACTGTGGGCACGGCCACGTTACCCCACTCGG
>Ga0208916_10000924_pt1 | contig 13008 bp, 18 predicted proteins | sample DEB19_08_DNA_5_FD_184523 | JGI IMG/M metagenome (GOLD analysis project Ga0208916, IMG submission 184523) | Aqueous microbial communities from the Delaware River and Bay under freshwater to marine salinity gradient to study organic matter... | ecosystem: Environmental > Aquatic > Marine >... | reverse complement strand
AGTGTTCAACGGTTTCGCGACAAGCGGGTGGGTGTTTAGTGGTCTGACGGATTGGTTTGGTCAGGTCGATAACAAGGTTCCGGTGACGCAACGTCCGCAGGCGCATGGTGCGTTTAGTGTGTCGCGTGCGTTGCGTTCATCGCGGGCTGTGTCGTTCAATGCCGCATATCTGGGTGATGATTCTGTCGAGGTTGAGTCTGCGGTTGATGAGCTCGCTGCGGTTGGTGCGGATGGCCCCGTGCTGATGACGGTGACGACGGATGCTGGTGTGTCGTGGCGGTGGGTGACGGTAGAAACATCGTCGTTCACCGATAACCACGGCATGTCGCATGGGCTGGTGGCGGTTGATTGTGTGGCGCGTGACCCGCGCCGGTATGCGGATGCCCCTTGGTTGGTGACCGGTCCGCCTGTTCCTGGGCTTGGTCTTGTGTGGCCTGTGAGATGGCCTGCCATATGGCCTGGTGGTGGTTCGTCGGGGCGTATCGATCTGGTAAACCGTGGGCGCGCATCATCCGCACCCGTGTTCCGGTTGACGGGCGGGTTCGAGTCGGCGGTGATCACGAACACTGTCACGGGTGCGCGGATCGGGTTCGTGCGCGCTTTGCCGCCGACATCAACAGTGGTGATCGATGTCGCGGAACGGCGCGCGACGGTTGATGGGCAGTCGGATGTGTCTAGGTTCCTGCAATGGCGGGAATGGTCGGAAGTTCCCGCCGGCATGACTGTCCCGTACCAGTTTGATGTGTCGGGCGCGGTCGGGTCACCTGTCCTTGAGGGTCGGGTGTGTTCGGCATGGTGGTGAGGGTTTACGTATTCGAGACCCGTGGCGGGGCTTTGCTGGCTGAGGTTGAGCCGGTGCAAGTTTCGTGGGGGGTGCAAGCGAACACTGCTGATGACGTGTCCGTGACTGTTGATTTGAATTCGACAGTTGAGGGTTCGCGGGACTGGCGAAACTTGGGCACACCGTGGAAACACTCTCTGGCGGTTGATGTTGGTGGGCGCGTGTATGGCGGGCCGATCATGCCTCACGATTTCGGGGAGGACGACGGCCGCTTGACGTTGGCCGCACGCGGGCTGCTGGTGGCGTTGGATCGACGTTCGGTGCTCCCATTGGCTGCATTGACGAACTCGCTCGTTGATGCTGATGGGCTACCTGATCCAGCGTTTGATACGACGATCACCGGGTTCGATCTGGGCACCATCGGCAAAAAGATTGTCGAGCAGTCCTTGGCCTGGCCGGGGTGGGGTGATGTCCCGGTCGTGTTCCACGCTGACCGTGCGGGGACACGCACCCGCACATATGTAGGGGTAGAACGGAAACCTGTTGCGGAAGCGCTCGAAGATTTGTCGGGCGTGCAGAATGGTCCTGACATTCGGTTCCAATTGCGGTGGACCGGTCCGGACACGTTCGGGTGGTTGTACGAGTCGGGCACGGAAACTCAGCCACGGTTGCAGGGCGAGTCGGTGTTCTCATGGGAGGTCGGGCAGGAGTCCGGGCTTACCGTGTCCACGAACCCGTCACGCATGGGCTCGGTGGCATGGTCGCAGGGTGGCAGGGCGGATGACGCTATCGCGGTCGCGATGATGTATGACCCTTTCCTTGTGGATCGCGGGTTTCCGTTGTTGGAGCTCGAATCGGATGCGTCATCGACCACTTCGAGCCAGGACACGTTGGTTGCGTGGAATGTGGAGACGTTGCGGACGGCACGGGTGCCGTGGGAGTTCTGGTCATTCCGGGTGCGTGCGGATCGTTCACCATTCCCGAACGAATACAACACTGGCGACCTGATCGATGTGATTGTGACCGCTGACACACCAGTCGCGGGCGGGTATGTGCCGGTGGGTTCGTACCGTCGCCGCATCGCTGGGTTGTCTGGTGATGAGTCGGGCGATTTCATCACGATTACTTGTGGGGAGACGTATGGCTGATCCGACACCACCGGCTGATGGTTTGGGGCCGCTTTTGGAGAAGGTGAAGCAGCTGGAGCGCCGGTTGCGCGATTTGGAGACACCTTCGGGCACGCAACGGTTTCTTGCTGTGGACAATCTGGTTGCACAGCAGGCGGAGATCGTCGCACAACAGGCCGCGATGGCTGAACAGATCCTGTTCCTACAGTCACAGACCGTCGAATCGGTGAGCGCTGGCGGGCTTTCTGGCACGCGTGCGGCTTCAGGCGGGATCACGTTAGACAGCTTCGATGGCACCTACGACATCAGCATGACTGTTGTGTCGAGTGGCACCGGGAAGCTCCTCATCCAGGTTGGTGCACAGCTGGGGTGCTCGGGCGGGATGTCCGCGCTCGTCGGGTTTGAGGCGACGTGGGCGGGCGGGTCTATCGCGGTTGCGTTCGGCCGGTGCGCATCGTCGGGTGGCCCTATCGCGACCGTGTATCGGGCATCGGTTGTGACTGTCCCCGCGAACACGCCCATAACCATTACGACTCGGCGCGGCTGGACGGGTGCGACCGCTGCGACTTGTTGGTGGGCGTACCAGTCGCTCATCGTTACGAAGATCGGGCAATGAGCCTACTAGGAGGCACGCATGGCACTCACGAAGTCTTTCCCCACAGGTGACGCGGGCGGGTTGTCGATTGATGACACTCGACGCATTTTTGCGGGGCTCATCGCCCGCGCATCGGACGGTTCCCCTCGGCTCGGTGTTTTCCCCGCACACCTCAACCCGTTGGTTACTTCGACAGCGGGCATGGCATACAGTGTTGCCCCATTCGTTGCGGCTACTTCCAGGAGCGGGACTGGGGCGGTTGAGTTTGTTGCGAATGATGCCGCCACAACTGTTGCAACCACTGCGGCTCCTGCATCGAACTCGCGTATCGATGTGATCTGGGTTCGTTGCTTGTTTACCGCTTACACGGATGCGACAGGTATCCCAGAGTTCGGCGTCACGAAAGGCACTGCCGGCATATCGCCGTCGAAGCCAACGATTCCTGCTGGTGCGTTGGAGCTTGCGACAGCATCCATCCCGTCTACGGCATCCGGCACGAACAGTGCCGGTGTGGTCATCAGTCAAACGTTCCAGTACACAGCTGCTGCGGGCGGGCTTGTCATGGTTCGTAACGGCACGGAGCTTGCGGCATGGGCACCAAGTAACGGCGAAATTGCGCGAGTGATTGACACAGGGTTCCTGGCGCACCGGGTCGCGGGCGTTTGGGTAGGCATGTCATCGACCGGGCTCGGCGCGGATGGTAACGCGGTTGTGGATGCGTCGGTGGTGCAGCGTGATGAGTTCGGTTGGGTCGACTTGTCGGCACAAACGTCTCGCATCAACGGGACTAGTTATGCGGGGCAACTCATCCTCGGTGTGGTTCCTGCTGGGTTTCGACCTTTGTATACGACCGTCACGAACAGTGTTCTGACGTTCGGGTCGGGGGCGGTCAACTCGGCGCGTATTGATGCCGTGACGGGCATCGTTACGTTGTTGGCTGCTGCACCTGCTGGGCATACTGTCGCGCAGTTCACCGCACGGTTCAAGGGCGCGTAACCGTCGTGCAGGTCACGCAGTTGTCTGACGGGCGTGGATGGTTGAACGCGCCCGCTGCGGCGTCTTTGGGGCGTGTTGATCGGGCGATTGGTCACCCGTTGCAGATCACGGAGGCTGGCCGTTCTAAGGCTGAGCAGCGTGCACATTACGACAGGTATATGCGTTACCTGCGGGGTGGCCCGTGGGCTCCACTTGCGGCGGCACCGGGTTCGTCGCCACATGAGTTCGGCAACGCGATCGACACCAACGAACGCCTTGTTGCGTTGCTCGCCGGGCACGGCTGGTCGCGCCCGCTCAAGTCCGAGCCGTGGCATTTCGTCTACAACCCCAACAACGACAACCACCGCTACGACCCTGCACCTGCGGGAGAAGAGGAAGGCGACGACATGTTCACTGACCGAGACCGCGCGAATCTGGACAAGCTCGCCGCCCGCATGGATGATTCCGTGCTCCCCAACTTCGATGTCATCAAACCTCAGGTGTTCGGCACGGTCGAACGGTTGGACGAGTCGGTGTTGCCGACACTCACGGTCATGCGTGCACAGCTCGACCGCATCGAGGCGCACGTCAAGCGGGCGGCTGAGTGATGCCGGAATGGTTGACGTTCCTGCTCGCTGACACGTCCGCGCTGCAGCTCGTCTTCTGGTTCATCGCGATCGGTGCGCTCATTGCAGTGATCGTGAAGCTTTGGCCGGCGCTCACCCAACTGGTGACGATCGTGAACTCAGTCACGGGTCTACCTTCGTTCATTGCCCGCACGGACGAAACGCTCCTGGATCAGGACGTGAAGATCGCGGCCATCCATCACGAGGTGCACTACAACAACGGTACGTCGGTGAAAGATTCCCAGGCCCGCACGGAGCGGGTCATTACCGAAGAAATCATGCCCGCGTTGAAGACGCTGGCCGATGCTGACGTGCAGCTGCGCGCAGATATCGAAGACACCCAGTCCCCGAAGGAGACCCCATGAGCACTCGTGCTGAATTGAAGCAGGCCACACAGGTCGAATACCCCTGATCTAGGGCAATTTCCGATAGAATGGGAACGGCCCCAAACCGAGAAGTGGAATTCTCGCCGGGGCCTAACCCTAAATCAAGGTCTAGTTGATTGGAGGGCTGCAATGCAGTCTACAGAAAAGTGGTTGCCCGTCCTCGGGCATGAAGGCGCATACGAAGTTAGCGACCACGGCAAAGTGAGATCCATTGACAGGATCATCCGTCACAGTACGGGTCACAGTCACAAGGTTCGCGGCAAGTTACTCACTCCGTGGGCAGACCGAAAGGGCTATCTTCGCGTCGGTCTTCCAAATCGTCGGCGCGCGGCAGTGCATCAACTAGTTCTTGAGGCATTCGTGGGGGTGTGCCCTCCGCTGTTAGTCGGGTGTCACGCAAACGATAATCCGGTCGATAACCGTGCCGTGAACCTCAGGTGGGGCACTCGTTCCGAGAACTCGCGCGATGCCGTCCGGAACGGTCGCAATAAGCAGGCCAACAAGACGCATTGCATCCGTGGGCACGAGTTCACACGCGAGAACACGGCGGTTGCTTCCACTGGGCAACGCAATTGCAAACGGTGCGCCTACATCTACTGGAAGGCGCGTTACCGCGGCCTGTCCATTGACGAATACATAACACAATATGGAGAACCTTTATGACTACCAGGGCTGATCTCAAAATTGCTACTCAGGTGGCGTTCCCCCGGAAGGCTGTACTCCGAACTTTGGTTCAGATCGGTATTCCCGCGTTCGTCGGCCTGGTGGTCGTGATCCCGCTGATTATTGAGGCGGTGTTGGCGGAGGTGGGCGAGTTTATGCCTGAGTCTCTGCGCCTCTGGTTGCTCGGCGCCGCGACGTTCATCACCGCTGTTGGGTTGGCGATTACTCGTGTGATGGCGATCCCTGCCGTGAATCTTTGGCTTGCCCGTCTTGGGTTGGCCGCGACCCCGAAGAATGAAGGAGTGTAAGCATGGCGCTTTCTATCGCGGTGGCATCCGCACAAGCAATGGGTGTGGCCCTCGCATCTGACATTGGGGCTGGGGCGATCATTGAGATTCGCACTGGCGCGAAACCCGCAACCCCGGAGACCGCGGCGGCGGGCACACTGTTGGTGTCTGTTCCGATCACGGGGTCGTTCACGTCGACGGGTGGTGTGCTGACAGCGGCCGACCCAGCATCTGTGGCACCTGCCGCGGCGGGTACGGCGGCGCATTTCCGGCTCAAGAAGTCTGGCGGTGCGGCGATCCTGGATGGGACGGTGACCGCGACTGGTGGTGGCGGTGACATGCAGCTCGGTTCGACGACGATCACGATGGGCGTGAACGTTGATCTGGGCGTGCCGACGCTGACTGTTCCCGTGGCCTAAGCGTGCACGCTTGCCCGGGGTGCACTGAGTCGATCCCGACGTCAATGTTCCTTTGCTTGTCGTGCGCGGATGTGACACCGGGTGCGTTGATCGTGACGGTCGGTGCCGCGTTGGACGACGGTGATGAGGTCACCGCGGCGGCGGGGATCGATGAGGCTGTCGGGCTGTTGAACGGGGGCTGACATGGTGGCTTGGCTGAAGCGCACGCTCATACAGGCACCCCGTAATGGGACGACGGCGCACACGGTGACGTTCCCGGCTCCTGGTGCGGGGAATCTGCTTGTGGTCGTCGTGGAGGGCGCGGTCACGTCGACGACACCTGCCGGGTTTACTCTCCCGGCTGGTGGTTCAGCGGTCAACAACACCGGCCTGTACGTGTGGTGGAAGGTCGCGGCCGGTGGGGAATCCTCGTTCGCGACGACACATAACGCATCGAACTATCCGGTCGCGTTTGTTGTGTACGAGTTCCCTGCCGGTTCGGCGTTCGTGAAGTCTGTTGCAGCGGTTGGTGTGGCTCGACCGGCAGCAAACCCGAACCTCACCGGGCTTGCTGGCACAAACCTAGTTGCTGGCGTAAAGGCGGCCGCGATACCCGAAGGTGCGTTCTATTCGGGGACAGTGTGGAGCGGCCCTGGTGCACCGGTTTGGGATGTCGATGCCTTCGATCCAGGACCGGTGACAGACGGTTACGCACTCTCGGTAGCGGTTGTTGAAGAACTCACCGCAACAGCTTGGGCACCCACCGGCCTGGTGGATAGCGACCAAGGTTCGTGGGAAGCATTGACGTTCGCGGTGAAGGTCGCGACCGGTGGCGGCGGGAACCCTGGCGCGCTCACGGCAGTTGTGCCGAGGCTCAAGGGCTCGATTGTCGGGCGGTCGGTCAACCCTGGCATGCTGGCCGCACCAGCCCCGAAGCTCCGGGGTGGACTGTCCGGACAGTCGGTGAACCGTGGGTCGCTGGCGGCGTCCCTGGCGCGCGTGACGGGCAGTATCTCCGGGGCGGTGTCGAACCGGGGCACGCTCGACGCCCGGGTGGGGATCCTCACGGCATCGATCGAGGGTGTCTCGGTCAACCCGGGCGTGCTCGATGCGTCGGTTCCGAAGGTCACGGCGGCTGTTGTCGGCCAATCGGTGAACCGCGGCACACTCAATGCCGTGGCACCGCTCGTGACCGGGCGCATCGTGGATGTGGTCACGAACCGTGGCACCCTCAACGGCACACTTCCGGGCGTGACGGGCGTGCTCGTGGGCACACAGGTGAACCCTGCCGTGCTCGACGCGCGAGCACCGGTCATCACGGGCATGTTCGAAGGTCAAGCAACCAACCGGGGTGTGCTCACCGGAACCGTGCCGTTGGTGCGGGCGATGTTGAGCGACACAACCTCGAACCTCGGCACCCTCACCGGGCACCTCCCAAAGGTCACGGCGGGGATCAGCGGGGCATCGGTCAACCGGGGGAGCCTCAACGCCACCATGCCGGTTGTCGCGGCCGTGCTCGTTGGGGAACTCGTCAACGGTGGCACTCTCACCGCAACGACACCGCCCATCACCGGATCAATCACCGGGGCATTGGTCAATATCGGTGTGCTCGCGGGCATCCTGCCACGACTCATCATGACCAAACACGTGCCACCACCGATCCCCGACATTCGGAGGCTCACAGGGGCACGCATCACCCGCACACTCACCGGCATGACAAACACGCGTGCACTCGTCGGGCATGCGCCCACCCGTTCCCTGAAAGGTGCACCATGACCGTCATCAAATACGGAGACACAGACCCAACCACCTGGACAGCCGTGGGCATGGATCTCACCGGGTGCACGGTCAGGCTCATGGCCCGTGACCGCGCCGCACGCGCCACACCAATCGAGCTACCCGCGGTCATCATCGATCAGCCGGGCGGCGTCGTCCAATGGACACCAGACGGGCTCCTGCCAGTGGGTTCCTACGAGGTCGAACTCGAAGTGACCCGCACATCAGATGGCCTGATCGTCACGTTCCCGAACGACGGGTTCGAACGACTCACCGTCAGCCCCGACATCCGGTAACCCCAACGATTCGCGCCCTCTCATCTTTCCTTCGGGACAGGTGAGAGGGCGCTTTTCGTCGTTGGTGGGGCATGCGTTTGTTATGCGGCGAAGTTGACGGCGCGACGCATCACCTCATCCTCCACCGCCGTGCCACGCCCAGAAACGGTCGGGATCGGGCGGCCCTCAAGCATCAAAATGCCCTCCCGTTTTCGGCGCTCACTCACCGCCGCATAAATCTCTGTCGTGGCGAGCGAATCATGCATCATGAGTTCCTGCACAACCCTGATGTCCACTTCGGCTTCTACAAGGTCAGTAGCGAATGCGTGACGGAGTGAGTGCGGGGTGAGTTTCGGGTCGCGTATCCCCGCGCGTTTCTTTGCGATGGTGATGAGGTTCGTAACCGAGGCCGGGTCGATGGGGCCATCCCGGCTGCCGCGGGCAGGGAACCACCAGTCATCGTGCGGCATGGTGGCGGACAGGTCAGCGATCATCGGATGCAACGGGAGGGAAGCGTCTTTGCTGCCTTTCCCGATTGTGCGGATTCTGCCCGCGAGACGATCAATGTCATGCCCGTGGACGCGGGCGATTGATGACACACGGAACCCTTGGTAATAGCCCAGGAGGATCATGGCCCGTGTTTTGCGGTACGCCCCACTGTGGAGCATGGCATCGACTTGTTCGGGCGTGAACGGGCGCGGTGTGCCCTTGGGGGCACTGATGGGTTTGAGTTTCAGGGTCGGGTCGGTGTCGAGGTAACCGTCGTCGACACAGAACCGGTAGAACGCGACGAACGCGCCTCGTTCCGTGCGGCGCGTCCCTGCACTGATGCCGTCCCGGCCAAGGTGAGTGCGGAGATCCTGCAACGTCACATCCAGGAGTGACTTCTTTGTCACTGTTTGGAGAGTGCGGAGGAAGCTGGCACGGTTGCGGATGGTGGTGGGGGCGAGGCCCGTGGCGCGTTGGTGGCTTGCGAACGCGGTAGTGACGTCATGGTTCATGGCGATAGTTGACCACCGTGTGAGGGCTCGTTGCGTGGCGGTCGGCGTGTGTGACGTCATCAGTTTTGCCTGTGGTGTTAGATTGCGGTTCGGAATATGGGTGTGATGGGTGCCAACCGCCCGGTTTCCACCGTGGATGCCATCGGTTCAAACCCGGTCAGGCCCACATTTGAGTCAAGCAAGTAGATGCTCCGACGCCCTGCGCCATTGCCGGGGCGCGGAGTGTTGTCTTCGTGGTCTGCGAAGAAGTCAGTGATGTGAACGCCGAGCGTTTCGGCTAGCCGCTCGAGGTCGTCGATGTCGAATGGGATGTGCCCGCTGACGCGCCGTTGCCAGTAGCCGCGTGATTCGTTGCTGCCTAGGACTTCGGAGAGTTTGTAGGCGGGGATGTTCCTCTTGGCGAGGTGGCCGCGCACTTCTGCGGCGACGTGGGCCCGAGCAGTGTGCTGTTCAGGCGTCTGCATCTGAGATACGTTCATGCGCTCAGCGTATAGCGTATGCGAGTATTTAGCACGCATAAACGACAAACCCGCATGAATACGCGGCAAATTACACGACACGCGGGTAAGCCATGTTTGCGATTGCCCGCTGAGCGTGTAACTTGATCCACATGCAGACCACAACCACAGTCGCCGCGACAGTCAGAGCGGAGATGGCACGCAACCGGATCACACAAACCAAGCTTGCCGAACATCTCCACATGTCGCAGGCCGCAGTATCCCGCAGGCTCAAGGGCGACGTCGCGTTCAACGCGGATGAGCTTGCAACCGTCTCAACCGTCGTAGGTGTCCCAGTCGGCGCGTTCTTTGGTGAGCGTGCAGCATGAGCGCCGTTGACATGCGGGCGCAGCTCGACTCGCTCAAGATCGTCACTCTCACGGACGGGGAGGTGTGGTCGGCTCGTGACATCATGCCGTTCGCTGGCTATGAGAAGTGGGAACGGTTCTCGGGAGCGATCACCCGTGCGATCGAGTCCGTCAACACGTCTGGACTGAACGCTGAGGATCATTTTCGCGGCGCCGGGAAGATGATCGAAATCGGCAAGGGCGGTCGTCGTGAGATTGAGGATGTCGAACTCACCCGGTACGGGTGCTACATCCTCTTCCAGAACGCGGATGCACGTAAGCCTGAGATCGCGGCGTTGCAGCAGTATTTCGCGGTGAAGACACGTGAGGCGGAGGTAGCGCCGCGAGAGACCCCTTCCGGCGCGGAACTTATCGCCCTGGCCGTCATTGAGGCGCAAGCGATGCTCGCGGCGAAGGATAAGCAGATCGCGGAGCTCGTACCCCGTGCGGCGCAGGCTGACACGTTCCGGCAGGCGGATGGGCTCATGACGATCACCGACCTTGCGAATGACCTCAAGGTGCATGCCCTGTCGAATTATCCGGGGGTGCCTGTTCACCGCAATGACTTGTTCGATCTTGCTGGGCGGCTCGGGTTGATCATTCGTGGCAACACGGTGCGGAATAACCAGCCGACGGCGCGCGCGATTGAGGCGGGTTGGGTGAAGCCGAAGGATCACACGTACGACACGAACACTCGTGGCCCGCAGACAACGATCTATGCGCGGCTCACACCTCGCGGGTATGGGCGGCTGTGGGATGCCGCGGTCGCGAACCTCGCAAATGCTGGGACGGTTCTGCCAGCGCTGGATGAGGTGGCGTCATGATGCGCCGGCTGCTCACGCGCCCTGTGGGTTACGTGGTCGCGGTGGCACTGGTCGTGGTCGGTCTGATGAATCAGGGTGCCGTGTTCAACGGTGCGTCACTGATGTTCCTGGCTGGCCTGATCCTGCTGGTGAACGTGGCGCTCACCCATTCGGTTGCTGATGACCCGGCGCCGGCCCCGTCGCGGCTTGACGTGTTGGATCGCACGGGCTGAGGCCCAACGTTCTGGCTGTGGTGGCTGTCGAAGGCCACCCCAGCACTATTCGTCGCGCTCGCGTGGCGGATCACAACTTCATAGAACTCGCAGGAGTAACAGCCCCGGATCGGGGGACAGGCCAGGGACACGAACCCCCGCCTATGAGGACTGCGAGCCGGAGTATCCGTCACTAAGCGATTGCTGGTGCGTCACCCGAGAACTACGTGGGGGGTGGCCTGCTGTGACGGCACAAGTTTTTTGTCAGCAGTACGGGGGCCACGTTTCCTCATCCGCCTGGTGTAGGGCGGGGCGTGGTCGCTACACGTGCACATGTCGGGCGTAGAGGCGTCGCCGGGTGCACAGGGACGGGCTGACAGCGCAGATGGTGGCAACCCTTCGGGGTCTGGAATCGATGTCCAGCTGCGCACGGGAGGAAACATGAGAGCAGCAGTTCCAATTGATGTGCACGCGCTAGACAATGCGACGCTGAACCGATTCTGGGCGAAGGTCACGAAGACATCTGATTGTTGGCTCTGGACTGGTGCGTTGGGCAACGGTTACGGGCGATTCAAAGTAGGCGGGCGTCTCTACGGCGCCCACCGCCTGGCGGTAGTCATCGCCACGGGCGCGGACGTTCCTGCGGGGCTCGTGATTGATCACCTATGCCGCGAGCCGGCTTGTGTGAACCCGGATCACTTGGAATGCGTGACGCTCCGCGAAAACACGCTCCGTGGTGTCGCACCAAACGCGCATGGTGCGTGGATGCACGCTGTAGGCCTCTGCCCGGATGGCCACGACCTCGAAGTTTCGGGGCACCGCTACCCATCTGGCCGAATCGGGTGCCGCGTGTGCGTCACGGCGTACCGAGCGCGACCCGAGGTGAAGGAAAGGAACCGATTGCGCGCCATCGAAGCGCGCGCGGAAGGGCGCTGGGTAGGGCGCAAAAAGTAGTAGGTGGGGCCAGTCGGTTGCAGCCGCTGGCCCCTTGCACGAATCAATCAGAGAGAAGGAATCATGCGTAATTATTCTGCACGAGTTGGGGCCGTAATGGTCGGGGCGGGTGTGCTCACCGCGTTGATGCTGACCCCGGTGGCCGCGAATGCTCACACGGGTGACATGAAAGCTGTCGCGGTGTGTAACGAGACCACGGGCGAGTATGACGTGTCCTATTACTTGGCGCTGAACAAGGTGCCGGGGGAGATGGAAGCGAAAACGGTGTGGCGTGTTGGTGCCGAGAAGTTTGAGGGCACCCCACGCAACGGTGGCGGGATGGATCGTGGGCCGGTTGGGTCGCACGGTAACGCAACAGTATTGCTGGGTGGGCAGTCGATCCCTGGCACGTCGACTACTGGCCCGTGGGTGTATTCGTTCACTGAGTGGTCTAGTGGTTACGGGTACGGGTCTGACACGCGCGTGGAGGGACTGTCGGGCGATTGTGCGGTGCCGGTACCGGTGAAGCCTGAACCTGTCACGGTGACGAGCGAGTGGGTTACTGGCGGGTTTGTGTGCGGTGACACGACGGTGACGGAGACCCGGACGGTTACGAACATCGGTCACGTCTTGGTTGACAATGTGTGGGTCGAGAATCCGCAGCCGTCTGACCGGGCGAAGACGGAAACACGGGAACGCGATTTGACCGCTGATGAGGTTGCCGCGCTCGAATGCGTGGTCGAGCCGACACCTGAGCCGACCGAAGAGCCCGTGGTCGAGCCGACCGAGGAACCTGTCGAACAGCCTGCACCGCCCGTGGAGGCCGTCGAAGAGCCCGCCGCACCTGTGACCCCGGTCGTCTCCGACGATTCGCCCACGACCCACGCAATCCTCGCAGAGACCGGCGCGGACGCAATGTCACCCTGGCTCGTCGGTGGGGCGCTCGCACTCATGGCCGGTGGTATCACCATCTTGTTTCGTAAGCGTGCAACGTCGTGAGAGCGATCACGGTGACGTTCGACGGTGACCCGTACGTACCGCAACTGATGGAGAAGGTCGCGCGACAGGGGCAGGCGCTCGAACGCCTGAAGCCGGGTTCGACGTTCACGGTGTTGTTCGATGACCGTCTCGTGAAGGTGGCAATGGCGAACGTCACCCCGGCACGCCTGCAGCCCATCACCGACCGGGTGCCATGCAGCGACGAGCATGCGATGGCGTTGTCTGACGGGATCGAGGTGGATTGTGACCTCTGCCGGTGAGTTGCCGCCCCTTGTTCGGGAGGTTCACCCCCTCCAACCCTGGGCTACGGCTATTGGTGCCGTGGCT
>Ga0208916_10000923_pt1 | contig 13014 bp, 11 predicted proteins | sample DEB19_08_DNA_5_FD_184523 | JGI IMG/M metagenome (GOLD analysis project Ga0208916, IMG submission 184523) | Aqueous microbial communities from the Delaware River and Bay under freshwater to marine salinity gradient to study organic matter... | ecosystem: Environmental > Aquatic > Marine >... | reverse complement strand
GAAGGTTCTTCGCAAAGAGATCGAAGTGAAGGTTCGTTGCTTTGGCGAAGAACGTGATGAAACCGATACATTTTCATACCCCCTGCCAGCAGACTTCAACGATGCCAACGGCGCTCTTCAAACCCTCGCAGTCGACCTCAGTATGGTCTCGGATATCGCCGGCGCCGATTTGGTCCACTCTCACACCTGGTACGCAAACTTCGCCGGACACGTAGCGGCGACGCTGCACGGGATTCCGCACCTCATCACCGCACACAGCCTCGAACCGCTTCGGCCTTGGAAAGAAGAGCAACTCGGCGGGGGATACCGACTCTCGTCTTGGATAGAGCGAACTGCCTACGAGGGAGCCACCGGAATCATCGCCGTTTCAGACGGTATGCGAAAAGATATCCTTCGCGCCTACCCGCAGCTTGACCCAAACAAGGTCTCAGTGGTGCACAACGGAATCGACCTTGAAGCCTTTAGAGCAGCAGACAACCCAGAGTTAGTTAGGGCCGCCGGTGTTGACCCAGATAAGCGAAGCGTGGTTTTCGTTGGGCGAATCACTCAGCAAAAAGGTCTCCCGTACCTGTTGAAGGCAGCCAGAGAACTGCCCGCAGACGTTCAGTTGGTGCTTTGTGCAGGCTCTGCAGACACCCCAGCCATTTTGCAAGAAGTATCCGACCTCATCGCTGAGCTTTCCAAGGTGCGCGACAACGTCATTTGGATTGAACGGCAACTCTCTCGAACCGAACTAATCGCCGTGCTTTCGGCGGCCACGGTGTTTGCTTGCCCATCGATTTATGAACCGCTCGGCATCGTGAACCTAGAGGCAATGGCCTGCGGCACGCCGGTCGTGGCGACTGCCACTGGCGGAATTCCCGAGGTAGTTGCCCACGATGCAACCGGCATCCTGGTGCCAATCGAACAGCTACAGGATGGCAGCGGAAAACCATTGGACGAGTCCAAATTTGTTGCCGACTTTGCGGCTGCGCTGAACAAGATGTTGTCGCACCCGCAACTGTCCGAGTTTGGCTTAGCTGGCAGGAAGCGAGTTGAAGAAAACTTCAGTTGGCAGAGCATTGCCGAACAAACTATTCGCGTCTATCAGAAAGCAATAGCAGGCATCGCCTAGGCTCAAACTATGTCACGCGTCATCGATCTAAATAATGTAACCGTCGTTCGCGATAAGCGACCAATTTTGAACAACCTCGACTGGCAGGTTGAATCCGATCAACGCTGGGTAATCATTGGCCCAAACGGTGCCGGCAAGACCACGCTTTTGCGAGTTGCAGCGGCCCAGATTCACCCAAGCAGCGGTCAGGCAACAATCTTGAATGAACGCCTGGGTGAGATCAATGTGTTTGAACTTCGAACCCGTATTGGGTTTGCGTCAAACGCGCTCACCGCGCACCTCCCAAACTCGGAGACCGTTCTAAACGCGGTAATGACAGCCAGCTATGCCGTGACCGGCCGCTGGAACGAACAATACGAAGACATCGATGAGCGCCGCGCCCGACGTGTTTTGTCAGAGTGGCACTTGACTGACTTTGCCGACCGCGCCTTTGGCACGCTCAGCGACGGCGAGAAAAAACGAACTCAAATTGCTCGCGCAGTAATGCCAGACCCAGAACTCCTTCTTCTAGATGAACCGGTGGCCAGTCTCGACCTTGCCTCTAGAGAACAGACCATCAGCATCATCGGCGCATACGCGTCCGCTCCTGCGGCTCCGGCTATGGTTATGGTCACCCACCACCTAGAAGAAATCCCTGCTGGGTTCACCCACGCAATGATTCTTTCCGGCGGTCAAGTCTTTGCCGCTGGGGAGATTAGAAGCACCCTCACTTCCGAAAAAATTAGCGAGGCATTCGGAATTGCCCTTGAAGTCGAATTTGTTGACGGTCGATTCCGAGCAAGAGCCCGTCACTAAATCCATCAAAGTGCTTCACAAGCCAATCGGCTTCTGGTATGCTTTTCCATTAGTGCCTTGAGCACTCGACCCCAATTTTTAGAACAGTAGGAAGTCACGCATGAAGGCAGAAATCCACCCAAAGTACGAGGCAATCGTTTTTCGCGACTTGGCCTCGGGTGAAACATTCATGACCCGTTCAACCGTCACCAGCAACAAGACCATTGAATGGGAAGACGGCAACACCTACCCAGTCTTCGACGTTGAAATCTCTTCAGCTTCGCACCCGTTCTACACCGGCAAGCAGCGCATCATGGATGCAGCAGGCCGTGTTGAGCGATTCAACGCCCGCTACAAGAACTTCGGCGCATAAGCCCACTGGCTTAGACAAACTTCGGTGTCTAGTAGGCACCGCGAGAACGCAGCTTATCCACATAAGTTGCAGGTTGAGACCTAAGAAAGCCCCGCTTCGGCGGGGCTTTCTGTTTTAAGTTCGAGCTGTTTCAGGCGCCAGTGTCTTAGGCGCGAGTTGCTTTTCACTAGAGCTTTAGCGGCCAACCGCGCGCGATGACAAAGTCGGGGTTTTGCCTTTGCATATATTCTTCAAATGAACTGTCGTTGGCGTCTGACCAGCCAATTTGAAGTTCGTGAAGCTCTCTGGCGCTGGCAGGAAGCTCGGCGGCCCAGCGTCTGGCAATTGCCTGAGCAACTCTGCCCGCCGCAATAGCATCTGCCGTTGCGTTGTGAGCATCGTCAAGAGAGACCTGGTAAAACTCGGCAGCATTCTCGAGGCGTCGCTTGCCTCGACGGTACTTGTCTTTGAATTTATCAATGACCAGTGGGTCAAGAATTGGACCTGGATTTTTTAGCGGCTCCAGGCCGTGGCGGATTGCCTCGTAGTGCAGAATCGTGAAGTCGTAGGGTGCGTTGTAAGCGACAACCGGCAAACCACGGTCGAAGAAGCCCTGAAGTCGGGCAAGTAGTTCGCCGACTACCTCTGCGGCAGGGCGGCCGTCTCTGCGGGCGATTTCGGTGGTGACACCATGCACAGCGGAGGCCTGCTCGGGAATTTCGATGACTGGATCGGCAAGCCACTCTGAGTTTTCGCCGACTACTGCGCCCTCTTCGTTGAGTTCTACAGCGCAGGCAGTAACGATGCGAGCATCGGTGAGGTCTAGGCCGGTGGTTTCTAGGTCGAAGACGCCAAGCTTCTTAGCCCACTCAGGGAGAGCGGGGGAGAAGTCGAATAGTTGTTGATCAGTCACGGGTTCAGACTAGAGGGTGCTAGCGACAAAGACCTGCGCCACGCGCCACTTCGAGCGCTGCCTTGCTGAAGTTCAATGAAAAGAGGTGCAAGCCCGGTGCGCCCGCTGCAAGCAAATCTTGGGCCAACCTAATTGAATAGTCCATGCCTATCAACCTGGCCGTTACCTCATCCGCGCCATCAAGCTTCTTGAGAAGTTCAGTTGGCAACTTAGCCCCACTCATCTCAGCCATTCGAACCACCTTTGCAGCGTTTCCAATGGGCATGAGCCCTGGGATGATTGGCAGGGTTGCCCCGGCCACTCTCGAAGACTCGACCAAATCGGTGTAAGCCTCAACCGTAAAGAAAAGCTGGGTCATGGCGTATTTTGCGCCAGCGGCTTGCTTGAGAGCAAGCACTCTTGCGTCATGGGCCAAATTAGGCGACTCGGGATGCCCCTCCGGAAATGCTGCAACCCCAACTTCGAGACTTGTTTCGGAAGTAACGAGCTCAACCAGATCAAGCGCAGTCTTTAGCTCACCCCCGGCCAATGCATCCGGGTTGTCACGCGGCGGATCGCCTCTGAGTGCCAAAATCGAGTGCACTCCCGCGGCTTCGAATCGCTGGATCACTTCACGAGTGCTGGCTTTCGAAGAACCCACACAGGTGAGATGACCAATTGTGGTGATCTGTTTGGCCATTCGATCAACCACTGCCAGCGAGGTTTCACGATTGGAACCGCCGGCACCGTAAGTGACCGACACAAAATCGGGGGAGACCTCGAGTAACTTGTCGAAGGATTTCCAGAGCGTGACATCACCGTCAGCATCTTTCGGAGGAAAAAACTCAAACGACAGTGTCGGCTGAGCTCCTAGAGTCTTTTCGCTGATCATTTGACCAATTTTAGTTGCCTTCGACTTCCAAACCCTCCGAGAGTGCATACTCGGGTAGAATTGGGGGGATGTTTACCCCCCATTCCCAAGCCCTGATTGACGCCGTGCGTTCGCGCGTCGTAGTGGCCGATGGCGCTATGGGAACCATGATTCAGGATGCAAATCCAACGCTGGAAGACTTCGAGGGCCTTGAGGGCTGCAACGAAATTCTCAACGTCACGCGACCAGACATAATTGCCAAAATCCATGCCCAGTATTTGAAGTCTGGCGCTGAGGCCATCGAGACAAATACATTTGGAGCCAATTTTGCGAACCTCGCCGAATACGGCATCGAAGAGCGCATTGAAGAACTAGCTTTTGCGGGGGCAAAAATTGCGCGTGAAATCGCCGATGATTTTGCAACCGAAGAAAAACCGCGCTGGGTGCTCGGCTCAGTGGGTCCAGGGACAAAACTTCCAAGCCTCGGACATGAAAAATTTGCGGTTCTACGTGATGCATACCAACTAGAAGCCAGAGGCTTACTGCGTGGCAATGTAGACGCCATTCTCATCGAAACCGCTCAAGATCTTCTGCAGGCCAAAAGCGCAATAATCGGTGCCAAACGAGCCATGGTTGAACTCGATATTCATGTGCCGATGCTAGTTTCGGTCACCATCGAAACAACTGGAACCATGCTCATGGGTTCAGAGATTGGTGCTGCCCTAACCGCCCTCTCGGCCCTGGGAATCGATGCCATCGGCTTGAACTGTGCAACCGGGCCAACCGAAATGAGTGAGCACCTTCGCTACCTATCAAAGTTCTCGAAGTTGCCCCTTGTCGTGATGCCAAATGCGGGTCTGCCGATTCTTGGCGCCCACGGTGCTCACTACCCACTAACTCCGCACGAGTTAGCTACCGCGCAACTGCAGTTTGTCAACGAATACGGGGCCGGTTTGGTTGGCGGATGTTGTGGCACAACTCCCGCTCACATTGCCGAACTTGCTAAGGCTGTGGTTGACAAAGTTCCGAAACGTCCAGCGTTCATTGATGAACCGGGGCTAGCTAGCCTTTATCAACACCAACCTTTTGACCAGACCATGACCTACCTGTCAATTGGAGAGCGCACCAACGCAAATGGCTCAAAGGCTTTCCGCGAGGCAATGCTGGCTGAGAATTGGGAGGAGTGCATAGAAATTGCTCGTTCCCAAACTCGTGAGGGCGCCCACCTACTTGATGTCTGCGTCGACTATGTTGGCCGTGATGGCGCCCGCGATGCCAGAGAACTAGTGAGTCGCCTAGCCACCGCAACTACACTCCCTCTGGTCCTCGACTCAACCGAGCCAGCTGTTCTCGAAGCTGGTCTTGAGTGCATGGGCGGAAGAGCCATGATCAACTCCGTTAACTACGAGGATGGCAGTGGCCCGACCTCCAGGTTTGCAAAAATCATGCCGATGGTTCGAGAACATGGAGCCGCAGTAATCGCCCTCACCATCGATGAGGAAGGCCAGGCCAGAACTGCCGAGACAAAACTGGCTATTGCCACGCGCCTCATCGAAGACCTAACCAACAACTGGGGTCTGAACCTGGTCGACATCACGCTCGATACCCTCACTTTTCCGATTGCAACCGGTCAAGATGAAACCCGTCGCGACGGCATTGAAACCATCGAAGCCATCCGCGCTCTCAACGAGCAGTACCCAGGTGTTCAGACCACTCTTGGAATCTCCAACATTTCCTTTGGCCTCAGCCCGGCTGCTCGCCACGTATTGAACTCCGTCTTTCTGAGCGAGTGCACCAAGGTCGGACTCAGCTCGGCCATTGTTCACGCGGCCCGAATCATGCCCTTGAGTCAAATTCCGGCAGAGCAACTTCAAGCATCGCTCGACCTAATTTACGACCGCCGAACCTACGACGAGACTGGCAACACTAGCTACGACCCGCTAACCCATTTTCTGGATGTTTTCAGCGGAGTCGACTCAGCAGCTGCACGTGTGACCCGCGCTGAAGAACTTGCAGCCATGCCACTCGACCAGAGGCTTGAGCAGCGAATCATCGATGGCGAGAAAAAGGGTCTCGAGGTAGACCTAAACGAGGCACTGGCCAAGGGCACAACTGCTCTTCAAATCATCAATGACCACCTACTTAAGGGCATGCAGGTGGTTGGCGAGCTATTTGGCAAGGGTGAGATGCAACTGCCCTTCGTGCTGCAATCAGCTGAAGTAATGAAGACCGCAGTTTCGCATCTAGAACCGTTCATCGAGAAATCGAACGATGAGGGCAAGGGCCGAATTCTCCTGGCTACCGTTCGCGGCGACGTTCACGACATCGGCAAAAACCTAGTTGACATCATTCTCAGCAACAACGGTTTCGAAACTGTAAACATCGGCATCAAGCAACCAATCAACGAAATCCTTCGAGCCGCCGAAGAGAATCAAGTTGACGTTATTGGCATGAGTGGGTTGCTGGTGAAGTCCACGCAAATCATGCGCGAAAACCTCGAAGAAATGAACCAACGCGGAGTTTCAAAACGCTGGCCGGTAATTCTCGGTGGTGCGGCACTCACTCGAAGTTTTGTTGAGCAAGACCTTGCCGAAGTATTTGAGGGTGAAGTTCGCTACGCAAGAGACGCATTTGAGGGCCTTCGCCTAATGGACACACTGGTGAAAATCAAGCGTGGGGACACCACGGTAAAACTTCCGGCACTAAAAAAGCGAATCGTTAAGCCGCAGAATCTTCTCGTTCGCACAGTTCCAGATTTGATGCCTAATCGCTCGGACGTTTCTAGCACCAACGAGATTCCTTCTCCTCCTTTTTGGGGCAGCCGAGTCATCAAAGGAATCCCGCTACGGGACTATTCCTCTTTCCTAGACGAGCGCGCGACCTTCATGGGACAGTGGGGGCTGAAGCCGTCCAGAGCCGAAGATGGTGCCAGTTATGAGGAGCTAGTCGAAACTGAGGGTCGTCCGAGGCTCAGGTCTTGGCTCGAAAAGATTCAAACCCAGGGGCTCTTAGAGGCAGCCGTGGTTTACGGATATTTCCCAGCAGTCTCCGACGGAAACGACCTAGTGATTTTGCATCACGGCCCTGAGGGATCAAGTGATGGCGGCTCTGGGGGAGTTCCTGGAACTGAGCGCCTGCGCTTTAGTTTCCCGAGGCAGGCTCGTGACCGCCACCTGTGCCTCAGTGACTTTGTTAGCTCAAAAGAGAGCGGCAAAATCGACGTGGTTCCCTTCCAGCTAGTCACAATGGGAAATCGTGTGTCTGAGGCTGCGAACGAGCTGTACGCCGCAAACGACTATCGCAACTATTTAGAGCTTCACGGTCTTTCCGTGCAGCTTACCGAGGCGCTTGCCGAGTTCTGGCACACCAGAATCCGAGAGGAACTTGGGTTCTCGGCCGAAGATCCAAAAGATATCGAAGGGCACTTCAAACTTGATTTTCGCGGAGCAAGATATTCATTCGGATACCCTGCCTGCCCTGACCTAGAAGATCGCGTCGCACTCATGGAACTTCTGAAACCTGAGAGCATTGGCGTCACTCTTTCCGAAGAGCTGCAACTTCACCCCGAACAGTCCACCGACGCCATGGTTTTGCACCATCCAGAAGCTAAATACTTCTCGGTCTAGTGAAAAGTTAGACTCAGCAAATGAGAGTGCAATCTGCAGATTTAGCCAAACTGGCATCCGAGCGCGCTGTCGCCAAAGAAGTCAGAGTTCTCGACACCCTCACTCGCTACTGGCTCTATCCAGCTCAAAATGCCAGTGCTAAAACGATTGTTTTTATTCACGGATACCGCGGCAACCACCGTGGACTCGAAGCTATAGCGGGAGCCCTTCCAGACCTAAACGTAATCATTCCTGATCTACCGGGGTTTGGTTTGAGCACCGAGTTTTCCTCAGAGCATTCAATCGAGAATTACTCGCTTTGGCTGTCAGGCTTTATTTCTGGACTGAAACTTCCTCAAAAGCCGATATTGCTCGGCCACAGTTTCGGCAGCATAATTTGCGCGGCATTCGCGGCAGACTCAACGGAGATCGAAGGATTAATTTTAGAAAACCCTGTGTCGGCACCAGCGCTCCAGGGTCCGAGTGGGGGGCTAACAAAAATTGCTCAAGCATTCTTTGGGTTGAGCAATAAACTTCCCCTGAAAACCGGCCTGTGGCTCTTGAAGAGCTGGCCCATGGTTCGGGGCATGAGCATAGTAATGACAAAGGGCAAAAACCCAGCACTTCGAAAGTGGGTGCATGCCCAACACGATGCAAACTTCAGTGATTTTGCTTCGCGCCGGGTGGCAATCGAGGGTTACCGCGCCTCGATCTCCCATAACGTCGGCGAATATGCGGCCAAGTTCCGCGTTCCTGTTTTGGCAATTATTGGGTCAAAAGATGACATCACCTCAGTGAAGCAGCAAGAGCAGATGCTCAGCTCAATTTCGACCCCGGCCAGCATGGTCACTTTAGAAACCGGGCATCTAACCCACTACGAAATGCCACTTCAAGTCGCACAAAACATCAGAATTTTTGCGCAAGAGGTGTTGTCATGAAACTTGAGCGCATATTTTTTGACGCCAGATTCATCCGGTGGGATAACCACGATGGCATCAGCCGATTCTCGGCTGGCCTGTTTGCGGCTCTTCACCGACGAACTCCAGTGACCGCCATCATCCATGACACCCGACAACTGCAGCGCCTTCCCAAGGGTTGCGATTATCTCCTGACGAGCGACCCAACCTCCTTGAGAGAGTTATTCATCGCCAGAACATTCAACAAGGCAGGCGCCACGCTGGTGTTTTCTCCCATGCAAACCATGGGTTCCTTCCTTCGCAAATACAAACTCGTGCTAACTCTTCACGACCTCATTTACTATCGCCACCCAGCGCCACCGCCGGGCTTCAACGCAGCCATTCGCCTTATTTGGAGGCTCTACCACTTGGTTTATTGGCCCCAGCGACTCCTGCTCAACAGGGCGGATGCGGTTGCCACGGCTTCGCTTACATCAAAACGATTAATTGAGGAATACAAACTAACGAAGCGCCCGGTGTCCGTCATCTACAACGCAGCCGGCAGCCTCAACGGTGATTACCAGCATGCCCAACCCAAGCACCGCCCAAGAGAGGCCCAAAATTTGGTCTACATGGGTAGTTTTATGGATTACAAAAACGTTGAGGTTTTGATTGCTGGCATGAAGCACCTACCGGACTACCAACTACAACTTCTAAGCCGGATTACACAGGAACGCCGAGCGCAACTCGAAGCCTTGGTTGACCCGGCCGGGGGAGCGGTGGTTTTTCACAACGGGGTTAGCGAAAACGAGTATCACAATCAGCTTGATAAAGCAGTTGCGCTGGTCACCGGCTCGCAAGATGAAGGCTTTGGGATTCCCCTAGTGGAATCTATGTCACGAGGGGTTCCAGTTGTGGTTTCAGACATCGAAATATTTAGAGAGATTGGCGGGCCAGCAGCCATCTTCTTCAATCAAAATGATGCTGAAGCTTTTGCCAACGCTGTCAAGTCACTAGAAACGAACCCAAGTTGGATGGACCATTCGAGGTTGTCTGCTAGACAGGCCGAAAAATTCAACTGGGATAGATCTGCAGCTGAACTTATAGAACTAATGGGACGACTCTAAAGCCTTGTTCTAGTCGCGAAGTTCTGGGTGAAGAGTTCTCGGCTCATACTTGGCAACTCGCCAACCAGAAGCATCGTGTTCAAAAATGCTCATCGAAGCATTGCCCAGACGCTCGCCCTCCCTAGGAAATTCTCCTTGGCTGACCAGCCCTAGCAACTTTCGAATGAGAGCCCCGTGTGAAACGGCAAGGATTCGCTGCCCAGAATAATTTTCAACAAATGATTCAAGAAGTCTCCAAGATCGCGCTTCTAGTTCGACCAAAGTTTCTCCGCCCGGAACACTATTGGTGTCGGCGTATTTTGCGCGCCACTCATCGTGGCCTAACCCCTCGGCCTCACCGAACGAACGCTCTAACAGCAGTGGCTCGACCCGGAAATCCGAAAACCCATGTGCGTCAGCCACGATTTTCGCGGTGTCCCTAGCACGAGATAGGGGAGACGTGAGGATTAAGTCCCAGTCGGCGGCGCTGATCATCTCTGCGGCAAGGCGAGCCTGTCCGATTCCTGTTTCGTTCAAGGGGATGTCGGTCACTCCCTGGAGTCTGAAATCAATATTCCAGTCGGTTTGCCCATGGCGCAGAAGCCCAATCACAGTCTTAGTCAATTAATAACCTTTCTAGAACTAGAGAGGTTGAGGCCTCAATTTTTGCGACGGCTAGCTCGTCGGCTTTGGTTTCGCCAATATTTACAATGACAATCGGTTTTCCGGCCCGCGCTGCGCGGCGAGCAAATCTTAAACCCGAGTTGACGGTGAGAGAAGTGCCCGCCACCAGCAGCGCGTCGGCGGCGTCAAGGCGGGCCATGGCAAATTCCACTAGTGATGAGGCGACCGATTCACCAAAGAACACCACGTCTGGCTTGAGGATGCCTCCGCAGTTCTCGCAGGATGGAACTTGGAAGCCCTCATAAACTTCAACTTCGGCATCGCCATCTGGGCTGAATTCGAAAGTGACGGATCGATCTACTTCAGGGTTCAGTGAGGCTAGGTTCGCGTCCAGATCTGCTCGATCGATTACTAGCCCACAGGTCATACACCTGACCCGATCAAGGCGCCCATGTAGATCGATTACGGCCTTCGATCCAGCCGCCTGGTGCAGAGTGTCGACATTTTGGGTAATCACCTGAGAAATTCGCCCTAGGCTTTCGGCTTGAGCCAAAGCAAAGTGGCCAGCGTTTGGCTTGGCTTGATTTATTCGACTCCAACCAACGAAGCTCCTGGCCCAATAGCGCGTTCTAGCCTCTGGAGAACCCATGAAAACGTCAAAAGTCATTGGGTGGCGCGCCACTCTTCCGGCACCTCGATAGTCCGGAATTCCGGAGTCGGTGCTTAGGCCTGCTCCCGACAGGACGAGGGTGTTTTTGCCAGCCAGTTTTTCGCGCGCAAAATCAACGCTGTATAAAGCGGCTGCACTTAGCGAATCTCTCTCTGACATCTCTCTAAGTCTAACTTTGGCTTGAAACTCGGCACCGCCATGGAACAATTAGCATTGACCTCAGGAGGCCTAATTGATCAAGTACCTTGGGTCTAAGCGCACTCTAATTCCAACCCTCACCACCCTTGCCAAAGCGTCGGGGGCTGTTACTGCTCTGGATTTATTCACCGGAACAACTCGCGTGGCAAGGGCTTTCAAATCACTTGGGATCAATGTAATCGCTGCTGACATTGCCTCTTATTCAGAGATTTTTGCAAAAACCTGGATTGAGTTGGATTCAGGCGACATCGATGAAGGGGATTTAACCGAGGCGCTCTTAGAGCTTTCCGCGTTGCCAGGGGAGCCGGGTTATTTCACGAAAACATTCTGCATCGATGCAAGGTTTTTTCAGCCCGAAAATGGCGCCCGCGTAGATTCGATGCGCGCAAAAATCGAAACCGACTACAGAGAAACCAATCTCTACTTCCCACTACTGACCGCACTCATCCTTGCAGCTGACCGAGTGGACAGCACCACTGGACTACAGATGGCTTTTTTAAAAACCTGGGCGAGGCGAAGTTTTAATAACTTAGAGATGAGAGACCCCGGTTTGATGGCGGGGCCAGGGCTAGCTGTTCGAGGCGATGCACTAGAACTGGCGCATTTGCTGCCGGAGGTGGAGCTTGCCTACCTAGACCCTCCTTACAACCAGCACCGTTACTTCAGTAACTATCACATTTGGGAGTCTTTGGTGCGTTGGGATAAACCTGAGACCTATGGAATTGCCAACAAGAGACTCGATGCTCGTTCGGTTGAAAACAAGAGCCCGTTCAATTCAAAAAAGACCATGCCCGCCGCAATCGAAAAACTCATTTCCGATGTCAATGCTCAAACCATGGTGCTCAGCTACAACAACGAATCCTGGTTGTCCAAGGATGACCTGATCGCCATGTGCGAGACGCGAGGCCATGTTGAGGTGGTCGACGTAGATTTCAAGAGGTACGTGGGGTCTCAGATTGGTGTCTACAACAAGAAGGGGCTGCGAGTTGGAACCCCCGGCGCTCGACGCAACGTTGAGCATATTGTGATTGCCGGCGACAAAGAATTAGTAAAAAAGATGGCCGCTTCGGTCCAAGAATAAAAAATGCCCCAGCCGTGGAGGGCTGGGGCATCGTGTCCGAAAGGGGACTTGAACCCCTACCCTCGTAAGAGGACTAACACCTCAAGCTAGCGCGTCTGCCATTCCGCCACCCGGACAGGTGATGTTCAAAAAACTTTCATTCTTTGCAACAGCCCTCAACATTACCAGATTCATCGGAAGCTGCCGATGGAGTTGAGACTTTTTTGTTTTCGGATTTCGAGGTAGTTTAGGTTCATGGCTCAAGACCCGCGAATCGCATTACAACAGTTCATTGCTTCACTAGAGAGGCATTTTGAAGCTGTGTCATCTAGGCGAGGCGCCGATGACCCTGCGGTTGAGCAGGCGTACTTCCAAGTCGAAGACTCTTTTTTGAACTACGAAGAAGCTCTTGGCGAAACATACGAGGAATATTTGCCAATCGGCCTTCCTGAAGAAGAAGAAGATTGAATCCATTTGATGCCCTGATTCTGGGTATCGTCCAGGGGCTAACTGAATTTCTCCCGATATCCTCCAGCGCACACGTTCAAATCGCTCAGCAACTTCTGGGGCTCGGTTCGATGCCTAAACCCCAGCTAACTGCGTTTATCGCCACTATCCAACTCGGTACTGAACTGGCTGTCGTAATTTATTTCTGGCGCGACATCGTTCGAATTGCGTCCGCCTGGCTCAAATCCCTGGGAAAAAAGCCTTCAGCAATCAGCCAAGATGCCAAAATGGGCTGGCTCATCATTGCCGGCAGCATGCCCGTTGTTGTTATTGGGCTGGTGTTCAAGAACGCAATTGAAAACCAGCTTCGAAACCTCTGGATTATCGGGGTCACTCTAATCGTCT
>Ga0208916_10000922_pt1 | contig 13024 bp, 16 predicted proteins | sample DEB19_08_DNA_5_FD_184523 | JGI IMG/M metagenome (GOLD analysis project Ga0208916, IMG submission 184523) | Aqueous microbial communities from the Delaware River and Bay under freshwater to marine salinity gradient to study organic matter... | ecosystem: Environmental > Aquatic > Marine >... | reverse complement strand
CGCTGAAGGTCTTTCAACATATGCTAACGGTAATTCATGTCACTCTGAAGGACAGAATACTGTTGCTGATGGTGGTGGTACACATGCTGAAGGTATTCAAACAAGAGCTACTTATTATGCTAGTCACGCTGAAGGTCAAAATACTATAGCTAGTGGTTTTTCAGCACACGCTGAAGGTTATTATACAATAGCTGGTGGTGATTATTCACACGCTGAAGGTTATAATACAAGAGCTAATAAAACTTCAACACATGCCGAAGGTTATGGAACACAAGCCATTGGTTCTGGTACTCACTCTGAAGGTTATGGTTCAATGGCTATTGGTGATTACTCACATGCACAAGGTACTACTACTAAAGCTGGTATTTTTATTTTGGGTATTGATTCTACACTTGGTAATGCTATTTATATTTCTGATGATGTTGACTACTCTACTACATTCCCACCATATGGTGGTACTGCTATAATTGATGGTAGGTTGTATAATTATTCTGCATCTTCATTTAGTTCACCAAACTTTATAGTATATTTAAACAATACTGTTTTAGTTTCACCATCATGGATTTCAGAAAGGGATAATTTAATACCATATGATTGGGCTAATGTTGGTATATTTGGTTCAAGTTCACACGCTGAAGGTGATTATACAATTTCAATTGGTGAAGCCAGTCATGCTGAAGGTACTGGAACAATAGCTGGTGGTAATTATTCACATGCCGAAGGTTATATATCACAAGCCAGTGGTCTTTATTCACATGCTGAAGGTTCTCAAACACTTGCTGGTGGTGATGCCAGTCATGCTGAAGGTAACGGAACAATAGCTAATGGACTTGCAGCACATGCTGAAGGTAACTATACAAAAGCTTATGGTGCTGCAAGTCACGCTGGTGGTGTTCTATCTATTGCAAATGGTTATATGTCTTTTGTACATGGTAATAAATCAGAAGCTAATGGTACTACTACTGTTGTTTTGGGTGATAACATAACTGGTAATACTGCTAATACAATTTATGTTTCAGATTTAGTAATCAAAAAAGCGGCAGCGGTTCCTACAAGTTCAGCTGATGCTATTGGTGAAATCGGTTCTGTAACATGGGATGCTACTAACTTCTACTGGAAAACAGCTGGTGGTTGGTTAAAAGTATCTGGTTCAACTTTCTAAACCAAAACTTTATATAAATAAAAAAGGTGTGATTATGTCACACCTTTTTTGTTTTATAAACTATCCATTCTTACTTGTCGAACAATCTCACCTAACCTACAATCACCTTGTCCAATTATTTGAGTACATAGACATCTTCTAAGAAATGGAATTGTAGGTTGTTTATTTTGACCCACTAGCATCGTAAGCTTTCCAGTTGGAATTCCATTCTTCATTAATTTGTCCAACATAGCAATACCAGTTGGTAAATAAGTATTTTCCATTATGCTGTTTTTTTGATTTCGGTTACTATTCCTTTAACTGCGAAGCTTTTAATCTTTTGCCATTTTGTAATATCATTTGACATTACTGGTTTACCACCTTCTGGATTTATCGCAATCGTTATGTGTGGTATTGCATTGGCCGATGGATAACCTTCTACCTTAACAGCCATGGCCATATCACTAAGTCCTATCGCTTCAACATATAGTGTTACTTCTTTACCCAAGTCTTCCTTGTTTGGAACACCTTTACCAAAAACGATTGTCATGTGGTGTGCGAATACTTTCCAACCTTCTGGGATATATTCACCAACTCTAGATAATAAGGCACTTTTAGAACCATTATCCAAAACAACAGCAGAATACAATACATTTGATTCTTTGTACATATCTTTTGACTCTAAAACACTTTTAAGTGTTAATGAACCTTGACCTTTGTGACTTGCTATCATTTTTTCTATTTTATCTAATGGAACTCCGTGTGTGTTTCTTTCAGCTAAACCTTTGGCATCTAACCCACCAGTACCAACATCAACAAACTTGATATTTCTATCAGCCAATCCCATTTCCAACGCAGCTTTAACCAACGCTTTGGATTCGTTTTGTTTGATATTTGTGTTATCTAAGATAACTGGCGATATACCTTCTCTGATTGATTTGATTGCGTTTTTAAGGTTCATTGAGTGAGCTCTCGATAATGGTGTGAAATCTTTCGATTCTTTCATCATTTCGAAAAAAGCATCATAGTCACCATTAGCTTCAATAACATCGTCAGTTGAATGGATTCTTCATTCAGCTACTAGTTCTTTTGCTTCTGTTGATTTACCAGAACCTGGAATTCCACGCATAACAATAAGTTCTTGCGTTGGTCGTGAAACCAATACACCTAATGCGTTTTTTTCGATACCTTCTCTAAGTATTTGTTTTATGTTCTCTTTCATTTGACAAAGGTACAAAATTAATTTCTATTTACCAAATAATTTAAGAATAATATGTTTGGTAAACATCGTTGGTTAATCCGAAGTCAATAAGTACAATATCATCTTGACCGTTTCTTTGTACAAGACCATAACTATTAAGTCTACCAAAGTCACCAGCTGGTGCATCAATATTCTCCATGAATTCAGCAATAGAAGCAATAAACTCATTTTCATCAAGTCTATCTTTTACCTCTGGGTTCATATGGAAGATTGGTCTTTTACCACGGTTAACTTCATTAAAATTTCTTAGATACGCATTCAATTCATCAATAGTACAACCATTAATTCTAAGAAAGTCTTTTTTACTAACTTTTCTAGCCAATTCCATTTCAACCCATAAATCATCTGGATGATACATAAAGGTATGTGCTAGGATTGAACCAAAATAAGAATCTTGACCCCATTGGATTTCAACTTCATTTTGTGCAATTCCTTTTTGATTTTTAGCTAACTTTAGAACCTTGGTATCATCAATCATATAAACGATTCTAGCTGAACCAGATGAAATTCTTTTAAGATTTTCTTCACAGTATTTAACTCTTTCAGTAAATTTTGTAAGTGTTTTGAAATGGTCCATATCAAAGGATGTTGGGTATTCCTCATCGACCATCATATTTTCTAATAAATCAAAAGCCATTGATTCATTTAATTTTTGTTTGATAAATTCTTTCATATTATTCTTTAGTTATAAATATTTAGGTTTTATCAAAAGTGCGGAGAGAATGGGGTTCGAACCCATGCGGCCCTTACGAACCCTACTTGTTTAGCAAACAAGCCCCTTAACCACTTGGGTACCTCTCCATTTGTGACTCTACATGGACTCGAACCATGATTCTAGCTTTAGAAGAGCTATGTCCTATCCATTGAACGATAGAGCCAATATTTAGTGACCACGATAGGATTCGAACCTATACTCTCACGGGTCGTAACCGTGGGCTTTATCCAGTTAAGCTACGTGGCCATTATTGCGACACTTTTGTCGTGATTATGTCGTGATAATTGTCTCAATTTTATCTTTTTTCTTCTTTCACGACATTTACCCGCCATTTTGGCGTGAATTTAGTAGGGATAACAGGACTCGAACCTGTGTCTATGCCTTATGAGAGCACCGTAAGAAACCAACTCTACCATATCCCCAATTGTTTATTCTTTTCAATCGCTTTTTTAATCCTTGCAATTTCTTCTGGACTTGGATTTCGATTTACGGTATAAGATACACCCATTTTATCCATGTAATCATAAAGACGCTGCATATCAGCATTAGTTGTTTTCATTTTATTTATTTTTGCGGACAAGGTAGGACTCGAACCCACAACCCTGTGGCTAACAACCACTCGCTCTATCCAATTAATAGCTACTTATCCAATTTTGAGGGCTGGGAGAATATTGAAATCTCGACCCGCTGCCTAACAAACAGCCGCTCTGCCTCTGAGCTACCAACCCTTATTTTGCTCCCCAGCTAGGACTCGAACCTAGGACCCTCGCATTAACAGTGCGATGCTCTAACCAACTGAGCTACTGAGGAATTTATTTAGCTCTTCTGGCTGGATTCGAACCAGCAACCCTCACCTTAACAGGGTGTCGCTCTAACCATTGGAGCTACAGAAGAATTTATTACCAGCCAAATCTATATTCTAATCACAACATTTGGCTGATGTTGTGGTCCAGCTAGGACTCGAACCTAGGACCTTCACATTATGAGTGTGCCGCTCTAACCAACTGAGCTACAAGACCATTATTTATGTTTTTCAACAAGATACTTAATGTAATCGTCATAATTTTCATCGTATTCATCTTCGTATATTTCATCATCTTCTTTTGGTTGAAAATCTTCATCTGACATTTTATCCAAACCTTCAAAAGCGATTTTAAATATTTCTTCTTCTTTACCCTTTAATTGTGGGTTTGGTAACAAGATGAACAATCCTACGATTGCTTTAACTAATTCAATTTCATTTTCACTATATTGTCTTTTCATAGTAGGCATGCTGGGACTCGAACCCAAAATACAAAAGTATCAGTCTTGCGTGATAACCATTTCACCACACGCCTATGTTGGAAGTCTATGACTTCCATTGTGTTTTTCTAGTGTGTTTCCACGTTCTAAATTCTCTCCATTTGTGGTTTTCAATGTTTCCATGATTCCACGTCCACCCTTCTTCATAATACGGTGGATACAACTCCAATAAGAGAATTCTTCTGTAATCTTTTGAGCAAGTTGCTTTTTTAAACTTTGCTCTGCTTACGTTTACACTCATAACTTTTAAGTCTATTGTTTAGTAGACCTCAAAGCATATCAAATTCTTTTTTCATTTTAAACTAATTTTAAAAATTTCATTCTCACCTAACTTGAGATATTCATACTTCCTATTGAATGTTTCGTTATTCACAACGATAATTAATTCGTAAGGACCACCAACCTCTAAGTCACTAAACTCAAAATAACCTTTCTTATCAGTTACACTATAGTATCTATAGTTTGTTGGTTTGTGGATTAAAATCAGCTCAAGATTCTTGGCTGGTAATCCGTTTATTTCTATTTTACTACTAAATCTTGCTGAAGTTTCTTGTGCTACTGCCAGACATGTAAATAATAAAAAGAAACATATCAATTTTCTCATATCAAATATTTTAGCACGCTCACTAGGACTCGAACCTAGAACAACGGTTTTGGAGACCGTGATGATACCATTTCACCATGAACGTATATAATTTGTTTCGAAGGGATTCGAACCCTTACACTCTCCTTGAGTTACCGTTTTCTCTACAGCAGTCAGTACCCAGTTTACTCTTTTGACTCACATAACAAATTTGGGTGAAAGACGGGGCTCGAACCCGCAAGGACATTCCTGTCATCTGGCTCACAACCAGACTCGCTACCATTACGTACTACAGTCACCATGTATTTGGGTGGTATATCGGGTTCGAACCGATGACCCTCGGCACCACAAGCCGATGCTCTAACCAACTGAGCTAATACCACCATTTTTGAAGAGAGTGTGGGATTCGAACCCACAACCCAGATTTCTCCGAGTTACCTGTTTTCAAGACAGGCTCTTCATCCAACCAGATACTCTCCATTTATTTTTTTAATAATAATTTTTTAGACCTATAGGTTGGTGTTTGACTATGACAATTTGGACAAAGTAATTCTAAATTACTTAATAAATTGTTAGAATTATTCCCATCTATATGATTTAATTCTAACGATATTGGTTTTCCATTGTATTGGTTAACACCACATTCCACACATTTATACTCAAAATAACCTTCAGAAACTAAACGTTTACTTAATTTAGAAGTAGGATATTGTGGATGTTTCCCATTTAATATATCTTCAATTAAATATTTTTTAAGACCTTGATTTGTTGGTTTATATAAACCATATTCAATCGCTATTCTCTTAAAACTTCTCCAACTTATATTCAAATAAATCGATGCTTCACCCATTGATTTGGTATTTGATATTGCTTCAATTATTTTTTCTTTTTCTATTTCAATTTTCATTATTCTTCTTTTTTAATCTCTACAAAGACTACTGTAAACCCACCTTCTTTTTGGAATCTTAATTCTCCATGATATCCGCTGGCATCTGCTATCTTTCTATACTTGTCAACTATTAGGTCGAAATCTTTCATCAAATTAACAGTTTTTTCTTTTCCTAAGTTTCTTACTAATTCACCCATAGCTGTAAAATAAAAAACCCGACTTAGCTTTTGACTAGTCGGGTTTGTTCGTTATATGTGATTACGGTTATACTTCCGTACCACCTTCACAATTAAACATACCCGACACTTGGTGACTATTGCGTCTCCAATTCGAAATCGATATCATATGTATGTTAATTGTTCTCATTTTGTTTGTTTTTTTTTTGTTTATTTTCTTTTTACTGTTGTTCTTTTTACTTGAACTGTTTTTCTACTATTTGTGTTACCTTTTCTTGTTTCGATAACTCTAGTGTGTGCTACTCTCTTATGTGTTGCCATATCCTATTTGATTATAAATATGTTGTTATCTTTAAAAGTTATACAAAGGTACTACATTTATTTTGATTTGTCAAGCTTTTTTTTAATTATTTTTAAAATATTTTCTAATTACTTGATTATTAGTTATCTACAATTTACACCTCTAAGACCAAATTGAGTGCTTCCTAATGGTGAATATGTCTTTAGTTGAATTGGATTCTTAACATCAGCCTCAACTGTTGCTATCGATGGTGGTTTAATCGTATAAAATAAATATTCAGTTTGACCACCAGCCCATAATTGTTTTAGTTTATCTAACCCTTCTTTAACTTCTCTTCTATTATCTTTCTGAAACTTAAACGTTTTATCATTTAACATAAAGTCGACCAATTCTTCGTAGCTAGCAAATTTTTTAACATCTTGCTCTACATTAATGAAAGCTTTTGAATTTTTATTGGCAACGTACAACTCACTTAGGTTAGCAATGTATAATGGAGTATAGTTCCATTGTTTAGCGTAAAGATTTTTATCAGCATAGTATCTTGTATCAAAAATAACATTACCGTCTTTGATAAGCTCTAATCTATCTGGAATAGAACCAGGAGTCATCTCAAATGAACCGTTTCCAGTTACTGTAACATTATTACTAATAAAATCATTAGCCTGTGTTGCTATTCTACCTCTATTTTTGATTGAACCCAACGCACAAGGTGTTGTTCCAGCATCAAACACTTCTACAGTTACATATTGGTGTTCAGTATATTTTGAATCGTCTCTATTACCTTCATCCCATTCTGGACCACCAACAACAGCATCAACCTTAATTTCAATATTATCCAATGGAACATGTGAAGCTATTAATTCTTTTAATACGTCAGCACGTTTTTTTGCTAATTCTCCTTCTCCAAACCCTTCTTGATTCGGAACCTTAGATTCTGAAGCTGTAATATAGATTACATAGTTATTATCTGGGTTGCTAGTTACATAGTTTTTAATCTTTCCGATATTTTCTTTTTGGTAATTGCTTTTTAAGTGAAACTTACCACTCTCAAAAGAGTTGGTAAAGTTTACGGTTAAAAGAGAATTGGATTTGGTAGTTGAACCTATGTTGAATGGATTTGCAGCTTTGGCCGCTGGTTTAGGGGCTGGAGCCTGTTGTGTTGTTTGAGCGGATTGATTTGGTTCTGTTTGTTGAGCGTTGGCACCGATTCCACCACCAATAGAAGCTAAACCAGCAGCTAAATTGGTTTTCCAATCTTCTTCTAGTTCAGATGTGTTTTCGTTTACTATACCTTTTGATTTCAAATATCTTTGTTCGGATAATAAGTTTACCTTGTTGATATTTAATTTCTTATCAAATCTTCTCATATTCTTTTTAATATAAATATCAATTTTATATTAAAAATTATATTTTTCTACTGTTACATATACTTGGTCAGTTGTTGCAACTAGTATTCTTCGTTTTAACCAATCATCTAAATTATTCAACCCTTTGAATTGTTGGCCCCAGATATAATCAACACCTAGAGTCTTAGGTATGTCTTTTAATTTGTTTCCCCAACCCATTCCTCTAATTGATTCATCTATTGCTAACAATACACCTTCAACACCTACTAGATTTTCAAATTGTGGGTCATTGGTAAATTCAGTTACTTGATGGTTTCCTAATATGTATACACCTATGATTTTGTCTTCATAATCTATCATAAATGATTGTTCCCAATCACTTACATTTAACATGTAAGCATAAAAATCTTCTTCAGCCATCAAATGACTAAAAAATGGGTATGAAAACGATAAAGCTTCTTTGATTATTTCCTGTGGTATTCCTTGTCTAATGTTCATTTACTATTATTTCAAAAAATTGATAATCTCTCGGCATCCAAATATGATTTAGTTGTTCAACATCATATTTAATTATACCTAACCATGGGTCAAGTATGTCGAATACATCACCGCTATAACCGTTGGCTATAATCCAGTGAGGCATCCCTTGTGTTATTGTTCTAATTATTGGTATGTTACCAGAATCAATAACTCTTTTCAACAAATCAAATGGTCTTTTAGAATGGATATATTCTACATACTCCATTTTCAAGGCTTTCATACCTTTTTCCATTCTATCTGGTGGTGTTCCAACAATCCAATCAGTTCCACATGCTTCTGCAATACCTTCTACGGTATCAGAAATCTCAACATCAAATGGTAAATCATTTGGGTGATTTAACATATAGTTTAAAGCCATGTATAAACATGTTGGTCCACAAGTATTTCCTGTTGGTTGTGGGTAATGATTAATCGTAATCTTCATCTTCGTAGTTATCGTTATAATATCCTTCGTCCTCGTCTTCTTCATCATCATCATATTCGTCTTCTTCTCCGATAACTTCACCCAAATAGTCTTCAGTAATAAAAAATCCAAATTCACTATCGAATAGTTTTTTGAATGTTTTTACTTCTTCTGCTGTTATTTCAGTAAAATCAACTCTAGATAAAAGGTCTTCACCACTGGTAAAGTTTAATTCCGAACCATCACTAAATTCATAGGTAAACGGCCATGTGATGCTAGAAGCTAATTGTTCGTAATTTAATACTTCTCTGTCATTCATGATTATGAAACCGTTAAGTTCGATATCATCAGACCAATCGTTAAATGTTGCTAAAAATTTTGCCATAGTTAATATTTTTAGATAAATATAGCTATGGCAATATAAAAATAAAGTTTATTTCTTTAATAATTGTTTAAAGTTGTCAGTTTCCATTTGTTGAATCTTCTGTCCCAACTCTGGTCCAGGTTTTAAATCTGTATTCATCATGACTTCTGGCCCACTAACTGTTAATTGAAACTTTAAGAACGCATCTAATAATTTAGAATCAATTCCACGCAATTTACCAAAAGTTTTAATCTGTTCTGGAGTTACGCCAGCATGTTTTTCAGCTTTTTTAAGTGTTACAGCAGTATCTACCGATAATTGTAACAAAGCAATTAAAAATGTTATCGCTTTTACTTCTTCTGCTGAGTATTTCAAAACATTTAGTTGTTTTCTCAAAGAATCTAAATTGTTTCTTTTCAAAATTGTAGCAATTACAATTATTGGGTCGCTATTTTCAACAAAATCCTTATCAACAGCCAATCCATTGAATATCCAGTCAAATAATTTGTAACCATCAATCATTTGTAAGAATTTCTTAACTGATTTTGCCGAAGCAATACCTTTAAGAAACTCATCACGAATTCTTTCACCAGAGATACCCTCAAGGCTAGCATCTTTAACCAATGCAGCGTGTGTATCTGGGTCTAAGTCACTTCCGAACCTTCCAGCAAATCTAATTGCTCTAAGGATACGTAAACGGTCTTCACCAAATCTATCTTCGGCAGCACCTACAGTTCTTACTATACCTTTTTTAAGGTCATCTACCCCACCAACCAAATCCACAATTTCATGTGTGTCAATATCGTAGAACAAAGCGTTTATTGTAAGGTCACGTCTTTTAACATCACCAGCTATATCAGTAAAGCTAACAGCATCTGGTCGTCTACCACCAGACAAGTCTTCACGGAATGTTGCCACTTCGTATTCGCCTTGGTCAGTAAACACATTGATAACTCCAAATGATTTACCAGTAGGTAAAGTCTTTAGTCCAGCATGTTTCATCATTTCTTCTACTTTGTCTGGAACAGCATCGGTTGCTAAGTCGTAATCTTTAGGTGTTTTACCTAACAAAGCATCACGTACAGCACCACCAACAACATACAACTTGAAACCATTCGTTTTAAAAACGTCTTTGATTCCTTGTATATCTTCTGGGATTGGAATATCGAACTTGATTCGTTGTTCCATTATCTGTCCTTCTCTTAGTATTTGTCTAATCTCATTTTTCATAATGCAAAGGTAATGAATTTATTTTTAATGTGCAAATTATTTACTTCTTTTTAATCTTTCAAATAATTGTCCTTGGTGAATAAGGTTTAAAAGTGTTTCTAAGTCAACGTTTCCTCTTTTACCATCCATAGTTACGTTATATTCTCCTGGGATTTCAGTACCAAAGTTTATCTTGTTAACTTTAAGCGTTCTACCTTTATCGGTTTTATATTCCGTATCCATTTCTATTTTATGTTTACCCAATGCCTGTTTAGCGTTGTTGAACCTTGAAACGTTTTCATCACCAATTTGGTCAAAGTCATAACCAATCTCTGTTAAGTGTCTGAAGATTGATTCAACATCATCTTCATCAGCATAATCAAAAGCATCACCATCAAATAAACGTAAAACTTCATCGTCATCAATCTTATCTGGGTCTTTTTCATAGATAAAACCTAAATAAACTGAATGGGAATCAGAACCATATCTTAGTGTACTCAATGCATTTTCTAATACTGATGGGGTTGTATCGCTATTCAAAGCTTCTTCAAATGTTTCACTATAACCACCATTAGCTATGTCTTCAGCACTATTTATTAGTATAAAATCCCAGAAGTTATCATAAGCTCCTTGTAAAAACTCAGCAGCTTCATTATCATCTAATACATGGTCAAAAAAGTAAGAGGCTTCAATTGCTCTATCGTTTTCATCCATAAGCTGGTTGCTTTCAAAGTGTAATTGATATTTCTTGTTGTCATATTTATTAACCATAACATACAATCGGCCATCACTATTGTAATGGTCAAACATATTATTGGCTTGGTCAGCAGCTGTACACCATTGAGTTCCTTTTCCGATAAGACATGAAGCTCTTTCAGTTTTAGGAATCATTATTAACCAATTACCATTCTCAAAAACCTTATCAATTTCATTTTGTTTTATTTGACGTATCTCGTCTTTTTTACTAGTAGCCATAGTTTCATCGCCACCTTCAAATTCTTTAACGACATCATATAAATCATTTAGATTTTTGAATCTGTTGATATCTCTTGATTCACTAGGAATTCTGTTGATGAATTTATCAAAAAGTCTTAAGTATTCTTTAGCTTTATAGAAATCTTCTTCTTTTAATTGATTTGTTTGCACCAAGTTATATAGCCAAGTGAAATAACCCTTATTAAAGTTATCACCTTTTCTAGGGTATATATCGTTTAGTTTTTGGAACAATGATTCGTCACCTTTAAGTATTGGAAATTTTTCTACATTTGAGTAAAACTTGGTCCACGCATCTTTAACTGTAATCTCATTGATTAGACCTTCTCTAAGTATTTGTTTGATTGTTAAGTTCATTGATTGTTAATTTATTATAAATATCTATTAAACGAAAAGAAGGCCATTACGGCCCTCTTTTTATTCTTTTACCAACTCCACTTCTTTAAGGTGTTCTTTGATTTTCTCAATCAATGCTTTATTATCAACAGCGTTGATTTCCGTTTCAATCATCGCAACCAACTCTCTCATTTTTTTAAAGTATGGGATTGATTTTGTTTTCACGTATTTTGGGAAAAGATAATCTTGTAAATCCCATTTCATCGCACTCGTAAGTGAGCGAGTCATAAGTTCTACGTGGTTACCGTTTATCATTAACCTTCCGACAAATTTATAACCATCTTGTTCAAATGGAATAGCTTTTAAGATGGTTTTATCGTTTACAACAAATAAGTGTTGAGCTGATTTTGAAATATAATTTTTTGAATCCTGTAATTTTTGTTCTTGTGTTTTCATTTTGTTTTTTTTAAGTTTATTTTTATGTTTTTGTCCAAGTACATAGACACGATGTCTATGTTTATGTCTATGTTGGACATGTTGTCCAAGTATTAAATAAACTTAAGGCGGTGCTCTGAGAATCTACATCATGATTTCTTTGTTTTAGTTATTGTTATCAGAGGTGCGGGAAGGATTCGAACCTACATACCCATTCTTGCGGAATGGTACCTACCATTTGGTTACCCCACCTTGTATCAAGGATAAATCCTTGCTATCTTATCTATAATTTGTAATTTACCTTTGAACTTCAACGAACCTTTGGTGTGTGGATTGTCTGGTGTTTCTTTTGTTGAAAAGCTTATGCCAGTTTCCATATCAACGTGGTCTACATAATGGGTTTCACCCTTGGCTTTGATTACCCACATTGGAATTGTAGGGTCTTGCAAGTGCATCTTATTAAAATGTAAAATGATTTCGGTTCTTTTATCGATATTAAGCATATTCTAACTCCTTTCCTAATAATGGACATGAACTGGTCAATTTACGAGCAGCATCAGTTGCTTCAAAAGCGATGGCTGTAATTTGATTGTTAATATCTGGTTCACGGAATACTGTGTGCTTGATACCTAGCAAAATAGCTTTGGATGCTAATTTGATTAATTCTTGCTCATTGGCAACAGTAAGAAATGCTAAATAGTTTGATTTTGTTTGCCATTCTTTTGCTTCAACAGCGTGTTCGTGTTGGAAGTCTATGGCAGCATGTCCAGATTGGACTGCTTGGTAAGCGATTGGTAAGTCACGTCTTGTGACAACTCTTAATTTTTGATTGTTAATCTAATTCATCTTGTTTGTTTTTATATAAATATATTAATGTTTATTAAAAAGTAAATCTTTTTGTAGTTCTAGTCGGACTCGAACCGACATTTCTCCGTTTTAGAGGCGGGCGTATTCACGTTAATACTATAGAACCTTATTGTTATACAAAGGTATGACAATTTTTTTACATATGCAAATTTTTTCTAACTTT
>Ga0208916_10000920_pt1 | contig 13038 bp, 14 predicted proteins | sample DEB19_08_DNA_5_FD_184523 | JGI IMG/M metagenome (GOLD analysis project Ga0208916, IMG submission 184523) | Aqueous microbial communities from the Delaware River and Bay under freshwater to marine salinity gradient to study organic matter... | ecosystem: Environmental > Aquatic > Marine >... | reverse complement strand
GTGTTTGGTATGCAAACACGTTATGATTTAACTAAAGGGTTCCCTGCGATAACTACGAAGAAGTTAGCGTGGAAAGCTGTAGTGTCAGAACTACTTTGGTTCCTCGAAGGGTCCGGCGATGAAGGACGATTACGAGAAATCTTATACGGTGACAGAGAAGCAAGAACTGATCACGGCGTCTTTAAGAAAACAATATGGAGTGATAATGCAAGTGCTCCGTACTGGACACCAAAAGCAGAATTTGACGGCGACTTGGGCAGAGTATACGGAGTACAGTGGAGGCACTGGAGAACATATTCTCATAATGAAGGCGGCGCATATACGGATGAATTCGGCACAAGTTGGCGTAGGCAATCAGGATATGCAGAACGCGAAGTCGATCAATTGATTGAATTAGTAGAAGGTATTAAAAAGGATCCACAAGGTCGTCGACATATCCTTACTGCTTGGAATCCGGGCGAGCTAGATCAAATGGCATTGCCTCCTTGTCATTGCTTTGCACAATTTTATGTTCGCAATGGAAAACTTAGCTGCCAAATGTATCAACGTAGTTCAGACTTCTTCCTCGGTGTGCCGTTTAATATTGCCAGCTATGCGCTATTAACACATATGGTTGCTCAAGTGTGCGGTCTGGGCGTAGGAGACTTTGTACATACGCACGGCGATGCTCATATCTATGATAACCATATCGACCAAGTTAATGAACAGTTGTCACGTACCCCGTACGAATTGCCTGACTTATGGCTTAACCCTGCTATTACTGACATTACAAAATTCACTATGGCGGACATTGCATTGCTAGACTATAAGTCACACGATTCAATTAAAGCACCAATGGCAGTATGACACGAGCTATAATTGCAATAGATGAGACTAACGAAGAACATAGAAATATGTTACAGGAGTTCTGCCTTGATATTGAAAAGAATGAAGCAGATAATCCAACCGAAGTTAATATGAGATTTACCGGCTGGGAAACCAACCCAGCTTGTTTATTTCACGTACTATATAAAGAGCGGAGATTTAGTGCTCCTGGTGGACAATATATTGCTATGATCGAAGGCAATAAAATAATTTCAGGCTGCGGGGTATACTTAGCCGACGGTGTAGCAGTTCTGCTAGCCAGGACTTGGACATTACCAAACTACCGAAGCGAGTTTATACTGCACGAACATTTATTGCCGGCGCTGTTAAATTGGGCAAGAAGTAACAATGCAAAATCAGCAGTAGTTACATTCAATGAATATAATAAAGGACACCTTGTGTGGTGGCGACGACTTGCAAGACAAAAGGACCATCCAATGAGACACTTATATAAGGATGCAATTATCAGCGATGAGCCCGAGCTAATTAAAAATGTTCCGCAATGGACAGTGAAGTTTAATCTAGATTAAACGTTGACAATAAAATTGTCGATAAATAATTAATATGTTCAATGACAATATAATCGATGTAACTGCAACTAATACACATTTCAATGTAATGAAGCTTCGATTCGAACTTGCAGTATTATTACAGAAATTTAATTGGCACGAATCTGCTGGACAATTAAACCTAATGCACACTGGGGAATTTACAGATCCTGCTGATCAAATTTATGACGGCGTTGGCAGCTTAATTAAACCCCGTAGCCTTAATAGAGAATATATAGAAGGTAAGACCCGTGATAAATTTATTCACTTACACGATGCAGTCAAGGGTACTTATTTTGAAACTGTAATTAACCACGTAAGTGGCATTAGTGCAAGACCTATTAGTCGTGTTAGATTAATGATGTTGCGGGCAAAAACTTGTTACAGTTGGCACAGAGACGACGATGCTGTTCGTTATCATATTCCTATTATTACTAATCCCAGATGCTTCATCGTAACAGAACACGGGCTATATACTATGCCAAGGCCTGGTACGTTATATAGTTTAGTCACCACTGCAATGCATACTGCAATGAACGCTAGTTTCGAGGACAGAGTTCACTTACTTTTTGACACACAATGAAATATTTTAAATTTATAGGCAACGTTGACGTTGCTGCCGCATTGGCAGAAATAGAAGCAGCCGACTATTCATTTCGGCCTCATACTATGCGCCCAGAAGAAAGTCCACCGCTCAGAGAAGGTAAGTCTATTCATTTACGTATCCACGATAAAGATACTAAATTAGGTGATATATCAGCTGCACACGGTGCCAAAGAACTAGCTGATAAAATGCTTAATGCAGTCGATTGTCAGAATATGGAAAGATTGCCAGAGACTGCAAAGTTAATTAAATTGGTTGCTAGTATGCTGCCGCCCGGTGTAATTGGAAGAAGTTACGTTGCAAAAATGGTTCCAGGCGGAAAGATTTACCCTCATATTGATCCAGGCAAATACTTCGAACTGCACGACAGATATCATATTGTTATTAAAACTAATATCGGAGTTAGCTTTAGTTGCGGTAACGAAGGCGATATCGAGACTGTCAGATTCGACCAAGGCGAACTGTGGGTATTCAATAACAAAGTCATTCACTGGGCAGCAAATAACGGCGATACAGATCGTATACATATTATAATGGACTACAGAAGTGATACCTTACAATTCAATTAATCAATACTTAGGTGTTAGCGTCGAGCTAACATATGCCGAAGCGATGAAGCTAACATCAGACGAACTCCGTGACTTACTTTTCACTAAAAAAGTGTTAGTCTTCAAAAAATGGAATAAGTTAACTCCTACCCAGCTCGGCGCATTTGCAAATAAATTCGGAACTAGATGGACGTATGAACAGTATAACCATATTAAAGAAGCTGCACGTTACGATACCACTGGAAAAGCATATACTATATATGCAGATACTAGTTATGAAAGACTGTTTGCCGGTATACCGTGGCACGTAGATATTGCCAATGAGCAGGGATTACCCAGGTACCCTGCTAGAATATTGTATTGCGTAGACTTGCCGTCCGACTTTACCGGTCTTACTACCGATATTAGCAACTTGGCTGCTGCATATGATAACCTGCCCGATCATTCAAAAACAGAATTAGAACAGATATATTATGTATACCAGAGTTGGCAAAAACCAGGTACTAACATTAAAGATTTGCCTGCCATCGAAACTCATCCATATACTAAACAAAAATTTATTAGACTAAATGCAGTTAGTACAGAAAATGGATGGATACGGGCTTGGTATAGGTTAAACGATGATGGAACAAAAACTTGGCTAAACAATGAAACATTAAAGAATATTGTAGCAACGTTAAGTAATACGTACCAATATAGCCACAAGTGGGAAATAGGTGACTTAGTTCTATGGGATAATTGGGCCACTATACATCGAAAAGGCCCAGGCAGTGTTAACAAAGATAGTGTTGGTGGCCGTGGCTTCTATAGACTAAGTGTTGATACTGGATTGGACGATATATACTGTAATGATAACATTAACCCAGAATAACCATTTCCATTGGACGTACAACGGCGTGCCGTTTGTAAATCGCAAGTTAGACTCAGATGTATTTGAGATGCACTGGAATAAAATTACCAGGACTCCTATGTCTTTTACTCTAGAGTGTATCGATGTTGCAACTAAAATCAGAGACTGCTACCCGGGTGAAAAATATAGCATATTGTTCAGCGGTGGTGTAGATAGTGAAGTATTATGTCAAAGTTTTTTGCTGGCAAAGATTCCGTTCGTAGTCGATATACTACGATTTAAAGACGGATACAATGACCACGATATCAAATACGCAATCGACTGGTGCGCAAACAATAATGTCACTTATAGAATCCACGAGTTAGATATTATCGAATTTTATAATAGCAAGGAATATATTCCGTTAGGTATCAAATATCAAAGTAGTCAAATTGCACAGATACAACTAATATGGCTAATGAATAGAATAGATGATGCTATTCCTATACTAGGCACCGGGGAAGTATTCTTTGAACAAAAACCAGACTTTAAGGGATTCCTCACAGACGGAGTACATCGCCCGCCAAGATGGTTCTACTATGTTCGGGAAAATAACGATTTAAGTATTCCAAAATATGCATACATTAATCATAGACCAGTCATAAGTGAATACTTTAGTTTTACTCCCGAAATTATGTTAAGCTATGCAATAGACCCGCTGGTAACAAAATTAATCACAAACCAACTTCCGGGAAAACGTAGCGTACAACAAATCAAATTAGATGTATACGGGCAACATTTTCCATTAGAAGCTCGACCTAAGTATCACGGATACGAAACACTGAAGTTGTTAAACTTTCAGGCCAAAAATGAGATGCAGCAAGTTATCCCATTCAACGACAACGTATTTCAAATGTACGTTAAAGATTTTATAGAGTCCTTAAAATGATAGTTAAATTATTAGATGTTAGTTATTTAGAACAAATAAACGAAATGCACAAAGATAAGGATACCTTTGCAGGTGTCGACTTAGATGCAATGCCGTGGTATCGCCCTCACTTAGAAGTTACTAGGAGCCATACTATGGTAAACTACTATTTGATGGAAGAAAATCCACAATTCAAAATGTGGGGTTATGTAGACGAAAATACAGACAGACTATACAGTTGTATGACACAGTACTTTAGCACTGATATTAATATGTGGTATATTCAGAAAGCACTAACACGCAGAACAGAACGGTGTGAGAGCGCAGGCAATATGAATGGTCTAGTCGAGACTATGGAAGCTGCAATAGCATATGCAGAAGACAGACAATCATATCAATATATGATGGCATATCCTATGCGGTATTATCATATACACAAACGTATTTGGCCTAAGTATGTTAAACAACGTCAAGAGAGATATGATAGCGTAGTACTAAACACTATCCCAGCGTGGACTCGGCCGCCGTTCCAGGACCAATGGATGTGGTTAATGAATAGCCAGCCTTGGCCGGCAGAATTAGTAGTTACTATGCAATATCTAAAACCAGAATTTAGAGCAATTCCAGAATAATAATAGACTCGACTAATAAATATAATAAATTATTGGAGACGAGTTATGCGACAATTACGACACGAAGAAAAAATGTTCTGGCCGGTTCACATACTTGCGATTGTAATGTCAATTGCACTGTATAAGTACGGAAACTTAAATTACCTATGGCTATGGCCCGTAGGATGGACGCTGATAAGCGGTGTAGGGAGTGCAATCGGATTGCATCGGATGCTGAGTCATAAGGGACTACCGACTACGAGTAAGTTTACTAAAAAAGTTATAACTATATTAGGGTGCCTAGCAGCACAAGGTAGCCCTATATTCTGGGTGGCCTTGCACCGTGGCTACCATCATAGTCACTCAGATCAGCCACGAGATATTCATAGCCCAGTTGCACATAGCAAGTGGACAGCGTACCTGGGTTGGATGTTTGACTTAAAGCCGGATTCTGTTAATCTAAAATATGCAGTCGATCTATTGCGAGATCCTTTTCAAGTGAGTGTTCACAAGCATTACTACAAGATTGTATGGGGTATTGTCGCAATTGCAATGTTAATCAATTGGCAAATCGCAACTTGTTTGCTTATTCTTCCTATGATCACTGGCATACATCAAGAAGCTAGTATTAATTTGTTTTGCCATATGGATGCGTTTGGGTATCGTAATCACGACATTAATGACCACTCACGTAATGTTCCGTTACTCGGGTACTTTGCGTGGGGACAAGGATGGCACAACAATCATCACAAACACGCTGGCAATTTTAACTTCGGCGAAAAGTGGTGGGAATTTGACCCTTGTATGATATTTTATCCAATCTTAAAGAGAATCTAATGACTGTTGATGTTTTAATATTTACAGAGTTTACTAACAGTTTAGTATATACTCGTATGATCGGTGGCTATCGTATTGCCACAGAATTGCGTAACGCAGGATACAGTGTCCAGACAATTGATTTTATATCAGACTGGACACTGGACGAACTTAAACAGGCTGTTGACAAATTTGTCGGCCCGAATACATTATTTGTTGGATTTAGTTCCACATTGTTTGCTGTTAAGGATGTACCTATCGGGGACTCTACCAGGACATACAATACACGACGTGATTTGCGCTACACCGAAGACTTTCCATTCGACCCAGCCGTAAGCGCAGAGTTAATGAGATACATTAAATCTAAAAACGATAAGACTAAAATTGTATTGGGCGGCGGCAAGAGTCAGTATATGAGCTCCAAACTCGTCGACACATATATACACGGCTTTGCGGATTATGCGGTTGTGCAGTATGCTAACCTATTAGCAGGTAAGACTGCTGACATAGAATTACTGCCGTTAAACGACAGGCAGAATCAAGTAGCTTGGCAAAAAGAAACACCATTTGAGTTTACTAAGTGTCAAACACTATGGCAAGAGAGTGACACCATACTGCCAGGAGAAATCCTTCCTATTGAAATTAGTCGAGGCTGTATCTTCTCTTGCGACTATTGCGGATTCCCGCTTAACGGTAAAAAGAAGTTTGATTACATCAGGGATCCTATTCCATTACGTGAAGAGTTTATACGTAACTATGAGATGTTTGGCACTACTAAGTATGTATTTTGTGACGATACATTTAACGACAGTATCTACAAAGTAGAGAAATTATATAACGAAGTATTTGCCAAGTTGCCATTTAAGATCGAGTTTGTTACTTACTTACGACACGATTTAATTTGGGATAATAGGGCTATGGCTGATTTGCTATTAGACTCAGGACTTAAAACTGCGGTGTTTGGTATCGAGACAATGAATCATACTGCGGCCAAGTCAGTTGGCAAAGGATTCCATCCTGACAAGACTCGCGAATTATTACACTGGTTGCGTGACGACAAGTGGAAAGAAAATGTAATGACTAATAGCGGTTTCGTTATTGGACTGCCGCACGAGACTGAGGCTACTGTAGATGCGTGGATGAAAGAAATACTAGACGAAAAGTTTCCATTGCACGGTATTAATATTGAACCTCTCGGGTTTAATATGAGTCCAAAGAAACTATGGAAAAGTGCATTTGAAACTAATGCTGCGGCACACGGTTATACAATGTCAGCTAATAAGTTTAATAATTCATTCTTCAGATGGACCGATTGGAAGAATAAGGATATGTCACTAACTGATGCGTGGCAAATTGCCGATAAGTATACTAGAGAAGCAAATGAGTCTGGTAGAAATAAAGTAAGCGGATTTGCATATATGTTGTGGCAGATCGGAGCAGGGCACGATGGAAATAGTTTAGCCAATCTGCCAATACGCGACACCGAAGCATCTCATTTTATCAAAGCAAAAACTAACTTAACAACTGAATACAAAAATAGGATATTAAAATAATGTGGACACACGTAGTAGCTAACGCACTTAATCGCGTCTTGTTAGTGCACCAGGACAAAAAGCACTTATACTTTGTCAACGAAACAGATGTAGACACCAATGTATTCACAACCAATGTTGACGACGCCGATTTGCCTAAGGTAAATGCCGAGCCATATAACTGGGTATTAGTCGGGGATTCATTACAATATCGTCCACTAAGTGGACAAGAGTTAGAAGATGTAAAAGCACATTCCAAATTACTCGAAACAAAACGGTGGATATACTTTGAGATTATCAACAGGATTAGTTTAGCACGAGCACGATGCCAAGATGTTACACACGGCCAAGCCGAAACATATAGATTAAAGTATGAACAAGCTGTATACTTGCAACAACATAACTATGATAATTCTGCACTTGCCAACGCTCCGATGGTAGTAGACTATGCAGAGTTAGATAACTGTAGTGCACGAGTTGCAGCGGAACAAATTATTCTAAAGCACCAATTCTATATAGATACACTTACAAAAACCGAATTCTTCAGAATGAAGTTTTTACGCAAACTCAAAGCACTAACAGATATTCCTAGTGTACTTGCATTACGTGGTGACATACACCGAGATTCTTTCCTTAACATCTTATTATGAACAGTTTAATATATTACAATCAGTTGGACATCTACACTGAGGACAATATTAAAAAGTTTCCTCAGTTAGCCAAATATAGTAGCTTTGCGAAAGCTATACATAGCGGTATTGCTGTCGTGGACAGATCCGGCACAATAGAGTTACCATATAGAACAGAAAATTTGTACCCATTCCCAGAGTGGAGAACATTCACTGATTCCTTTAAGGACATCGCAATTCGCCGGGTACTAGAGATCGAAAAGGATATACTAAGTGATCCGGATACCCAACCAGTGCTTATGTATAGCGGTGGCATTGACAGCACATTAGTTGCATCACTGATTATCCAGTATTGTAGCAAGGAATTCAAAGATAGATTACTTGTGATCCTAAACGAAGCAAGTATCGACGAGGCGCGCGACTTCTATGAGAAGCATATTAAACGTAATTTCAGGATGGCTAGCAGCAACAGGTTCGAACAGTATCTTAACAATAAGTACAAAGTTATTACTGGCGAATTTGCTGATAATGTATTTGGCAGTTTAACATTAAAGTTTAGTATCGACTTCTTTGGTAGTGAGTCTATTATCAATGACCCGTACCAAAAATATGCACATACTTACTTTAACAGAAAGATTAATGATTCGAAGCTAACCGACTGGTTCATAGATCAGATAGAACCGTTAATCAAGACTTGCCCGTACGAAATTAAAACGTGGAATGATTACTTATGGTATATGAACTTTGCTATGAAATGGCAAGCAGTTGAGTTTCGTATTCTGAGCCACAAGGAAAAAGAGTTTGCGCCGGACTGGAACTATCTAAACAATAACTTAATACATTTTTGGAAGACTGATGAGTGGGAACAATGGGCAGTAAACAATCCAGATAAAAAGATCGGAAATACCTGGACTAGCTATAAACAACCTGCCAAGGATTTAATATACGAGTTTGCCAAGGACGAAGATTATTTGCTGAACAAAACAAAGTACCCTAGCTTACCGGGTGTATTCAGATATCGCCGTGTGAACAAAGCTATAGACAAAGACTTAAATTTCTTAAATGAGATCAACATTGAGGACTTTATTAAATGATAGTTGGCATTAGCGGCGCGCCATATATTGATATGAGCGAGTATGTTGATATGAATAAACTTAATAGTTTATTCTTGCCTATTGCTAAAGGAATTGCACAACTCGGTCAATTTGCGCCAGCAACGGCGGCGTACTTTCCGCGAAAGACTAAGAATCGTGTGTATAAGGATATGAACGAGCTAACAGTCTGCGATGACCCGGATCTTGCCGAGGAATATGCAGAAATTTTAGCGACATTATCGCCGCAGCAAAAATGTAAATTTGCAGAATTAACGAATGGAGTAGTTATTCCGGGGACGTATATCGAATTGCGTCAAACCATCAATAGATCATATAATGATATATATGAGAGTGCGTTATGTAAAGATAATATCATAATTCAACAATTGTTTCCGTTACTAATGAGATTTATTAAAACACTACCGTTTGAGACAATAGGCCGTATAGTTATATTCATATCATATCCTCACATTGAAGGACAGATACATAGCGATTTAGTCGAGTCCAAGGAATATACATTTCCGCCATACGAAAATAAAGATGCGTGGAAAGATAATCACTTTATATGGTTTAATCCCCGTAATAAAAAGAAGTTCTTTATATACGACGAAGAGCTTGATCAAAAGATACCGCTGATGTCAAGCGCCTGTTTTTTTAATACGTGGGACTATCACGGATCAGACATAAGTACTGTGCCTACATTTAGTTTCAGGGTAGATGGAAAATTTACCGAGGAACTAAAAACTAAACTGAGCCTATGAATAATTCACGAATACTAACCATCGACGATCTTCCTGCGATGATGCGGATATACGATAGCCAAGATAATTTACTCAAAGTTAAAAAAACAGTACATATAGATGAGCACTATCGAAAAATACTTCCGTTGTACCTTAATGATAATCCATCGATGATAGCGTTCGGAGCGTTTGACGGCGACCAGATGATTGCATTTTCTACTCTCAACGTATGGGATCTACTGCCGCATTGGACTATGGGACTATTCCATACAGATGCTGCATCTATTAATTTAATGCACGATATCGAATCAATCAGTATGCTTAAAGATTATATGTCAGTGTATGCGGAATCCCGAAGCCTGTATACAGGATATAGTATTTCGACTATGAGTGCATTGAGTACAAGAGCGTGGCAACAATTGCAATTAGAAGGCACTAACAACAACCTATGGGATAACGATTGTCTCAGATATGATATTACTATCGAAGAAATAGTTGCTCCTTATACTGGGAGTAGATCTTATACATTTAGTAGTACTCTTGGCATACTCGAAGGATTAAACGATATCCCGTTAGTAATCACCAGATGGTCTGTTAAAAACAAGTACCGACTCACAGATATATCGAAATCTTGTATTAAGCGGTTTAATAAATTAGCCGAGCATAAATAACATAAAGGAGACATATTATGTCAATTAAATTAGTCATCGTAACAACTCGACCGTCGGAAACTACTCCGTGGTTCGACGAAATCGAAGGTAATGTAGAAAAACTAGCAAGTGTAATATCCAGGATGCAAGCAAGCCCGGGTTATTTAGGACAAACAGTCGAAAATACTCCACTAAAACGTACAAAGACGATTGAGTTCGCCGATGACGTTGCGTTGCGTACTTATGTAACTGCAAATGAGAATGATATTCAGCATCGCGGTACAGTAAGAGAAGAATATCTTCAGGCACACGGCTGTACTGAAGATATTTACTTAGCTTAATTACTTGATTCCGATTATCATATATCGGGTCCAGTTCATAAAAGTATATTCCCCTTCATAGAGTTTAGTAGCTAATTTAACCTGGCTACTAAACTCTTCCAACGAGTGCACACAATTGATATGATCGTCAATTTCAATCATATTATTGTTTTGCAATACAACTAGCGTTCCGGCGGGTATTAGTGCATACCACTTAGCGAAGTCAGGTATGTGTTCGCAAATAGCATTTATGACTGTATTATGGGTGTATTCTATGTCGTATATGTCAGCATATTGCGTAGAAAACTGCTTATACGGACTGTTGATTAATTCAGCTGCCTTGTTAGCTTCTTCATCTAAATCGTAACTTATAATGCTGTCTACGAGAATATTAGCATCTAATATCATACGAGCCTGAATACCTACCCAGCCGCCCATTACACCTACGTTACCTAAACTCAGTCCGAGGCGCTGCAATTCTTCTGTCATCCAATTCTTACTGCCCAATTGGAAACGACTTATTGCATCTTTCCAATTGACTGCGGGATAGTTTACAATAGCTAACATTAAGTATTCGATAAAATCCGACACGAACACTTTCTGCTTACGCAGAAATAGCAGGTACGGAATAATGTCGTCGTGATTAACTGCTTTAAGTTGAGAAATTATATACTCTTCTTGCACTGTGGATTTAAGGAATTCCAGCATTGCATCTACATCGCTAGACTCTAATGCCATATATAGTTTGTACACTGTATCCTTGAAGGCGGGAAAGCCTTCCATTAGTGTCCAAAACACGTGCTCGACATTCTTATTAGCCATTAAGTAAGAGAAGTTATTATAAAACTCGTCCGTTAAGTATTCATCGGTCACTGACTCGACTATGCTTCTTTTAGTAAGACTTAATTGTTTAACAACTGACATTGCATTAGACACAGTTCGATCATTAACATACAACGATAAGGTATCGAACAATTCCTTCTTGCGAAGACCTAACGTATATGCTTCCAATCCATATGCGGCGCCTTGTGCGATGATAGTCATAGTACATACTCCTCTTGAAATATCCTGCGAAGCCAATCATAATCATTTAAGTAATGCAGCAAGTCAGGATTTGCAATTGCCCAGGCTGCTCCAGCTTCTGCACCTTTTTGTGCCCACACACCAAATGCAGAATCTGCACCTTGTGTTTTCCACACGTGCAAGCGATGCGCAGTGTCGTGGTCAACTTGATTAGGAATAATCTTGGCCGCGAGCTTTGCACATTCCCTAAACGCACTGCGCCAAGTTGTTTCTTCATTGAAGTTAAATGCAGTCTCGCATACTAACCGGTTGTGGACTTTAAACTTGGAGTTAAACGTTGTAGAGAAGTCAACTGTCCACATTGTACTATCCAGTAGTGCTTGCCGGTTAAATAATTTGACAGCACCGTAGCCGTATTCCAATCCGTTAACGGGGTTGCGGCTTTTCCATACGTGAACTGTATTACGTTCTGCCCACATCACGTGATGAAGGAATACTGATGGGTCCAGTATCTTGCAGTCAGCATCCACTACAAACATTAACGGAGAGGTAGCAATTGCGGCTGCTGCTTTGTGTGCTGCTGCAATACCCTTTACTCTATCTACACGTTTTGCAGTTGGGACTATCTTTAATAATTCTGCATAGTGAATATCTGCATATGGCTCGCCGTTAGATATAAACACTACATCGTAGTCTTGTTCGACTACTCCGCTACTTGCCACTTTAACTGCATTTAGCACATCACGATTAGTCAGTGCACGAGTAGTCGGAATCAAATAACATCCGCCGTAGTCAATAAACTCTCCTCTGGGGTTCCTGAGACCAAATACGTGTACCTTGTCTTCGTTGCCAATAGAGGGCATAAAACTCTGATTCCAATATTCGTCATACGCCAATGATTCTGATATTGTCCAGAAAAAGTCCTTACCTTCTGTCCGGCTTGTAGGCCAGCTGGGCATAGTGGGTTCTACATAGCCGTGATAGATAGTACCGCGTGGCTTGTCAGTAAATTTAATCTTAGCACCCCATATACGTGCAGTCTTTGCTTTAAGCCATACGTGGTCAAACCATAACTGATCGTAAGCAGGATTGAAATCGGCAATTGCATTATCCCAGTCCCATAGTTTATAGTCGCTATTAAGGACAACTTGCCGCGTGAATATTGGATTCACGTAGCCCATACTAAGTGGGGTGCCGGTACCAAATTTAATGGCCCATATGTTATCAGTTGTCTTGGTCACTGCGGGGTCGAGAAACCATACCCGCTCGTAGTCATCCGTTGTATCCTTGATACTATCAAAG